>Ga0115002_10001148_pt1 | contig 36888 bp, 46 predicted proteins | sample ArcticOcean_MG_C_8_FD_89576 | JGI IMG/M metagenome (GOLD analysis project Ga0115002, IMG submission 89576) | Marine microbial communities from western Arctic Ocean - ArcticOcean_MG_CB11_86 | ecosystem: Environmental > Aquatic > Marine > Oceanic | place: Arctic Ocean: Canada Basin | collected... | reverse complement strand
TGAAGATGATGTCGGAGCGCTCCCAGGCGCGGTTGAATGTCTCCCGCAGGCGGTCCGGGTTGTCGCCGAGCTGGGAGACCCAGAGCAGGTCGACCCCGTATTCGGGGAGCTGCGACGCAATGAAGGCGGCGTTCGTGTCAGTGATCTCGCCGAGCATGATCTCTGTGCCGATCGAGATGATTTCCGCTCGCATGGGGGCTCCTCGGACGCTGCGAAGTGGTCGGTCGAGACGATAGCAGAGCCGCCGGTGGCGGTCGGCCTAGCCGGGTTCGGCAACGCGCGGGCTGGGCCGTGCGCTCAGGCCGGCGGCTGGGCGTGTTCCATCGCGTCGAGGCCGGACAGGTAGGTGTGCAGCCATGTCGCGGCGCGCTTACCGTCGGCGATCGCAGTGACGACGAGGTCGGCGCCCTGGACGGCGTCGCCGCCCGCGAAGACGTACGGGATGTTCGTCTGGCCGGTGCGCTCGTCAATTTCGATCAGGTGCCAGCGGTTCGTCGAGATTGGAGCTGTTTTCGCGAACTCCGGATCCGCTCCATAGCCGATCGCGATCGCGACGGCGCTCGCGGGTACCGTGTAGTTGGAGCCCTCGATCACCACCGGGCGGCGGCGGCCGCTGTCGTCTGGCTCGCTGAGCTCCATCTTCACTAGCTCGACTTCTTTCACGTTGCCGTCGTCGTCGCCGATGAAGCGAACGGGGGTCGTGAGATAGGCGAACTCGACGCCCTCCTCGCGCGCGTGGACGCGCTCTTCAGCGCGTCCCAGCATCTCATTCTCGGTCCGGCGGTAGATACAGGTGACGTTCTCCGCGCCGAGGCGCACCGCCGTGCGGACGCAGTCCATCGAGGTGTCGCCACCGCCGACGACGACGAAATTATCGCCGACAGCCGGTGTTTCCTGCTGGTCCTCGGGCAGTTCGCTGGGCTCCAGGTTGCCGCGGACTAGGAAGTCCGTCGCCTGGTAGACGCCGCCGAGCTCTTCGCCCTCGATGCGCATGACGTTCCCGACGCCCGCGCCCGTGCCGAGGAAGACGACGTCATAGTCCAGGTCGTCGTGCAGTTCCTGGATCGTGACGTCGGTGCCGATCTTGGTGTTGTTGATGAACTCAACGCCGAGGTCGCGGAGCGAATCCAGCTTCTCCTCGAGCAGCTCCTTCTTCATCTTGAAGTTCGGAATCCCGTAGCGGAGGACGCCGCCCGGCTCTGGCCACAGGTCGAAGATCGCGCAGTGGTGTCCGCGCAGCTCCAGTTCCTCGGCGACAGTCAGGCCCGCCGGTCCGCTGCCGATGATCGCGACGCGACGAGCTGTGCTCGGCAGGGACTCCTGCTTCGGGAAGCCGCCGAGTTCGGCGCGCTGTGAGTCGGTGATGAACGATTCGAGGCGGCCGATCGCGACCGGTGCCTGCTTGATGCCGTCCGGGCGGATCGCAAAACCGACCACGCAGTCGCCCTCGCAGAGCGACTCCTGCGGGCAGAGTCGCCCGCACATCTCGGGCAGCGTCGAGGTCTCGCGGAACTTCGCTGCGGCTCCCAGGATGTCGCCATCCTCGAGTAGTTTTAGCGCGCCAGGGATGTCGTTGTGCACCGGGCACGCGGACATACAAGGTGCGGAGGGACAGTCGATGCAGCGTGCCGCCTCGACGATGGCGTGGTCCATCTGCATCGGGAGGTAGGTCTCCTCGAAGTTCTGGACGCGCTCATCGGGCTTCTGCTTCGGGACGGGCTGGCCGGGGATCGCCAGGCGCTCCTGGATGATGTTGGTCGATTCGTTCGGCTGTTGAGTATCCGGTATGAGCGTTTCGTCCCCCTCAGTTTCACGCCTAAGCGTAGTAACAGAGGCTGCACACGTGACCGCTTAGGCCTAGCGACCGAGCGCGGTGCGCAGCGCGGCTAGCGCCGTCTGTGTGTGTGATTCGTGATCTTCGACGTTGCCGCGGATCGCGACCTCGTGCAGGCGCGGCTCGTGGGTGCGCAGGCTCGCGCTCGCGCGCTCGCCGGAGCTGCCGAGGTGTTCACGCAGCGCTGCGAGCCGGAGCTCTTGCGCTGCGTGCATCGCCTGGCCGCGGACGCGACGCCAGTGTGGTTCGTCGGACGCAGAGCCAAAGGCGATCTCGAGGCGCTGGAGGAGTTCCTCGTCGGCGGCCGCGAGCCACGACAGTTCATGTCGCAGCGTCCATCCCTGCCGGGTGGTCGGCTTCGAGAGGCGCGTCTCAGGGAGTTCGTCGAGCAGCGCGAGCAGTTCCTTGCGAGATGCCTGGAACCGCTCGATGGGACTGGGGTCCGTGGTCACGTTCGCCTCATCCGTGGCCGTGTCCGCCTCGTTGGTGAGTCGGTCGGAGACGTGTCGGGGTCCAGTGCAGTGTATGCGGACGAGCGCTCAGCCGCAGGGGCTCTCTGCTACTCTCTCAACCACTTAAACACGATTGAATTAGGGGATGCCGTGGTAGATACGGCCACGGGAGATGGTGTCACGTCGCCAGTGTCGGCGGCAGGTGATGGTGCCGCTGCTGCAGCCGCTATTCGCGCAGCGGTGGAGCGAGTTCGTGAGAACGTCCAGCGGGTGGTGGTCGGCGCTGATCAGGCCGTCGAACTGCTGTTGGTTGCGCTACTAAACCACGGTCACGTCCTGCTGGAGGACGTGCCGGGGACGGGCAAGACCACGACGGCCCGCGCGCTGGCACTGTCGATCGGCGCGAGCTTTCACCGGATCCAATTCACGCCTGACCTGATGCCTTCGGACGTCGTTGGCATCAACTTTTACTCTCAGAAGAGCGGCGAGTTCGAGTATCGACCGGGACCGCTGGTCGCGAACATCGTACTGGCCGACGAGATCAACCGCGCGACGCCGCGGACGCAGTCCGCGCTGTTGGAGGCGATGGAAGAGCGCACGATCACGATCGACGGCGTGACTCAGGATCTGCCCGCTCCGTTCATCGTGCTTGCCACGCAGAACCCGGTAGAGCTTGAAGGCACGTTCCCACTCCCCGAGGCGCAGCTCGACCGCTTCTTCGTGCGCATGAAGCTCGGTTACCCGAACGAGACCGACGAGCTCGCGATTGTGCGTCGCTTCGAGAACCATTCGCCGCTCGAGGATCTCAAGCCGGTGATCGACGCGGCGGAGCTGAGCGCGCTGGGCGCCCGGCTCTCCGAGATTCGCGTCGAAGACAGCGTGACTCGCTACGCCGTGCAAATCACGCGGGCGACGCGGCAGCACGAGGCGTTTGACCTCGGTGCTAGCCCGCGTGCCTCGTTGGCGCTGTTCCGCGCCTCGCGCGCGTGGGCGGCGATCCAGGGGCGTGACTATGTCAGGCCGGACGACATCAAGCTGCTGGCCCACCCGGTGCTCGCTCACCGCCTCGTGCTGAACTCAAACACCCGCCTGCGCGGGCGGGCGACGGACGAAGTTCTCGACGAGGTGATCGACGAGGTCGCTGTTCCGATCGCGGACCAGCGCTGACTCTGGACTCCGAATGCGCACCCTCGTCGAAGACAGCTGGCTGCTGGGCTCCTCGCTCCTGATCGGGGTTGGCCTACTGGCGAACTCGCCGGTGGTGATCATCCTTGGGATGCTCGTCCTCGGCAGCAGCACGGCGGGCCGGTTGTGGGCCCGCATCTCGCTGGAGGACGTGCACTACAGCCGCGAGATATCGGAGCATCGCCTCTTCGTCGGCGAGAAGGCGGTGCTGACGCTCAAGCTGGAGAACCGCAAGGGGTTCCCGGTCCCGTGGATCGAGGTTCGCGAGCAGTTCCCGCGCGACCTGCCGGTCGTCAGCGGCAAGACGATCGTTGGCGGTACGTCGGGTACTAGCATCCTGCAACGCAACACCGCGCTGAGCCGCAACGACCGACTCGCCTGGTCGATCGAGGTTCAGGCCGTGCGCCGCGGGTACTACCGGATCGGGCCGGTCCGTCTGCGGTCGGGCGACATATTCGGCTTCTTCGAGCGCGATCTGACACCAGATATTCCGCCGACCGCGATCGTCGTCTATCCCCTGACCTACGCGTTGCCGGAGCTGGGCCTCGATAGTGCTCGTCCGTTCGGCGAGCTGCGCGGAGGGAACCGGATTTACGAGGACCCGTCGCGCGTCGTTGGCGTGCGCGACTACCAACCGGGCGATCCGATGAAGCGCATCGATTGGAGCGCCACCGCGCGCGTGCAGCGCCTCCAGTCGAGGCTCTACGAACCGTCCCGTGCGCAGTCGATCGTGGTGGCGCTGAACATCGGCACGTTCGAGCGGACGTGGCAGGGGAGCGACCCGATCGTGCTTGAGCGCGGCGTGTCCGTCGCGGCCTCGGTGGCGCGCTGGGCCTACGAGGCAGATTTGGCCGTGGGTGTGATAGCGAACGGCGCGTTCCCCGGCCAGGGACGACCGATTCGCATCGGCGCCGGACGTCACCCCGATCGGTTGAATTACATTCTCGAGGCGTTGGCTGCGATCAGCGCGTTCACGATCTCCAGCCTGGCGCGGGAGATCGAGGGCGCCTCGACAGGAGCGCTCCCCGCCGGGTCGACGGTGGTGGTGGTTGGCGCCGTGATGTCCGAGGAGCTGGCAGCAACGCTGTACCGGCTGCGCCGGGAGGGTCACTACGTCCACGTGCTCAAGACTGCTGCGACGGTGTGGGAGCAGGATCTCGGTCCGATCCCGGTGACCGAACTGGCGACGCAAATGGAGGCACTCGAAGCGCAACTCGCGGCCGATCTGGGCGATCTGCGACCTAGGCTGACCGGCGACGAGCTGGCGACGCCACGCCCTGAGCCAGCGGTGGTTGTGCCATGACACGGTGGCAGCGAAATCTGCTCGACGTCCTCTACATCTCGATGGAGGCGATCCCATGGTTCGTCGCGATCGTCGTCGTGGCGACGATCGGGGAGCGGGGCTTCCTCACCGAACTGTCGCGGGTGATCCGATTCGCCGCGGGGAGCCAGGATCTGGGTGACCCCGACCGGGTCGCCGAGGTCGTCGAATCGTTGTCTCAGCAAGCGGAGGTGGCGACATCCGGGCCGGGCCTCTGGGCGGTTGCGCTTGCGGCGTTCGGCGGCTTCTGCCTGATGCGAGGGCTGATCCAGCTCAAATTCGGTGGGGCTTTCGGCGCGATTGCGCTGGTGATTACGTCGGCCTTTGCGTTGAACATCCTGCTACACGTGACGTTCGCCGAAGACCTGCTGATCTGGCAGAACGAGGGACTCGCCGAGTTCATCGACAATCCGGATGCCTTCGTGGCGAGTGGCGCGGACGTGCAGGCAGTCGTGAACAACGGTGGCGTCGTGATCGGCAGCAGCACTGCGATCGGGGTGACGTTCGCAGGGATGCTGGGGGTCTGGGTTCGATTCCTCTTCATGGCCCGGCGGCCGGTGCGCTTCAAGCAGGTGATGCGCTCGTTCGGGATTGGCTTCGCGATCATCCTCGCCGCGCTGATGGTGGCGTGGGCGAACGACATCGGACAGTTCGCAATCTACGCGCTGCCGTACTTCATGCTCGGGCTGCTGGCGCTCGCCGTGGCCAATGGGGAGCGGGCTGCGCTACCGGCCGAGGGCAGCGCGCGAGCCGCATCGTGGGGCGTGTCCGTCACTGCGACGCTGTCGATTCTCGTGGTCGTCGCGTCGTTGTTCGGGTTGCTCGCCTTCCTCGATGTCGCGACGGCGCTCGCCTACTTCGGCGGGCTCCTGGGGACCGTGGTTGAGTGGCTGCTAATCATCATCCTCACACCGATCTTTTGGATACTTCTGCTGCTACTCGAGTTCTTGCTGCCAGATTCGCTCGCAGAGCGCCTCGGCGACCTGCAAGTACCTGACAACTTCATCGAGCCCGAGGTGCTCGAAGAGGGCGAACAGAAGGACGACTTCGTCTTCCCCCGCTGGCCGTTCGATGTTCTGAAGGTGCTGGCCTTTGTCGCCTTCGTATGGGTGTCCTATCGCGTTGGTCGCTCGTTGCTCGCTCGCCGTGACGCCGATCCCGAGGACGAGTTCGACGAGTTCCGAGGTGACTCCGGCTCAGGTGGCTCGGGCCTCGGTGGATTGCTGCGTGGCCTGATGCGGCGTGACCGATCGGATACGACCGCCTGGCTGTCGCTGCGGCCGATCTACGGCGTGTACGGCCGCACCGTGGTCGATGCGGAGGACCGGGGATTCGAGCGGCGGCAGTCCGAGACGCCGCTCGAATACTCGAACGCGTCGGGCCGCGTGCTGAAAGCGCCGTTCTTCCCCGACATCGCAGCGGCCTTCGATGCCGCCCGCTACGGGGGCCACAACCCCGATTCGATCGAGGTCGAGCGTTGGGCCTCGGAGCTCGACACCTGGGAGCGCGCGCACCCGCAGACTACCGAGCTGCGCGAACGGCTCGAACAGATTCGGCCGCCAAGTGAGCCGCGGCGGATCGATCCGGCGGACGAATTCGCACAGCGGGTGAAGCAGGGCAAAGAGATCGCGAAGCAGATGCGACGCGGTGAAGGCATGACCCGCGACGAGCCGGCGACCCGTCTCTAGCGGCTTGCTAGCTCCGGCTGAGCGGCCGCAACACGGGCCGTCCGTCCGACTCTCCGAGCGTCGCCACGACGTCGTACCGATCGGGAGTCGCACACAGCACGATGTCGTCGTCAAACCCGAGTCCCACGGTGACCACGCCGTGCTCCGTCTGTCGGAACGCCTCGGCCAGGTCGTCGCGCGCTGCCTCGTAGCGCTCGAGGGCGTCCTGAGCCTCGGGACCTGTTGTGGCACCGGCGGTGACCAGGCGATCGACCAGTAGCCCGGCGGCGAGCACGTCGTCCTCGCCAAATCCGCCGCGCAAGCCCGCGCAGACGACCAGGACGTCGTGGTCTGCCTCGATCGCGACGCGGGTCGCTGCGGTCGCGTTGACCACGGCCGCTGGCATCACCAATGGTGCGCCGACGCATGCGAGCAGCGCTGGCGTGCCGTTCGAGGTCGCCTGCACTGCGATATTGCTACTCAGCTCGAGGGCTGCGAGCGCGGTCGGCGAGTTCCCGGCGTCGAAGCCCTCGGGTGGGAGCCCGCCACGCTCGCCTAATAGGAATACGTCGGTCCCCTCCGCGACGAGCTCGTCGCGGAGGGCGAGGCCGTGCTCGATGGTGGCGGTCGGGTAGATCTGCTCGGCGCCGCGGTCGAGGAGTACCGCGAGGACCGAGGTCGCACGCAAGACATCGACGACGAGGCAGGTCTGCTCGAGGGGCGGTGCCGCCGGTGGTGCGATCGCGACATCGACGCGCATCTCAGCTCCAGGTGAGCTCCATGCGCTGGGGACCTCGCAGCAGCAGTTCCTGGGAACGGGTCAGACCGTCCCACGGCAGTGCGACGTCCGGGAAGCGCTCTATTATCGCTTTCAGCACTTCCTCGCCCTGGATCAGCGCCAGCGGCTGGCCGAGGCAGAAGTGCGGTCCGAGGCCGAATGATAGGATATCTATCCTTTCAACTTACCGCGTGATGTCGAATCGGTCGGGATCGGAGAACAGCTCCGGGTCGCGGTGTGCACCCACGATGAGTATAAACATCGTGCCACCGGCTTTGATCGTGCGCTTGCCCAGCGTCTCGAGCAGCGCGGAACGCGCGAGCGACGGGACCTTGCGGAGCTGGTTCCACTGGTCCGAGTGGCGTAGCAGCGTCAGCCCGGCGTTGCCGAGCATCATCGCTGTCGGGCCGCCGCCTGCCTGGTAGAGGAACGTCATGAAGGCGACGGCTTCGTCGGGGGACAACTGATCTGGATCGACCTCGACTGCCACGAGCGACGCGAGGATGGAGTCGCCCTCGTGCGTGTCGTCGAACGAGTTGAGGAAGACGCGGAGCTTGTCCCTCGCGTCCTCGGCCTCGCGGTACGCGGACGGCGGGAGGTTTCCGCTGCCGATCATGCGCATGACTGCGGTGGTCCACTGGCGCATCGGGACCCGATCCTGCGCGGTCAGTCCCAGCAGGCCACCGACGAGGTGAACCGGTAACGGGTGAGCGACTCTGCTTATAAAGTCGGAGCGGTCCTGAGCGGTGGCGTTATCCAGCAGTTCATCGATCTGCTCGCGGATTTGGGGGCGGGCCGCTTCCGTCCGTCGGGGCGTGAACAGTTTGCTGATGATCGAGCGGAGCCGCGTATGGATGGGCGGGTCCGAGCTGCCGAGCAGCGGAACGTGCCCCAGCGGCGAGTGCCGCCGGGGGGCTGCCATATGCACGCCGAGGCCCATCGTTGCAGTATTCGGGTCGTTGCCGAACCGATCGACGTCCATGAAGACCGTCCGTGCGTCTTCATGACGCGAGACGACCTAGCCTTCGACCTTCTTGGAGAAGTAGATGAGATCCTCGCGCCGGAGGCGCACGATTGAGAGATAGGGGTCTTCGAGATAGGACGGCCTGAAGGGGTCGAACGTTGCCATGAATCGCGGCCATTGCAACTGTCAGTGACGTGAACGTAAAGGATAATAGGCGACGGAGATCACCCTAGACCCAGTCGCAACTGATGGCAGGGCCGGAAGTCCACAAACAGCGGGGACCTGCCGGGTGCTCTGCTAGGGTGAATTTGGTGGGATGGCACGTTCAGGAGGTGTCTCGTGACGCTCGGCCACGTCGGAATCTTCGACTCCGGGCTGGGTGGTCTGACCGTCGCCCGCGCCCTCCGAACGCTCGCACCGGCGCTGCCGATTCTGTACCTCGGCGACACTTCTTATTTTCCATACGGCGAACGCGACGAAGCACTGCTCGAGGAGCGTGTGCTCGCTGTCGGTGGGTCGCTAGTCGACCGCGGGTGTACCGCACTCGTTGTCGCGTGCAACACGGCCTCGTCGGCTGCGCTTGAGCGGCTGCGGGACGAACTGCCGGTGCCGGTAATCGGTATGGAGCCACCGCTGAAGCCTGCGGCCGCTCAGACCAAGGGCGGGCGGATCGTGCTGCTGGCGACCGCGCACACGGCAGCCGGAGAGCGGCTGGCACGCCTCGAGGCGGATCACGCTTCCGACGTCACCGTCCACACTATCCCGATGCCTGGCCTGGCCGACCTTGTGGAAGCCGGGCGCCCGCGAGGCGACGAGGTGATGGCGATGCTCGACGAGGCGGTGAGTGAGCCGCTCCGCCTCGGTGCGGATGTGATTGCCCTCGGCTGTACGCACTACGCCTTCGTCGAAGCGTCGCTTCGCCAACTCGTGCCGTCGCACGTCGCGATCATCGATGCGTCAGACGCGGTCGCGCGGCGGACGCTGGTCGTGCTTGCGGAGGCGGGGCTGGACGTACCCGACGGCGCCACTCGGCCGGTGTACTACGATGTGACTGGTGACCGCCGGGCGTTCGCTGCCGCGGTTCAATGTTTGCGGGTCGAGGGTGAATTGCTACCGGCGCTGGTGGACGCGCGACGGCAGCCGGTAGCGACGGGGATCGCGTGATGACAACAGCCGAGGTAGAAACGAAGACACGAACCGCGGGGCGTTTCCTGGAGCGGTTGGATGCCGCGGTCGAAGCGAACAACTCGCTGCTCTGTGTCGGGCTCGACCCCGATCCGGATCGAATCCCGATCGGCGTCGGTCTTGAGGACTTTCTGGTCGGTGTAATTGAGGCGACCGCGGATCTGGTCTGCGCATACAAACCCAACGCCGCCTTCTTCGAACAGTACGGCGACGAGGGCTGGCGCATCCTCCGCGACGTGATCGCGCAAGTGCCCGACGAGATCCCGGTGCTACTCGACGCGAAGCGGGGCGACGTGGGTCACACCGCAGAGGCTTACGCCTCGGCGATCTACGACTGGGTCGGCGCCGACGCCGTCACGCTCAACCCATACCTCGGCACGGACGCGCTTGAACCGTTCCTCGTGTACGAGGAACGACACGTGTTCGTGCTGTGTCGCACCTCGAATCCGAGTGCGGGTGACCTGCAGGATGTGATGGCGGGCGACGTGCGCCTCTATGAGCGCGTCGCCGAATTATCGCGCGACTGGAACACCCGAGGGAACGTTGGCCTCGTCGTTGGCGCGACCTACCCGGAAGAGGTGGCGCGCGTGCGCGCGATTTGTCCGGACCAGTTGATTCTCCTGCCGGGCGTCGGTGCGCAGCAGGGCGACATCAACGCCGCCGTCGGCGCAGCCACAAACGACGCTGGCACCGGCGTGCTCGTCAACGCCTCGCGGGGTGTGCTGTACGCGCAGCCGTTCAAGAACGGCTGCGCCGTGGGCGGTTGGGCCGAGGCTTCGCGAAATGCGGCGCACGATCTGCGCGACGCGATCAACGCCGCCCGCTGACGATCTGACTGCCGATGGCGCTCGATGTCCGGATGGGCGACGTGGTCGAGATGCGGAAACCGCATCCGTGCGGGAGCCTCGTCTGGACCGTGGTTCGCGTTGGCGCCGACATTGGATTTACCTGCAACCAGTGTGAACGGCGCATCCTGATGGACTGTTCGGCGTTCCACCGACGGGTGAAAGACCTCGTGAAGCGGGGTGAGGCAGTCGCTCCGGAGATCGAGGCAGCGCTCTTCGGTAATGAGTCATCTGAGACCGAGTAGGACGGCAGTTCATCCGGCGTTCATTGACCGGCTGAACAAGCGACTCCTACACTCAAACGACTGAGCCGCCACGCGGCTTGCCGAGGAGCCCCGGTTGATCGAACTCGTGATCGACAGCATCCGCGTCGGCCTCCGGCACTACCGGCGGGTTGTCGTCCTCAAAGAGAAGGACGCGGATCGCTACCTTCCAATCTGGATCGGCGCCGATGTGGCGGACGCGATCGCCTTTAGCCTGCAGGACCTGACGCTTGCTCGCCCGCAGACACATGACCTGCTCTCAGGCGCGATCAGTGAGTTGGGCGGCTCTGTCGTCTCGATCGTTATCAACGACCTGAAAGACGATACGTTCTTCGCGCAGATCCGCATCGAGCGCGACGGCGAGACGATCGAGCTCGACTCACGTCCCTCCGATGCGATCGCGCTCGCGGTTCGGTCCGCGGTCCCGATTTATGTGCTTGAGGACGTGATTGAGAAGGTTGGCGTCGTGCTGGACGACGAGGGACAGCTGATCGAGGGCGCCGGTGTCGAGGTGGCGAAACCGGCCAGCGCAGAGGAGTTGGAGAAGCTCTCGGCGTTCAGAGACTTCGTCTCCGGCCTCGATCTCGACGACCTTGGGAGCCGAGCCGAGTCGTAGAGTCGGTGCCCGTTTGGGTTCGTGCGCACGTGATCATTGGCCAACTCGTGCGATATCTCACAATCGGTTGATCGACCCGATCACCCGTGCTACCGTCCCGCTGGCCTCGCTCCAACCCGTGGGGGGTAGGCTGTATGTGGAATTCGCCAGCATTTTCGCTCGTCGGGATCGGAACGTCGCTCGCAGCCTGGATCGTAGTGCCGACGATCGTCGGCCACTGGCTCGATTCACGCTTTGTTAGCGACCCGCTGATCACGCTGGCGTTCTTGCTGCTCGGACTGATGGTGGGGTTCTTTGACGCTTATCGACGACTACGCGATGTCATGCGCGAGTCCGGCGGTTCGTAGCCGCGGGGGCCACGCATGAAGTGGTTGATCGCCATTGGCGTGGTTGTGCTGATCGGCGTCGGCGTGCTCTTCGTCGGCGGCCCGTCGCCCGCGATCATCGTCGCGCCGGAAACCGTCTTCCACTGGGGGCCAGTCGACGTCACCAACACGATGTTTACGTCGTGGTTCGTAGTGCTGTTCCTCGTGGTGCTCGCCTTCTTTGTCGGGCGCAGCCTCTCCGTAGTGCCGAGCGGGTTCAGCGGCGCGATCGAGGCGGGTGTCGAGGCCTTCTACAACATGGTGGTCGGGGTCGCGGGCGAGGAGAACGGACGCCGCTTCTTCCCGTTAGTCGCCACGATCTTTTTCTTCGTCCTCGTCTCCAACTACGCCGGCCTACTCCCCATCAACAACGTGATCGGCCTCTCGGAGCCGGGCTTCGGCGATAAGCAGGCCGTGCTGGAGCAGCGCACGATCGCGGGTATCGACATCGCGATCATTCCGCTCAACCCGGACGAGGTGGACACCGGCGGCGGTGAGCCCGCGTTCATCGAGTACAGCGATGGGACAATCGTCGAAGACGCCGGTCACGAGGATGAGCATACGCTTGGCCTCGGCGCGGTCGCGCAGGTCTCCAGCGCTCCGCAGGCCGCTTCGAGCGCTGCAGCGACGGTGATCGGAACTCCGCATGAGGGCGCAACGGTGACCCGTTTCTCCGGGCTGGTCGCTCCGTACTTCCGGTCAGTCATGACCGACGTCAACGCGCCGCTCGCGATCGCAATATTCTCGTTCATCTTCGTGGAGTTCTGGGGGTTGCAGACGCTGGGCGTCAGCTACCTGACCAAATTCTTCAGCTTTGGCAAGCTGCTCAAGGGCGATATCCTGGGTGGCATCATCGACGTGTTCGTCGGGATCTTGGAATTTGTCTCCGAGCTGTCCCGGATTATTTCGTTCACCTTCCGTCTGTTCGGTAACATCTTCGCTGGCGAAGTGTTGTTGCTGATGATGACGTTCCTGGTGCCATTCGTGCTCGTGGACGTGTTCTACGGGCTGGAATTGTTCGTTGGTCTGGTGCAGGCATTTGTGTTCGCCATGTTGACTCTCGTGTTCGCGGTGACGGCGGTAGCGCACCACGGCGATGACCACGAGGGCGAAGGCGCGCGCTGAGCTGCCGAGGGTAGTGATTACGTGAGCCATCCCGCGCCGGGGGAATCCGGGCGGGTCAGGGAGGTTTGGATATGACTGCAGGAGCAATCGCACGGCGCACGGCCGTTGTCTTGGCGTTCGGTGCCGCGGCCTTCTTGGCCACGACCGGCGTCGCTGGTGCACAGGAAGCGGCTGACAACGCCTTCACGGCGGACAGCTCGAAGTTCCTGGCCGCAGGGATCGCGATGGGTCTCGGTTCACTCGGACCGGCGATCGGCATCGGTCTGCTCGGTGGCAAGGCGATGGAAGCACTGGGGCGCAACCCCGAGGCAGCCGGCGCGATTCAGACGAACATGATCCTCGCGATCGCGTTCGCTGAGGCGATCGGCATTTACGCTCTTGTCGTTGCGATTCTCATCGGCTTCGTCTTCTAGCGCCTCGCGCGCACGGTGGTGATGCGCGCGGTCACGCGACCGCGCGCGCGATCCGCACCGAGGAGAGAAGACATGAGGCAACGACAACCGATGCGCTGGCTGACCAGGCTGCGAGGTAATCGCAGTCTGGTGCTGGTCGCCGCCGCCCTGGTGGCGCTGGTGCCTGGCGTCGCCGGCGCGACGGAGGAGAAGGAAGGGATCGCTGCACTCGGGCTTAATTTGCCGGGCCTGATTGCTCAGTTGGTCAACTTCTTGATCCTGCTCGTGGTACTGCGGCTCCTGCTGTGGAAGCCGATCCTGAAGATTCTTGACGAGCGTAAGCAGCGCATCGAAGAGGGCCTGCAGCGATCCGAGGAAGCAGCGAACCAGGCCGAGGCCAGCGAGCAAGAGGCGCGCCGCGTCATCGACGAGGCGCGTGTCGAGGCACGCGAGGCGACCGCCCGCGCTCAGGAGGCCGTCGCGCGTCTGCGCGAGGGCCTTGAGGCGCAGGCACGCACCGAGGCCGATCAGATCGTCAGCCGTGCCCGCGAAGAAATCTCGCTCGAGCGAGTGCAGGCGGTGCAACAGCTCCGCTCTGAGTTCGCCGAGTTGACGATTCGCGCAGCGGAACGCGTCGTCGGGCAGTCGATCGATCAGAGCGCTCACCAGCGCCTGATCGACGAGGCGCTCGTCGAGAGCCGCTTCGGTCAGGACGGCAACAACTGATGCCGGACCGCGGAGTGGTGCTGATGTTGAGGGGGCGGGCGTAGCCATGGCCGGAGCACGCGACATTGCTGGTCGCCGCTACGCGCTGGCTGCGCTCGAGATCGCTCGACAGGACGGCACGCTCGACGACTGGCTGGTGTCGATCGATACGCTCGAGGCGCTGACCGACCGCAGCCAGTACGTCAACGCGCTGCAGGCTGACGGCGTGACTGACGCGGCGTTCAGCGCGATCGTCCGGCAGGCGCATGATGGGATCGGCGAGAAGCCGTTGAACCTGATGCGCTTACTCAAGCGAAAGAGGCGCCTGGCACTGGGCCCCTCCGTCGCTGTGTTCTATCGCGAACTGCTCGATCAGGAACGGAACGTCGCACGCGCAACTGTGCAGACGGCGGTGGCACTGGACGACGACCGTCGGACCGCGATTCAGCGACAGCTGGCCACGCAAACCGGCAAGCAGGTTGAGATCGAATCAGTCGTTGAGCCCGCGATGCTGGGCGGGATGACGATTCGTATCGGTGACCGGCTGTATGACGCGTCCACCAGGACGCGCCTACGCAGCCTGAAACGAGACTTAGAGCGAGCGGTCCGCTAGACGGATCTGCCTCGTTGGAAACGAGCAGCACGTGTCACACGTGCCGTATGTAGGAAGCGCCCCGGGGGGATTCCGATGGTAGTTCGTGCTGAAGAGATCGCTTCGATTCTGAAGCAGCAGATCGAGGGCTTCGACGCTGAGGCGGTCGAAGCGAACGTTGGTACCGTCATCGTGGCGGGAGACGGCATCGCGGAAATCCACGGCCTCGGTGAAGGGATGTCCTCGGAGCTGCTTGAGTTCAGCTCGACCGACCCGCAGGGCCGCCCGATTCGTGGCTTGGCGCTGAACCTCGAAGAGGAAACCGTCGGCGCGATCATCCTCGGCGACTACGGCGCGGTGAAGGAAGGCGACGAGGTCCGGACGACCGGCCAGGTCGCGTCCGTGCCCGTCGGCGACGCCCTCATTGGTCGCGTGGTGAGTCCGCTGGGTGACCCGATCGACGAGCGCGGTCCGATCAACACGACCGAGCGCTACCCCGTCGAGCGGATCGCGCCCGACGTGGTGAGCCGCGTTCACGTGGACGAACCGCTCCAGACCGGCATCAAAGCGATCGACGCGATGATTCCCGTCGGTCGTGGCCAGCGTGAGTTGATCATTGGCGACCGTTCGATCGGCAAGAGTGCGATCGCCGTCGATGCCGTCATCAACCAGAAGAACAGCGACGTAATCTGCGTCTACGTCGCCGTCGGTCAGAAGGACGCGAAAGTCGCCCAGACCGTGGCGATCTTCGAAGAGCACGGCGCGATGGGCCACACGGTGGTTGTCAGTTCGTCGGCCTCGGAATCAGCAGCGCTGCAGTACTTGGCGCCCTACGCCGGTGCGGCGATCGCTGAGTACTTCATGGCTCAGGGCCGCGACGTCTTGGTTGTGTACGACGACCTGTCGAAGCACGCTTGGGCCTACCGCGAAGTTTCGCTGCTCCTGAAACGCCCTCCCGGACGTGAGGCGTACCCTGGTGACGTATTCTACCTCCACTCCCGCCTCTTGGAACGCGCCGCGCGTGTGACGGAAGAGTACGGTGGTGGCTCAATTACGGCGCTGCCGATCATCGAGACGCAGGCAGGGGACGTGTCGGCCTACATTCCGACGAATGTCATCTCGATTACCGATGGCCAGATCTTCTTGGAGTTGGACCTCTTCAACTCCGGTCAGCGCCCAGCGACCAACCCGGGGATCTCGGTCTCCCGCGTTGGCGGCGACGCGCAGACGAAGGCGATGAAGAAGGTCGCCGGTACGCTGCGCTTGGACCTCTCGCAGTACCGCGAGCTCCAGGCTTTCGCTCAGTTCGGTACGGATGACCTCGATGCGGCGACGCGCCTGCAGCTCACCCGAGGCGAGCGCCTCACTGAGCTGCTGAAGCAGCCGCAGTACCAGCCGCTGACCCTCGGACAGCAGGTGTCGGTGCTGTATATGGGGGTCAACGGCCACCTGGACGACGTTCCGGTCGAGAAAATTCTGGAACTCGAGAAGGCCTACCACGAGTTCATGGCGTCGAATCACGCTGATATCCTCCAGACCATCATGGACACGGGTGATCTGGACGACGACACAGATGCCAAGCTGAAGAGCGCGGTCGAAGAGTTCCTCGGTAGCGTCGCTTACTAGCTAGCGCGCACGCGGGAATCTAGGAAACAAGGAGAGCGGGGCCCATGCCCGGAGGCGGAACCGTCCGAGCGATCAAGCAACGGATCAGCTCGGTCGAGAACACGGCCAAGGTCACGCGTGCAATGGAGTTGGTTGCGGCGTCGAAAATGCGCCGCGCCCAGGACCGTGCACTCTCAGCGCGTCCGTACGCGACGCAGATGCGTGCTGTCCTCAGCCAGCTCTCTGGCTACGCCGCTTCGGGGGGCGACGAGGCAATCCACCCCCTGCTCGAGCAGCGTGAGGTCAGGAACTTCGCGCTGATTCACATCACCTCGGACCGCGGCTTGGCTGGTGGTCTGAACGCCAACATGAACCGCGCGAGCGCATCACTACTGCTAGAGCGCCAGCCGGAGGTTGACCAGGCCTCGGTGCTCCCCGTGGGGCGAAAGGGTCGCGACTTCTTCCGCCGAGCGGGCTATCCGATGATCGCAGAGTTCACCGAGCTGAATGACTTTCCGTCCTCCTCGGATGTGCTCCCGATCTCGCGGATCGTCATGGACGACTACTTTGCCGGGAACCTGGATCAGGTGTTCATCGGTTACCCGACCTTTGTGAATCCGGCGGTGCAGCGTCCGACGCTGCGCCAAATCCTTCCGGTGCAGCCACCGGTGGACGAGGATGGCGAGACCGCGACCGCCACGGACTTCATCTTCGAGCCGTCACCGGAGGCGCTGCTGGAAACACTGCTCCCGCGCTACGTGGAGATGCAGGTTTTTGAAGCAATCCTCGAAGCGCAGGCCTCGGAGCAGTCCGCCCGCATGGTTGCGATGCGCCAGGCGACGGATGCAGCGCATGACATGGTTTCCGATCTCACGCTGACCTATAACAAGGCACGTCAGGAACTGATCACGGGCGAATTACTCGACATCGTGGGCGGTAAGGCCGCTCTCGAACAGGGCTAATCTTCGCGCGATTGGAGGCAGAGATGGCAGCAGGAACCGTACGACGCGTGATCGGCACGGTCGTCGACGTTGAATTTCCCTCGGGCGATCTGCCCGAGCTGTTCAACGCCGTCAACATCGACATGAACGGCACCAGGTTGGTGGCCGAGGTGCAGCAGCACCTGGGCAACAACTGGGTCCGGGCGCTCGCGCTCGACGCGACGGAGGGTCTGCGCCGCGGCGCACCCGTCGAGGACACTGGCGCCGCGATCACGGTGCCGGTGGGACCGAATACCCTCGGTCGGATCTTCAACGTGCTCGGCGAGCCGCTCGACCCCGGCGAGCCGATCCCGGATGACCAGCAGCGCTGGCCGATCCACCGTCCGCCGCCCTCATACGCGGAGCAGGAGACGCAGACGGCGATCCTCGAAACGGGCGTCAAAGTGATCGACCTGATCGCCCCGCTGCCTCGTGGTGGCAAGGTCGGCCTGTTCGGCGGCGCTGGCACGGGCAAGACCGTGACCAACACGGAGCTGATTCGGAACCTCGCGGCTGAGCACGGTGGTCTGTCGGTGTTCGCCGGTGTGGGCGAGCGCTCTCGCGAGGGCAACGACCTCTGGCATGAGATGCAGCAGTACGGCGTGCTCGACAAGACGGCGCTGGTCTACGGCCAGATGAACGAGCCGCCTGGAGTGCGTCTGCGCATCGCGCTGACCGGCCTCACGATGGCCGAGTACTTCCGCGACGAGGAAGGCCGTGACGTCCTCCTCTTCGTCGACAACATCTATCGCTACACGCTGGCCGGTATGGAAGTGTCCGCACTGCTCGGCCGGATGCCTTCCGCTGTCGGCTACCAGCCGACGTTGGCGACGGAAGTTGGCACGCTCGAGGAGCGCATTACTTCGACGAAGAAGGGCGCGATTACCTCGTTCCAGGCGATCTACGTCCCGGCGGACGACTACACCGACCCCGGTGTGGCAACGACCTTCGGTCACCTGGACGCGACGGTCACGCTGGATCGCGGTCTGGTTGAGCAGGGTCTGTTTCCAGCGATCAACCCTCTGACCTCCAACAGTCGAATCCTGGACCCGGCGGTAGTCGGCCAGGAACACTACGACGTGGCGCAGGGCGTCCTAGGAACGCTGCAGCGTTACAAGGACCTGCAGGACATCATCGCCATCCTCGGTATCGAGGAGTTGTCGGACGACGACCGCCAGACGGTCGCGCGTGCGCGGCGCATCCAGCGCTTCCTCTCGCAGCCGATGTTCGTTGCTGAGCAGTTCACCGGTACGGCCGGACAGTACGTCTCGATCGCCGAGACCGTGCGCGGGTTCAAGTCGATCCTCGACGGTGAGCACGACACGCTTCCGGAGCAGGCGTTCTACATGGTCGGCGACATCGACGGGGCGGTCGCCAAGGCCGCCGGCATGGCCGGCGCGTAACCGAACCACCAACAGGGACAGCAGCATGCCGCTCACGCTCTCGATCGTCACCGCCGACCGTACCGTGCTGGAGCGTGACGATGTCACGCGCCTGATCGTGCCGGGCGCCGAGGGCCAGTTCACGATTTTGCCGAGCCACGCCGCGCTGATGTCGAGCCTTGGGTTCGGCGAGATGATCGCGCACACCTCGAACGGCACCGAGGATATCGCCATTCATGGCGGGTTCATCCAGGTGGCGAACGACACCGTCAGCGTGCTCGCGGACGCCGCCGAGCACGCTGACGACATCAACGAGGAGCGCGCCGAAGAGGCGCGCCAGCGCGCAGAAAGTCGCGTCGCTGGTCGGAGCGAAGACGTCAGCGAAGATCAGGTCGATCTGCTCCGGGCACAGCTTGCGATCCAGCGATCGCTCCTCCGTCTGAAGGTGCGCCAGCGCCACAGCTCCCGCAGCGGAGCGCCGTCCGCGCGCCCCTAGCTCCCGACACACAACGCGATCGGGAGAGTGCCTGGCTAGCGAGCAAGGCGGACCGCGGCACCCTGACATAGGCAAGCATCGTTGGCTAGCAGTCGAATCTCTGCGCGAATGCTCGCTATATGCGGAGACGCATGAGTGAACTGTTCGTTGGCCGTCAGCTCGAACTGAAGCGCCTGTGGTCCGCAGCTGATGAGGCGCTGACCGGGCCGCGTCGTGTCGTGGTCCTCGGAGGCGAGCCGGACATCGGTAAGAGTCGGCTCATCTGCGAGTTGGAGTGCTACGCCGCGAATCAGGGAGCGATGGTCTGCTGGAGCCGCTCCCGCGAGGCGGCTGGCGCACCGGTGTACTAGCCGTGGACTCAGGTAGGTCGATCGCTCGGCGAGCGGGTCGACGGGGAAGCGCGGGAGGCAGTGCTGCGTCCCGACGCTGTGGTGCTACAGCGGATATTTCCCGAGATTGGCGAGCTCCTCGGCGCCGTCGCGGCCGCGCGCTTCGAGCTGTTCGAGGCCGTGACGTGCCTGTTCCGCTGCGCGGCTGAACGGCAGCCGCTGGTGCTGGTTGTGGAGGGCCTGCACTGGGCCGACCAGGCAACGTATCTGCTCTTTGGGCATCTGGCTGCGGAGTTGAATACGTCTCCGATTTTGTTGATCGGCTCTTACCGCAATGGTGAGTTGAGCGGCAACGAGTCGCTCTCGGCGCTCGTCGCCGAATTGAACCGCGAGACCGGTTTCGAGTCGGTGACGCTACAGGGTCTCCACCGCGACGACGTGAACCGCTACTTCGACGAAGTCGGAGGCCCTAGGGCCTCGTCGAGGCTGGGCACCGACGCCCACGAACTGATCGCGTTCACCACGTTCCCGTACGTGGACGACCCGATGACCGCGCAGTTCCTCCAGGCGGTCCCCGCCAGTGCGCCGCCGCCGCTTCCGGTGCCGGGGATCACTGGTAGCGCTGGCCTCGTTGCTGACGATGGTGGTGGTCCAGGTGCGACCGGGCTGTTCGCGATGCTGGCCGCGACTGCGGCGAGCATCGCTGGCGCCACTCGATTTGTCCGACGGCGCGGCTAACCTCTCCCGGTTGCCGCCGCCTGGAAGGCGGGACCACACCCCAGTGCGCTGGTCCGCAGATCGCGCCCCGCACACCCGACGCGTATCCTCCGATGCGATGGCTGAACGATTCATCATCCGCGGTGGGCGCCCACTCCGAGGCGATGTGGCTGTCTCCGGCTCGAAGAACGCGGCCCTCTACACGTTGGCCGCTGCACTTCTCAGCGCTGACGCCGTCACGATCCGCAACGTGCCCGAGATCGCCGACATCGGCGAGATGGCCGACGTTTGCCGTTCGCTCGGCGCGGAGATCGAAATCGACGGCACGACCGTGCAAGTCCAGGCGCGCGAGTTCAGCTCGACAGCACCGCCGACTGACTTGGTCATGGCTTTGCGCGCCTCGTTCCTCGTACTGGGACCGGTGCTCGCGCGCGCGGGTGAGGCGGCATGCGCCTCGCCCGGTGGCGACGTGATCGGCGTGCGACCGTTGGACGTCCACCTCGCGGGGTTCCGCGCGCTAGGCGCCGAGGTGCATCGGTCCGGAGCGGAGTGGGTCGCGCGCGCCTCGAAACTAACGGGCGCGCGGATCTTCCTCGACTACCCGTCGGTGCTCGGGACGGTGAATGTCATGTTCGCGGCGTCACTGGCTGAGGGAACGACGACGATCGTGAACGCCGCGGCGGAGCCCGAGGTCGAGATGGCTGCCTCGATGCTCAACTCGATGGGCGGGCGGATCACCGGCCACGGCACCGCTATTATGAAGATCGAGGGCGTCGAACGGATGCACGGAACCGATTTCACGGTGATCCCGGATCGCATCGAGGCCGGGACCTACCTGCTCGCGGGGATCGCCACCGGCGGAGACCTACGCGTGACGAACGCCGAGCCGGCCCAGCTCGACTCGCTGTTGACCAAGTTCCGCGAACTGGATGCCGAGGTCGAAATCGGCGAAGGCGGTGGCGTGCGAGTCGCTTGTCCTCGCAGGCTGCGCCCGATCCAGGTGCAGGCGGTGCCGTACCCCGGATTCCCGACCGACCTGCATGCGCCGATGGCGACCGCGTTGACGCAGGTGCCCGGCGTTTCAACGATTCACGAGCGGGTGTTCGATAACCGCACGCTCTACGTCGGCGAGCTACGGAACCTGGGTGCGAAGATCATCACCGGCGGACAGACCGTGATCGTCGAGGGTGGCGGTCGCCTCAACGGGGCGAACGTGCGGGCACTCGACATCCGTGCTGGTGCCGCAGTGATGATCGGTGGCCTCGCGGCCGACGGCGAGACCGAGGTGAGCGGCATCGAACACCTCGATCGTGGCTACGCGCACCTAGCGGAGCGACTCGAGGCCGTGGGCGCCGACGTGGAGCGTGCCTGAGCTGAGCATCCGATCGCCTGAGGCGCTACTCTGGCGATACTCCAGCCTGACCAGCGGCGATTGAGAATCCTCGGCGTGCGACGCCCGCGGTGAGCGATGTTTGCGAAGCGAATTGGCATTGACCTCGGAACGGCGAACGTGCTCGTGCACGAGCGCGGCCGCGGCGTGGTCCTCGACGAACCGGCCGTTGTCGCGATCACAGACCGCGACAACATCGTCGTCGCCGTTGGCGACGACGCCCGGGGGATGATCGGCCGCCACCCGGGCACCATCCAGGTGATTCGGCCGATGCGAGACGGCGTCATCGCTGACTACCTGATCACCGAGGCGATGCTCCGCTACTTCATCACTCGTGTCGTCGGACGCTTCAACCCGATCCGTCCCGAGGTGATGATCTGCGTCCCGGTGGGCGTCACCGGAGTAGAACGTCGCGCGGTGCGTGATGCGGCCGAGGCGGCGGGGGCACGCCGTCCCGCGCACCTGATCCCGGAGCCGCTTGCCGCGGCGATCGGTGCCCAGATACCGGTCGGTTCGCCGCGCGGGCACATGGTGATCGATATCGGCGGCGGCCGTACCGAGGCTGCGGTGATTTCGATGTTCGGGATCGTGGCCAGCGAATCGGTGCGCGTTGCGGGTGACAAGTTCGACGACGAAATCGCGCAGTACATCAAGCGCCGACACAATCTTCTGATTGGCGAGCGCACGGCCGAGGAGCTGAAGATCGCGATTGGCGCCGCGCTCCCAGACGAGCACGACGATCCGACGGCGCAGGTCCGGGGGCGCGATCAGATCACCGGGCTGCCGCGGACGATCTCGGTCAACTCCAGCGAGATCACACACGCGATTCAGGATCAGGTGGGCTCGATCGTGCAGACGGTACGACGGGTCCTCGAGCAGACGCCGCCCGAGCTGGCCTCGGATGTGATCGACCGCGGGATCGTGCTGACGGGCGGGGGCGCGATGCTGCGCCGGCTCGATGAGCTGATTCGGTACGAAACCGGCGTTCCGGTACACGTGGCCGACGAGCCGCTGACCTGCATCGCGCAAGGGGCTGGTGCCGCGCTCGACTACATCGAGGTGATCGAGCGCGCGCTACCGACCGAGGAAGAGTCGCTGATCGGCGAGGGTCGCTAGCGACCTCGCGGGTGGCGGTTAGTTGCCCGGCATCGCCTGGCGTGCGACTTCGCGCTGTTTGAGGTGGTAGGTCATGCTCTGGAGGAACAGCACCGGGTTGATGTTCTTTAACTCGACGCCGTCCGGTACCTGAATGCGGGTCGGGGTGTAGTTCAGGATCGCGCGCACACCGCCGCGGGTCAGCACGTCGACGACTTCCTGCGCATGCGGCGCGGTGACGGTGACCACACCGATGTCGATCCGCCTCTGTCGGAGGTCCGCGTCGAGGTCCGCGACATCGCGAACGATGTCGCCGTCCACCTCGCTGCCGATCAGTTCGGGGTTGGTGTCGTAGCGCCCGCTGATATCGAATCCCTGTCCCTCGAAGCCGGGGTACGAGGCGACGGCGCGCCCGAGGCGCCCGATGCCGACGACGACGATGCTCCAGCGGCGGTCGAGGCCGAGAATCAGTCGCAGCTCATCGAGCAGTCGTTGGACGGAGTAGCCGCGCCCCTGCTTGCCGAAGCGGCCGAAGTAGGAGAGGTCCTTGCGGATCTGCGCCGGCGTGACGTCGAGTTCGTCCCCGAGTTCCTGTGAGGAGATAACCGTGCGGCCCTCTCCGGCGATTCGCGCTATGAACCGGAAGTAGACCGGCAGGCGATCGATCACGACCTCGGGGATCTCGAGCGGCACTGTTATCCTCCCCCACGCTTGCCACTGTTGGTCGGTACGCTGGTGTACGAGTCGGTCCCGGACGCAGAATTATCGCACCAGCATAGCTGCACGCGGGGTTCGTGCAAATTTGCGCAAACGGGGATAGGCTCATGTTGACTGCTAGGATCGCGAACGATGAGTGTCGATCCACGTATTGCCCGCGTTCTGGCTGAGGGGCCTGCTGTCACACCATGGATCGAGCTCGCTGGCGGCTCGTTCGAGATGGGGTCGGATGCCCGCGCCGATGAGCTACCGGTGCGGATGGTCACGGTCGATCGGTTCGCGATTTCGTTGACCCCCGTCTCGAACGTGGAGTTCGCCGCGTTCATCGCCGCGACTGGCTACGAGACGCTCCCGTTTCAGTCTGATGAACGGTTCAGTGCCGCGGATCAACCGGTCGTCGGCGTGAGCTGGCTGGACTCAGCGGGTTATTGCGAGTGGCTGAGCGAGTTGCTCGATCGCGACTGCCGCTTGCCGACCGAGGCAGAGCGAGAGTTCGCTGCCCGAGGTGGCGTCGACCACGTCCGCTATCCTTGGGGCGACGAGCCGTGGTCAGACGGGCTGTACACCTTCGGTGCTGCTGGCATGGACCGGCCGCCGCCGATTGGGTCGTCGCCGCCGAACGGGTTCGGGCTGTTCCACATGGGCGATAGCGTCCACGAGTGGTGCAGCGACTGGTACTCGCGCGCTGGCTACGAGGGCCAACCTGACCTCAATCCGCACGGCGTCGAGGATGGCGAGCGCCGGGTCTCGAGGGGTGGGTCGTGGCGACATCGGGTGAAGGTGTCGCGGATTGCCGCGCGATCGTCGTTGGCGCCGGAGCGACGGTACAACGACTACGGGATGCGGGTGTACTCCTCGATCTAGCGGTTGTGACGCGCGGTGACCCAGTCGTTTGCCAGTGGGCCAACGGCTAGCGCGAAGGTCAGTCCGCCGATCATGCCGAGCAGGTCAGCGATCCAGTCACCGATCGCGGCGTTGCGGCCGTTGACCCCGAGTTGGGCGACCTCGGTCAGTGTTGCGAATGCCGCGATCACGACGGCTGCGGCAGTGACCCAACTCGCGGCGACTCCTGAGCGTCCCGCGGTGACTAGCCGGAAGCCAATCGTGCCGCCGAAGCCGACGAAGAGTGCCGCGTGTACGAACCACGACTGCTGCTCTGAGAGCGAGCGCAGGAGACTCTCCTGACCTCCCAGGCTGCTGGCGGGCAGCAGCACAGCGACGAGGATCAAGGCGAACATCGCCACGACCATCAGGTTCGATATCTGCTCGACGTGTGCTCGTGACATCCCATCCAGCGTACGGCTCACTACGGCGGGTGCCGAGCATGTGTGGCCAGACATCCGAAGCGGTTCAGTGTTGGTGAATACGGTTGCAGATCGAGATGGCTCTCTCACGCCATCGTCAGAATCCCCCCGTGCAGCAACAGTAAGCTGTTCGTGATGTTCTCCGCTTGGTTGCCCTGTCTGGAGATTTGTCGTGTGCGAAAGGATGTCGCCGCCGCAATGACTTCACAGCAGCCCTGGATCAGTCCGGCCGCACCGGACATGGCACCCCCGCGTCCGAGTTGAGCAACGGCATCGGTCGGGTACTGGTGATCGATGGTGACGAGGTCGCGAGTGCTCGCTTGACGGCTGAGTTGGGTCCGCTGCGGCAGGTAGTGTCCGCCGTGGTCAGTGTGCAGCAGGCGCTCAACTGGCTCGGCGCTCGAACAATCGATGCCATCGTGCTCTGTGCGACGGCATCGATGGAGTCCTAGAGGGAATGAGGGTGCTGCGCAAGCACTCAGACCGGCCGCTGATCGTGGTCGGACCTGACTCAGGGACCCTGCGGGTGAATACGTTCGGGCGTGGAGTAGACGACTACGTCCTCACGCCGGCGAGCTCTCACGATTTGGACCAGAAGGTACGCGCGCTGGTCCGCCGGGATCGGTACCGCAGCAACGGCGGTTAGCTCATGGGGCCCGAGGGGCTCGTGATGCATGTGCGTTTACATGAGGCGCACGTTGGCGGCTCGCCATTGATGCTGACTCCGAAGGAGTCCGCGATTCTGCAGCTCATACTGGAGCGCAGTGGCGAGGTTGTCGCACCTAACGCGCTCTCGCTTGCGATCTGGGGATACGCGACGTTCGGGTCGAGGAACTTCGTGGAAGCCCACATCTCAAGGTTACGCGGCAAGCTACGCGAGACAGGGACGACCGACTTGGTCAGGACGGTTCGCGGGGTTGGGTACGTGGTCCGCTAGGACCCGACCTCTGGTGGTCTGAACTCGATCGTCTCTTCGGCGACGACGACCGGCTCGATCTTCTTTACGCCGCGTGACTTGAGATCCTCGATGATCGGTTCGAGCAGCGAGTCCGGGACCGACGCGCCCGCGCTGAGTCCGACAATTGCGACGCCGTCGTACCAGGCGGGGTCGATCTCCTCGATCCCATCGACGCGGTAGGCAGTGGTGCCGGACGTGGCGGCGACCTCTTTGAGGCGCACGCTGTTGCTGGAGTTCGCGGAGCCAACCACGATCACGAGGTCGGCGCGTTCGGCGATCTCCCGCACCGCGGCCTGGCGATTGGTCGTCGCATAGCAGATGTCGTTCCGTACTTCGGCGTCGGGGAATCGGTTCTGAATTGCCTGGATCGTGGCGGCCGTGTCGTCGACCGATAGCGTCGTCTGTGTGACGACAAACTTGGGGCGGTCGTTGCTCACCACCGCCGCGACGTCCGAGGGCGAGTCGACCACGGTCGTGAGATCGGGTGCCTCGCCCTTGGTGCCGACCACTTCGTCATGGCCCTCGTGGCCGACGAGAAGCACGTCGAAGCCTTCTTTCGCTGCCTTGCGCGCTTCGAGGTGGACCTTGGTGACGAGGGGGCAGGTCGCGTCGATTACGCGGAGCTCGCGCTCCTCGGCTTCGCGAATCACTTCGGGTGAGATGCCGTGCGCGGAGAAGACGATCCGCGAGCCCTCGGGTACTTCGGCGACGGTGTCGACGAAGACCGCGCCGCGGGCGCGAAAGCCGTCGACGACGTGGCGGTTGTGGACGATCTCATGGAACGCGTAGATCGGCGGATCCTCGAGGTCGAGTACTTCGTCGAGCACGTCGATCGCCCGCACGACGCCCGCACAGAACCCTCGAGGTTCAGCGAGCAGCAGGGTGTGTGGCATGGGGTCGCCTCCGAGCTTTTATTCTATCGAGGGTGGGCGTTCACCCAATAGGCGGGAAGGTCATTGATCGCGGATGCTAGGTTCGAGATCTACCATCGAGCGCCCGAGGTTCCCATATGCAAGCCGACCCGAGGGATGACCCAGGCCGCGAAGCCTGGCGGATGTTCCGCATCATGTCCGAGTTCACGATGGGCTTCGACGTCCTTTCGCAGCTCCGTCCGGCGGTGACCGTGTTCGGCTCGGCGCGCGTGCAGGAGGGCGAATTCGCCTATGACGCGGCGCGGGAGGTGGGGCGACAGCTCGGTGAGGCCGGGTTCTCGACTGTGACGGGCGGTGGTCCGGGCGTCATGGAGGCCGCGAACCGTGGTGCAATCGAGGCCGGAGCGCGTTCGGCGGGGCTCAACATTCGGCTGCCTGAGGAGCAGGACGCGAATCCGTATCAGACGCTCTCGCTGAACTTCCGCTACTTCTTCATCCGCAAAGTGATGCTGGTGAAGTACGCGACTGCCTTCGTCCTCTTCCCCGGTGGATTCGGTACGCTGGACGAGTTCTTTGAGACGATCACGCTGATGCAGACCGGGAAGATCCGAGAGTTCCCTCTGCTTCTGTTCGGCCCCGACTACTGGCCGGGCCTGATCAACTGGATGGACGACGTGCTGATCGAGCGTGGTCTGATCTCGACTGGCGATCGCAATCTGTTCACGATCGTTGGGTCCGCCGAGGAGGTCGTGCAGATCGTGCGCGAGACGAATGAGCAGCACGGCCCGCGGATCGACAACGTGAGCCTCGCCTAGCCTCGATGGCTGCCGACGCCGCGCCGCGCCCACCGAACCTGACCGAGGTCGCCGCGACCTTCCGCGCGCCCGTCGCTCCTGAGCTCTTTGCGCGGCTCGAGGCAGTTCCGGGCTACCTCGCGCACGTGTGGCCGGTGTTGAAGACCTCGATCGATACCGAGGGCTTCATCGGTAGCGCGCTCTACATGGCGGATATGGCGCTCGACGCGGTCGAGGAGGCGTACGAGCCGGTGCTCTCGCCCGAGGTGTTGTGCGAGGTGGTTCCGCCAGACGAGATAGCGGCGGTCGAACAGGCGCTCGATGTCTTTCACTATCTCCAGCCGCAGGCACTGCTCGCCGGGGCGGCGCTTGCCGAGGCGTTCGATCGGCCCTCGGTTGGCGGCGCCGGGCGAGCAGTGCCCCGCGCGGAACGGCGGCGTGACTGCATGCACCTCCAGGCCGCGATGCCAGAGCCGGTTGGGGCCACACCGCTCACCGACGCGGTGGCAGAGCTGCTGCAGCTCGATGCGGCACCGCAGTTGTACTCGGTCCTCGCGAGTTGGCCGTCGTACCTGGAGGTGGCTTGGGACGAACTGCAGCACTTGGCGGCGTATCCGAATTTCAGGCGGCGTGGGCGCGCGCTTTACTTCTACGCTCGATCGGGCTCGCAGTTCCTCGCCGAGGAGCTGCGAGCCGATGCGGTGGCGCTACGCGCCGCTGGCATCGAGGATGCTGAGATAGAGGCGGCACGCGCGATCGTGGACGCCTCGTTGCCTGCTCTGGCGACGATGGTGATGCACGTGACGGCGATGCGACTGGCGCTCGGTCACCGCGAGCGAGAGGTCGTTACGGGGTAGGTACAAGCCGTCTATGCTGGCCGCAAGGTTCGTACAATCGGTGTGAGGGACCGAAATGACGACGAACACGGCCTCGCTGCGGCACTCATGGTCCCCTACGGACCCGCGGGTACCTGACGCACTGCGCGAGGCGGAGATCACGCAGCTGCGGCTGATCTACGACTCTTCGAACTACGTCTTTCTCGCGGACCTCGATCATCCCGAACTTGGCGAGGGTCTCGGTGTCTACAAGCCCGAGCGGGGCGAACAGCCACTGCACGACTTCCCATATGGCATGCTCTACCAGCGCGAGGTTGCGGCCTACGAGGCGTCTGAGCTCCTGGGATGGAGCCTGATACCGCCGACGGTGGAACGGGACGGCGAACACGGGATCGGGTCGATGCAGCTATTCATCGAGCACGACCCCGCAGAGCATTACTTCGCGATTCGAGAGCGGGACGATTTCGACGGACAGCTCGTGCGGATGGCGGCCTTCGATCTGATCGCCAACAACGCCGATCGCAAGGGTGGTCACATCCTCGTCGGCGACGCGGAGCACATCTGGGGGATCGACAACGGGCTGTGCTTCAACTCGGTCGAGAAACTGCGCACCGTGGTGTGGGACTACGCAGGTACCGAACTGCCCGAGGCGTGGCGGGACGATATCCAGTGTCTGCGTGACCGGGTGCAAGACGCCGACGAGGAGAGCGCCGCGCTGCGCTCACGCCTCGGCGAGTCGGAGCTTGCCGCGTTCGTTACTCGCTGCGACGCGCTGCTGTCGCACCCGGTGCTGCCGGAGATGTACCCGTGGCGCTGTGTGCCGTGGCCCATTCTCTGACAGGCTACGGCTCTGTTCTTTTCGATCGCCCTACTGGCGAGGGGCCAATGGTTTAATCCAGTCCTCGACCGCGACTGTTCAGCGGCGGCGGCGTCCGCCGAGCCCTAGCCTCGCGCGCATGCGCGCGAACCATGACGGCTGACGTTCGAGGCGTTCCTGGAGCACGGCAACCGCGTCTTCGGTACCGGTGAGGATCAGTCCGCGCCAGTCGCGCAGCGAGGGCTCTCGATCGTCCTTGACCTCAGACGGTGCTTCGAAGCGGGTGAAGGGACCGAAGCCGTCGGGCTTGCGGTGGATCACCTGACCGCCGGCCTCCTGGATCAGGAGCACGCCCGCCGACAGGTCCCAGATCTTGAGGCCGCCGAACCAGGCGCTCTGGAAGATGCCAGCGGCGACGAAGGCGAGTTCGATCGCGGCGGAGCCGGTGACGCGGTTGTCCCAGTGCTGCATGCGGCCGGGGCTGCCGCCGGGCGCAGCGCTGAGCTTGCGGCGTACATCCGAGGTAGGGATCGGCGTGAACGGCTGTTCCTCGAAGTGGAGTCCGCCGCCTCGGTGGGCGTGGTAGACGCCGGGACCGAGGGCGTGCGTCGAGGCGCACCAGATCACGCCGACTGCGGGTTCGCCGTTGAAGAGGACGCCGATTGAGACGCAGAACAGCGGGTAGCCGTTGATGAAGTTGGCGGTGCCATCAACCGGATCGACGACCCAGACGAAACCCTCGACGGCGTCGGGGTGGTCCTCAACCTCTTCGCCGATGATGTCGTGGTCGGGGAAGCGCTCGCCGACGCGCTCACGGACCAGCGCTTCGACGGCGTGATCGATCTCGGAGACCGGGTCACGCGGTGCCTGATCCTCTTCCTTCGACTCGGACTTGTAGTTGATCGTGATTTCGCGGGCCAATCCCTCGGTTGCTTGTCGGCCGCCCTCGCGGGCGAGCTCGACGGCCAGCTCCTCGATCGCTCGGAGCGTGGCCTCGTCTGGTGGCGTGCCGTCCGAGGTCGTCATGCGATTCCTGCTGAGTGGGTCATTCGGCGTCCACTGGGGCAGTCATCCGGCAGGGGTTCCCCAGTCGGTGGCTACGCGCAGCAGGCGACCGCGCTGACTGCGGACCAGGCGGTGGCGTTCGTTCCAGGCGGTGGTTGTTTCGGCCGGCGGATACAGGTCACTGCCGGGTCTCGAGAGCCGGTGCCAGTCGTCGAGCGAGCGGAAGGCGAAGAGGGTGACGACCTCCTGCGCGGGGCCGAGCGGGTCGCGTCCAAACGCGACGAGGCGTGCGCCCTGCGTTTCGAGCCACGGCCAGATGTGTTCGTGAGAGAGACGTTCGAACTGCTGTTGCTGGGTGCTGTCGTTCAGTTCGTAGCAGAGCTCGGAGATGACGGACCCGGTGCCAAACGTGTCGGGCGCGACCGCCAGCGGATCGGCTGGGGTGCGAGGCTTGGGGTCGATCTTCAGCAGATGGTCGTCGAGTTCGAGTATGCGGGAGCGCGAGTGGGTGATCAGCGGCGGACGAGCCTTCGTCGCGACCTCGAACTCCGCCGCTTGAGCGCGGATTTCGTCGTGGGTTTCGAGGTCGCCGCCGAGGCGGGTGCCGAGCCAGTGCTCCATGTCGCCGTAGACGCTGTGGGTGACGACGACGTCGCCAGGTCCGCCGAACGCCCAGAAGCCGTAGCCGACCATGAGCGACCCGTAACGCAGCATGGAGGGCCACACGCCGTTGCGACTGAGGTCCTCGAACTGCGTACGATTTGCCACCGGCACCGTGAACTCGCGCTGCACCAGAATCGCCATCGGACCTACCTCTCCTGCTCGCGTCCAGCGAGGATAGCCGCTGCCCTGGTGACGGTCCGTGCGCTAGGCTGCGCGCACCTGACCACGAGGTAGGAGGCACTGTGGCTCACGAACCGCCGTCCAGCTCAGCTGAGACGCTGCCGGGCAATGCCCGACGCCTGTACACCGCGATGGGGATCGTGCCGGGAAGTTCTCAGGACGGCCGTGCGAACTCGGAAGTGCGCGGGATTGCGGACGAGGCGGCTCCCTCGACGTTCGCGCTCACGACAGCCGTTGACATCGCGCTGGTGCGAGCAGCCTCGACGACCGTGCAACCGCCGCAGCAGATGAATGGCACTGCGGAGCTCAACGTGACCTACCTCCGCGAGGCGAGCGGGCCTGCGCGGGTCGCATGCACCGTGGTCGGACAGACCTCGACGATGCGACTGGTCGAGTTCACGGTCGCGGACGCCGAGGGCGAGCTGGCACGCGGGCGCAGCACCTACGCGGTGCGGACCGTGCGGCCTCGATGAGCGTCGCGACGGAGTGGGCTGGTCTGGCCGCCGAGTGGGAGCGGCATCCGCTGTTCGAGGCACTGTCGGTGACGGTGATCGAACTCCAGCGCGGGCATGCGTGCCTGGAGATGGAGCGCACCGCGACGAACGTCTTGGGCGTGCGCGACTCAATCAACGGTGGTGTACAGGCGACAGTGGCGGAGATGGCCGCGCACATCGCGGTGACGACACTCCTCGGTGAGAGGGAGCGGATCGAGGGCACGCAGGACCTCGGCATCTCCTACCTTTACTCGGCCACCTCGTTGCGCACGGTGATCGACGCGCGGGTCCTGCGGCACGGCCGGCTGACGGTCGTGGACGCCGAGGTGCGTGTCGGTGACGAGGGCGAGGAGGCCGGGCGTATCAACGCTAAGGTGCGGGTGACCTGCGCGCTGGCGCGGGGTTGAGCGAGGCGGCTGAGATGGTCGACGACTGGTTCGAATCGACCGAGGGCGACCTCGACCCGGAGCTCACCGAGGAGGCGGGTTACGGGGGCTGGGATTCGCCAGGCCGCGGGTGGTGGCCTGTGGCGTTTCAGGTGCTCTCGTTGCTGACGATCGTGTCGATCGTCGGGACGATCGTGATCGTGGCGATTCGCTGAGCGTACCGCTCCTCAAAGGCTGCCGGATCAGGCCAGTACCACTGTCCGGTTGAGGCCGGTCTCTGGGCAGCGGGGGTGCTAGCATGCGCCCGGCCCATCACGGGTCGAGCAACACACCACGGCACCGGAGGTGACATGGCCTACACAAAGGCGCTCCCCCAGGCGACGCCGGAGACCCAGGAATTCTGGGACGGACTCAAGCGTCACGAGCTGCGCATTCAGCGCTGCCAGGACTGCAATCAGTTCTACTTCTTCCCGCGCCCTTTCTGCCCGCACGCGGGCTGTCGATCGACGAACGTCGAGTGGGAGACGGTGTCTGGCAAGGGCAAACTCCACACCTACGTCATCTCCCACCGCGGCTTCGGTCCGTGGGCCGAAGATGTCCCGTACGTGATCGCAGTGGTCGAGTTGGACGAGGGTCCGCGGATGATGACCAACCTTGTCAACGTCGAGCCCGAGCCGGAGAAACTCCCGCCAGATATGGCGCTGGAGATCGTCTACGACGATGTCACTGACGAGGTGACGCTCCCGAAGTTCCAGCCCGCTAGCTAGGCGAAGGGATCAACCGTGCCTCGTAATTCTCAGGACTACAGCCACAAGGTCGCCATCGTCGGCGCCTCCGAGACCGAAACGGTCGGCAAGCTGCCCGACCGTTCAATGATTCAACTGCATGCGGAAGCCGCGATGCTGGCGCTGGCCGATGCTGGCCTCACGATCGACGACGTCGACGGCGTTGCCACGGCCGGCCCGACGCCGGCGCAATTGACCGAGTACCTCAACATCATGCCTCGCTGGATCGACGGTACGTCGGTCGGTGGCGGCTCGTTCCTCATGCACGTCGGCCACGCGGTTGCGGCGATCGAGGCGGGCTACGCTGACGTCGTGCTCGTCACGCACGGCGAGTCCGGCCGCTCCGGTGTCGGCGTCGGCGGCCGCGGTCCTGCCAACTCGACGTTGGCCGGTCAGTTCGAGTCGCCGTTCGGCGTCTGGGGCCCACCGAGCCAGTTCTCGATCCCGATCGTGCGCCACATGCACGAGTACGGCACGACCGAGGAGCAGATGGCGGAGATCGCCGTCGCCACTCGGAAGTGGGCGGAACTGAACCCGCGCGCGATGATGCGTGACCCGATCACGGTCGAGGACGTGCTGAACTCACGCCTGATCGCATGGCCGCTGCACCTGCTCAACTGCTGCCTCGTGACCGACGGCGGTGGCGCACTGGTCCTGGTGAGCGAGGAGCGGGCGAAAGACTTCCCGAAGGACCCGGTCTGGGTACTGGGCCGTGGTGAGTCCGCGGCGCACACGCTGATTAGCCAGATGCGCGACATGACCGAGTGGAGCGCAGCGGTTCAGACCGGCCAGGATGCATTCGCGATGGCGCAGATGACGACGAAGGACATCCAGCACGCGATGTTCTACGACGCGTTCACGCACGTGCCGATGTACGCGCTGGAGGCGCTGGGCTTCGTCAAGCCTGGCGAGGGTGGTCCGTACTTCGCCGAGGGTCACACGGCCCCGGGCGGCGACTTCCCGATGAACACCAACGGTGGTGGCTTGTCGTACACCCACACCGGGATGTACGGGATGTTCGCCATCATGGAGTCGGTGACGCAGCTTCGAGGTGAGGCGGGCGAACGCCAGATCGACAACCTCGAGACCAGCATGGTGCATGCACCGGCCGGGATGTTCTCCGGCACCTCGACGCTGATTCTGGGCAACCAGTAGTACCTCAGAGGGAGGACGGGGCGGGAACAACCGTCCCCGCCCCGTCCTCCCTCGCGTCACGTCTGGGCTTCGTCGGAGGCGACATTCGCTGTCGGCCTTTGTCTGGCGGCAGGTCTGGTCTAGCCCACCCGGACGAGCTTCGTGCGTTAGCCGACCCAGTAACTGTTAGGGGGCAAGCCCCCGGTGCCCCCCCCCCCGGACGTGGCGCGCTTCGCGGCCGCGCAACGCTCGGACTGTTTGACGGGCGGCTTTTGGCGTCTCGGTTCCGGTCGACCGGGGCATGCCCTGTGTTCGTGGTCGGAGGGGCGGGTTAGCGGCGGTGGGCCGCACGCTCAGTCTAGGGGCGCAGTCGATTAGACTTCGGCGACACCCCGGCCAGCCACTGGAGACACCGATGCCCGACCGCGAAATGCTTGATGTGCTCGAAGCGATCCACTCGACGCCCGCGCGGCGGTTTCTGAAATCTGATCCGATTCCGGACGATGTGCTGTGGGAGTTGCTGGACGCGGCGATTCGCGGGCCGTCAGGCGGGAACGCGCAGGGCTGGGGCTGGGTCGTGGTGACCGACCCCGAGGTGATGCAGAAGATCCAGGGCTGGTATCTTGAGGGCTGGGAGAACGCGTACGGCAATCGCAAGGAGGAAATCCTTGCGGACCCGGAGGGCGCTGGCCTCGGGCGGCGGAATTTCCTCTCGGCGGAACACCTCGCGAACCACATTCACGAGGCGCCTGTGTGGGTCTTACCGATCCAGCGGAACGCGCGTGAGAGCCGTATGGGCGGTTCGTCCGTCTATGGCGCGGTGCAGAACCTGATGCTCGCTGCGCGGGCGCACGGAATTGGCGCGACGCTGACCTCGTTGTACGCGGGACACGAGGACGAGGTGCGCGAGCTGCTCGGACTACCGGAAGACGCGAAGACGATGGGGCTGATCCCGCTCGGGTACCCCGCGCGCGGACGCTGGGCGCAGCCGAAGCGCGTCCCCGTGGACCAAATCACGCACTGGGGACGATGGGGCGAGCAGCGCACTCGTCCGTAGGGACCGATCGCCCCGCCACCATCGTGGCAGGATCAGGGACGCGATCTAGTCCGCGTCGTCAGCCCATTCGAAATCGACTTCGTCTTCGCCGATGATTCCGGCCATCTTCAGGGCACGGTGTATTACGACGCCGACGACAGCGAGGCCGACCAGACGCTTCACGATTCGGCTCATGACGGTCCTCCCGGATCGTGCTTCATGCGCCCTCTATGCTGGCGGTTGGCCGCCCCGGCGCGCCCTGAGGATACGGCAGCAGCAAGGAGAGACAACGTGACGGACTCGGTCGGCTTCATTGGCCTCGGAATTATGGGCGCACCGATGGTGCAGAACCTGCTGGGAGCAGGGTTCGACGTGACGGTGTGGAACCGCACCACCTCGAGGACGGACGCGGCTGCGCAAGCCGGAGCCACCGCCGCCGACTCCCCGGCTGCTGTCGCGGCTGCGAGCGATGTCACGATCTCCTGCGTGACGGCGAGCGCGGATGTCGAGGGTGTCCTAGTAGGTGGCGATGGGCTGCCGCCCGGCGCAATCGTGGGGGTGCAGGCTGGCAGTGTCGTGATCGACATGTCGACGATCTCGCCTGCGGTGACGCGCGACATCGCGGCGCTCCTCGCCGAGAAGAATGTCCAACTGCTCGATGCTCCGATCTCCGGTGGGGAGCAAGGAGCGATCGACGGGACGCTGTCGATTATGGTCGGTGGCGATGCGGACGCCCTCGAACGGGTGAGGCCGATCCTCGATGCGATGGGCGGGAAAATCACCCACTGCGGGCCGAGCGGCTCCGGGCAGACGGTGAAGCTCTGCAACCAGATCGCGGTCTCGGTGAACAACTTCGCGATGGCTGAGGCGCTGGTGTTCTGCCAGGCGAGCGGTGTTGACCCGTCGACGATGCTGGAGGCGATCAGCGCCGGTGCGGCAGGGTCGTGGCAGATCTCCAACCTCGGTCAGCGGATCGTGGATCGAGACTTCGCGCCGGGGTTCAAGGTCGGTCTGCAGCAGAAGGACCTGCGGCTCGCACTGGAGGCAGCGGACGAGCTCCACCTGCCGCTGGCGGGAACCTCGATGGTCCATCAGCTCTTTGCGGCGGTGGAGCGGGAGTCCGGGCCGGATGTCGGTACGCAGGCGCTGGTAAACGCGCTGGAGGCGCTGGCCGGGGTGACGGTGGGCGGCGATTAGCCGTCGTCAGTTTCTGTCGGAAGCCTGTTTATGGTGCTTGGATAATTGATTAGTTGCCTAAGCTAATGATGCTTTGTATCTTCGTCTGCACTGGCGTGGTTTTGTGGTGGCCAGTGCAGGTGGATTTCTGTGCGACCTCTCATCCGTTACGTCTCGCTCCTCGTCGTGTTCGCTTCGGCGTTCCTTGCTAGCTCCTCGACGGTCGTCGAGGCCGCCCGCATCTCTCCGGCGCCACCGGCGCCGCCCGCCGTACATCCTAATCCCGTCGTAGCCGATCCGGCCCCCGAGGCCCCGGTTGGCCTCCTATGGGTCGCGACGAACCCGCTACCGCCGGTGATCGATGAGCCCAAGGTTCGTGCCGTGAGCGTGTTCGAGAGCCACCAGGTGGTCTCGTACTACGGCTACCCCAAGGTGGGGGGCATGGGCGAACTGGGGTTGCATGACCCCGTCGAGGCCGCGGTCCGCATCCGTGATCTCGCGAGTCAGTACGACGAACTGAATGGCGACCGCGACACCGTCGGCGCGCTGCACCTGATCGTCGACGTGGCGCAGGCGAACCAGACGGACGATGGCCTCTACCTCGACAAGATGAACAAGCAACGGATCGCCGTGTACGTCGAGGTCGCCCGCGAGTACGGCATTTTGCTGTTCCTCGATCTGCAGATTGGCTGGTCCGATCCGCTGGTTGACACGCAGCGTCTCGAGTGGTTCTTGCGCGAGCCGTTCGTCCACCTGGCGCTCGACCCAGAGTTCGCAACAGCGAGTTCCGGCTACGCTCCGGGCCGGGTGCTGGGGGCACTCGACGCCGACCAGGTGAATGCGGTGCAGGGCTATCTGGCTGGGCTGGTGGCCGATGAAGGCATCCCGCCGAAGGTCCTCGTACTGCATCAATTCAAGCCGCACATGCTGATCGAACCCGAGCGATTCACTGACGTACCCGAGGTCGAGATCACGATCGACATGGACGGGTTCGGCGGCGCTGGCGCGAAGATCAGCGGATTCAGACGCTACGCGCAATCTGATTACGCGGAGCGTTCTGCCTTCAAGCTCTTCTACCGCTGGGACCTGCCGGTGATGAGCATCCAGCAGGTGATCGACCTCGACGTCGACTACGTCATCTACCAGTAGCGATCTTCACTCGGCCGACGAATGTGACGAAGGCGCTCACGCGCCGCCTTCGTCACATTCGTCGGCCTGGGACCCCTCGAGCGCTACGAGTCGAGGCTGGTGTGGCCTTTCTCGGTTGCGTTGATGAGGATCGCCATGTTTCCAGGCGGGTGCGCGTTCTCGTGCATGAGCTGGTGCGCGTCGCCGACCTCGGACAGCGGGAAGACCCTCGACAGTGCCGGATCGACTTCGCCGTCGATGATCATCTGGTTGAACGCCGTGCACTGCTCGGTGTTCGCGAAGTGCGAACCCTGGAGGCG
>Ga0115002_10001147_pt1 | contig 36889 bp, 19 predicted proteins | sample ArcticOcean_MG_C_8_FD_89576 | JGI IMG/M metagenome (GOLD analysis project Ga0115002, IMG submission 89576) | Marine microbial communities from western Arctic Ocean - ArcticOcean_MG_CB11_86 | ecosystem: Environmental > Aquatic > Marine > Oceanic | place: Arctic Ocean: Canada Basin | collected... | reverse complement strand
TCAACGACTTCATTCGCAGCGATGCCTTTCGCGATGTGACGAACTGGGGCAAGGAACAAATCCTCTCGGGTCGCCCGCAGCACAAGATCTACAAGCACTAGGGGCCTGGTGGATTTCGAGAGGTGATCGGCCTGTTGCCCGAGCGATCGGCTACATCATGTCGGTGCGTTCCTGCTCGGTGAAGTCGTTCGACACCTTCTCGCCACGACGCATCTGGCCTCGCATCCGCTTGACTTTTGATGATGCGGAGTCGTGAGCGTTGTAGAACTTGTTGATGTTCACGTTGGCCGTTCCGGCCGCGGCAAACCCCATACCTCTCGCCTCGGCAAACGCGTCCTGGTTGGCTCCCAGGAAGGTGAAGTGCCACCCGTCTTCCGACTGCCGCTTGCTGATCAGTTCGTGAACCTGGTCTCGAGTGAACTCGACACTCGAGTTTTCTTGGCCGTCGGTCATGACGACGAACACGACCAACCCCGGTCGGTCGGACTCGTCAGTGGCCTCGATCCGTTCGGCCGTCTCGTTGATCGAGCGTCCCACGGCGTCCAGCAACGCCGTCATGCCACGAGGTCGCAAGGTGTAGCCGCCGACGTCCTCGATCGGTGTTCCCCGCTCGACAAAGTTGTACTCGGTGTCGAACTCGACCAGCGTCATCAGTGCGTCGCCGTCCTCGTCGGCCTGTTGCTTCATGAACGCATTGACGCCGCCTTCGGCATCGAGCCGAATCGCATTCATCGACCCACTGCGATCCACCACCAGCGTGATATCCGTCAGTTTCTCCTGCATCACCACTCTCCTTGTTCAGCCGGCCCGTAAAAGGTGTGTGTATGACCCTAACGATAGTGTTGTGTACACAGTAAGTCAACTGGACGGGCGTGTCTTTCCGAGCGGATTGGCTCGTCGGCTTGAGGGTTGAGGCTTGAGGGTTGAGTGATGGTCTGATGTTTGCCCGGCGTGTTGCCCGAGGGCGGGACGGGAGCGGCGGCCCAGGCGTTGGCGACCGAGGGCCCTGTGCAACTGGTGGCCATGGCCGACGCATTTCCCGACCAGTTGGAACGCAGCCTGAAGCGGATTGTTAGTTCGGTGGGGACAAGAAAGGAGCGGGTGGCTGTGCCGCCCGAGCGGCAGTTCACCGGGTTTGAAGCCTACAAGCAGCTGATCGCCAGCGACGTGGATCTGGTGATCATGGCCACTCCGCCGGGTTTCCGTCCGACTCATTTCGCGGCCTCCATCGAGGCCGGCAAGCATGTGTTTTGTGAAAAGCCGGTCGCCACCGACGCACCGGGTATCCGGCAGGTTTTGGCCGCGACCGAGTTGGCCAAGAAGAAGGATTTGGCTGTGGGTGTTGGCCTGCAACGGCATCACCAGTACAGCTATCTCGAGACGATCAAGCGTCTCAAGGACCGAGCGATCGGCGACATCGTCTCGATGCGGTGTGACTGGAACAGTGTCTCGGAGCACGCTCACGGTTCCAAGGGTTACGCCAACATCACCGGCGGCAGTCTGCAGTCGGGCGAGACAAAGTGGCGGTACCGTGGTCGGAAGAACAATCCGTTCCAGGCCGGGCACGACGACCTGTTTGCGGCGATTCGAGCGGGCATAGTCGGGTTCGTACAACGAGGGCGAGCGAGGTGCGTACAGCACGCTGACGGCGATCCTTGGCGGCATGGCCGTTTACGGTGGCGAGCCGGTGACCTGGGACAACGCCCTGGACTCGACCATCAGTCTTGTGCCCAAGGAAGTGTCCTTCACGGCCAATCCGCCGACGATGCCCGACGAACACGGTGTCTATGCGATTTCCGTGCCGGGTGTCACTCGGGTTGTCTAGCAGTCCGTTGCCTCAAGAATTCAGTGTTTCCACTCTGCGACCGCGGACTGGGCGAGTCTGAGAGAAGGCTCGCCGCTGGCCTCCAGGGCCGAGCATCAGTCGGCCGGTGGTGAGCAGTTGATCGATGTCCGAGAGAATCTGCTTGCGAGTCTGGTTGTCGAAGAATTCTCGGAAGAACTGTTCAGTTTGGCCGTGTGTCAGTTTCGGCGTCTCCATTAATTCCTAGTCCCTGTCGGCGCGAAGAACCGCCACGAAGGCTTTTTGTGGAATATTGACGTGGCCGAACTGTTTCATCTTCGCCTTGCCCTTCTTCTGTTTGTCGAGCAATTTATTTTTCCGTGTGACATCACCGCCGTAGAGCTTGGCGGTGACGTCTTTTCGGTAGGGCTGGATGGTCGAGCGTGAGATGACCGTGCCGCCGATGACTCCCTGGATCGGGATCTTGAACTGGTGTCGGGGGATGGCTTCGGCCAGTTGGGCACAGTAGTGGAGTGCTCGGGCACGGGCCTTGTCGCGATGGACCAGGTAGGACAGCGTATCGACCGGTTCCTTGTTGACCAGGATATCGACCTTCACGATGTCGGTCTCACGGTACTCGATCGGGGTATAGTCAAAGGACCCGTATCCACGGGTGATGGTCTTGAGCTTGCCGTAGAAGTCGAAGAGTACTTCTCCCAGTGGCATTTCGCTGGCGACTTCGACCCGTCCGACGGAGAGGTAGTTCATGGTCTGGCTTTCCGAGCGATGTTCTCGGCAAAGTTCCATGACCGGTCCGACGTATTCTTCCGGGGTCAGGATCGCGGCTTTAATGTAGGGTTCGGAGACTGACTTGACACTTGCCGGATCGGGCCAGTAGCTGGGGTTGTCGACGTCGATGATCTCGCCGTCGGCGAGTGTGACACGGTACTTGACCGAGGGTGCCGAAATGACCAGTCCGATGTCGAATTCTCGGCGCAATCGTTCCTGGATCACGTCGAGGTGCAGCAGGCCGAGGAATCCGCAGCGGAAGCCGAAGCCGAGAGCGGCCGAGCTGTCCTTGTCGTAGGTCAGTGCTGCGTCGTTGATGGCGAGTTTGTCGAGGGCCTTGGTGAGATCCTTGTAGTCGTCGGAGTTCATCGGGTAGATGGAAGAGAAGACGACCTGTTTGGCTTCGCGGTAACCGGGGATCGGTTTGTCGGTGGGGTTGTCGACCAGGGTGATCGTGTCGCCGATCTGGATATCTCGGACGCTCTTGACTCCGGCCACGATGTATCCGACTTCACCGACGCTGAGTTGGTCCTGGGGTGCGAGTTTCAGTTGGTTGTAGCCCAGTTCTTCGACCGTGTAGTTCCGATCGGCGTGCATGAAGCGGATCGAATCTTTCGTGTGCAGTGTGCCCTGGACAATTCGGCATTGCAGAATCACTCCACGGTACGGATCAAAATGGGCATCGAAGACCAGTGCGGAAAGTGGCGCGTCGGGGTCGCCTTCGGGCGGCGGCAGTTTCTCGACGATGCCTTGGAGCACGTCTTCGATTCCGTCGCCGGTTTTTGCCGAAACCGGGATCGCTTCGAAGGGATCCAGCCCCAGGTCCGCGTCGATTTCTTCTCGGACTCGGTCCACGTCGGCGGCCGGTAGATCGATCTTGTTGATCACCGGCAGCAGTTCCAGTTCGTGTTCGAGAGCCATGTACAGATTGGCTACAGTCTGAGCTTCGACGCCCTGAGACGCATCGATAATGATGAGTGCTCCGTCGCAGGCCATCAGCGAACGTCGGACTTCGTGCGAAAAATCGACGTGTCCCGGCGTGTCGATGAGGTTGAGCAGGTACTGCTGTCCATCTGGAGCCTGATAATCCAGCGTAATGGAGTTGCTCTTGATGGTGATGCCACGTTCTCGCTCGATGTCCATCGCGTCGAGCACCTGGTCGCGGAAGTCTCGTGTCGTCACTCCACCACAGGCTTGGATCAGTCGATCGGCGAGCGTGGACTTGCCGTGATCGATATGGGCGATGATGCAGAAGTTCCGGATGTGTTTCATACAGGGGGGGGTGTCTTGTACAACATGAGCGATTCGTTGGTTCGTCGTGCGATTGTACTGACTGTCAGCGACGGCAGACATATCAGTGCTTCGAGTCGACGTCACAAGAAGTTGGCGGTCAGTTGGCGAGATCTAGTCTGCTGCGAATCAGCCGACGTGCTTGAGCAGGCTGACCCGTCCGACGGCCACCCATTCGGCCAGGTAAATATTGCCATCGTGGTCGAAGCACGCGTCGTGGGGGTGAATGAACTTGCCTGGTTGCCAGCGTCGTGGCTGTCGTCGCATGGCGAAATTGCCGGCCTTGACCTGCTTGAGCCAGTCGGGGTCGTGTCCGAGGTGGGTGATGACTTTGTTGTTGAGATCGAGCAGTGTGATGCGTGCGTGGAGGTCGGGAACCAGCATCACGTCGCCACGGAGATCGATGTCGGCGGGGAACAGCATGTCGTCGACGAAGCCGATGTGTTTTCCGTCGGCCGAGAAGTATTGCAGTCGTGCATTGGCTCGGTCGGCGACGACCAGGGCGGGTGTGCGACCTTTGCGGTCGTCCCACCACAGTCCGTGCGGAGTCTGCAGTTGGCCTGGCCCGTCACCGGCACCTCCGAAATAGCCTGTGACCTGCGCGTCCTTATCGTACTTGATGATGTAGTGCGAACCGTATCCGTCGCCGACCCAGAATCCTCCGTCGGGGGCAAACGCGATGTTGGTCGGGCTAAACAGATGTCCCTTGCCGTAGTGTCCGGCCGTTTTGACTTCGAAGGGTTGGGCCTTGTGGTAGGGAGCGATCTTCGGGGCAGCCTGTTTCCAGACGATTTCACCCTTCAAGGTACTTTTGGCGATGTACCCCTTGTTGTCGCACAGGTAGAGGAACTCCTGGTTGCCGTCGCGACGAATGTCGACCCCGTGTCCACCTCCGTGGAACTCCTTGCCAAAGGACCGGACGAACTTGCCGTGTCTGTCGAAGACGACGACGGCGTCTTGCGGGTCGGCGGTCATCGTACGGTGTTTCACGTAGACCAGGCCATCAGCATCGACGGCGACGCCGTGCGTGTCCTGCCAGCGAATGTGGCGGGGGATCTGCATGCAGTCGTAGTGGACTTCGTACCGATGTCCTTCGGGGCCGATTCGCGGTGGTCGAGAGCCGCTTTTGTCTTCGGCACCGAGAATCGCCGGAGCCGACCCAACCAGTGCCAAGCTGCCGGTGGCCTGCAGGAATCCTCGACGTGATGTGTGTGATGGGGGCATGTTCTTGTGTGTCTCGTCAGGTGGATCCGTGCGACGGCCAGTGGCGTTTGGAAGGCAGGTTAGCACACAGGGGCCGCGACATGCGACACGAGGGTTGGGCGATGTGGCTGGTGGATTGAGTCGATGGTCGCGAGGCTTTTGGCAGCCTGGGACGGTTGGCCGGTTCACTCGGGCTGCTTGCTCCCCCCTGCCCCGGCGTGTAGCTTGGATCGCCTCAGCCTGCACACGAAAATCGAGACACATTCAGGAGTCCTGATCATGACGACCCGTTCGTTTCGCATTGCGGTCACGATGTTACTGGGTTGGACGTTTGCGGCACCGGTTGCCGGTGCGGTGGAGCCGGTGCGGATGGGCAGCGGTTTGATGACATTCGACACTGTGCCGGGTTGGGGTATGGATGCCAACGGCAAGTCGGTGCTCGGTCCGACTCACGGCGGTGTCGTGATTGACAAGGCGGGGAACATCTACACCAGTGCCAACATTGGCGTGTTTGTTTTTTCACCGTCCGGCAAGGTGGTCCGGAAGTTCCTTGGCAAGGATTACACGAACATTCACGACGTGGAGATTCGCCAGGAAGGTGATGACGAGTTCATTTATGGTGCCCGCAACAGCGCCCGCGAGGGGATCAAGTTCCACTCGGTGACCGGTGACATCGTGTTACGGCTTCCGTTCCCTGAGGAGTCGGGGTTGAACAAGGGGAAGACCACGAAGTTCCCCTTCAGTCCGACGGCGATCACCGTGGCTCCCAACGGCGACATCATTCTCTCCAACGGCTATGCCAGCAATCACATTTTCAAGTACGACAAGACTGGCAAGTACCTGATGCACTTTGGATCCAAGGGCAATGGGCTGAAGCAGTTCAACACCGCCCACGGCATGACGTTGGACACTCGCTACGATCCGCCCCGTTTGCTGGTCTGCGATCGCAACCACAAGCCCAAGGGCCGGTTGGTGCATTACAGTCTCGACGGCAAGTTCATCGCCGAGGTCGTGACCGGTTTGGGGATGCCCACTTCGGTGGCGGTCCAGGGCGATTACGTCTCTGTGCCCGACCTGCACGGTCGCGTGGTGATCCTCGACAAGAGCAACGCCATTGTGTCAGTTCTGGGAGACCGCAAGAATTCCAAGCCCCGCGTGGTTTTCGGGGTGCCCCAGAACAAGTGGATCGAGGGGATCTTCAACGGCACGCACGGTTCCTACTGGGACAAGGACGGGAACCTGTACGTGCAGGATTGGAACGTATCGGGGCGGCTGATCAAGCTGGTGCGGGCCAAGTAATTGTCGCGTTCCTAGCGGGTGTTGACGTAGAGCATGACGTTGTGGGTCGCGCGGCCTCCGGCAACGATGTCGGGGCGTCCGTCCCCATTGAAGTCGGCGACCACCAGGTCCTCGGTGGCGACTCCACCGGCGTCGACCACGTGCTTGGTCCAGGTCGCGCCCGTTGTGTCCCGGGGGTTATATACGTTGACCCCATGGACCTTGGGCGTATCGCTGTGCCCGAAGACGATTTCGTCACTGCCATCCTTGTCCATGTCTGCGGTCCACAGGGCATGTCCACGTCGGAATCCGCTGTCGATGACGTGCCGCTGCCAGAGTGATCCTTTCGGGGCGTTCTTCTTTGGTTCCGTGTAGACGACCAGGGCGGTTCCGTGCATCGGTTCGACCGTGGCGATATAGACCGCGCCCCCGGCCAGCCTGCCGAGCTTGATCTCGCCGGCACCACTCAGGTTCGGGTTGGCTCCCTTGGCTCCCGTACCCAACTGCGTCCTACTCCAACCGCTCTTACTGCGTCGCACCAGGTGCACACCCTCGCGACTGGCGACCAGTGTGTCGATCACCCCGTCCTTGTCGAAATCGACGTGCCAGTGATTGTGCACACGATTGAGTTCGTGGTTGAGTACCGTGGGCATCCAGCGGGACGTGGCCGGGTCGTCCGGAATCTCGAAGGCCAACAGGCGGATCCCGTTGCCGACGGTTGCGTTCAACGGTGAGACAACCAGTTGGGGGCGGCCCTTGCCCAGCACGTCGGCAAATCGCATCCGATGGGTCCAACGTTCGACGCCGACCTGGTGCACCTGCCAGGGGGCGTCCAGTGATTTGCCGCGGCGGATCCAGTGCAGTGTTCCCTGCCCGGTCCAGCCGGCTCCCAGCGCAAAGTCGATTTTGCCGTCGCGGTCGATGTCCAGGGGAGCGATGCAGACGTTGTCTCGAGGCGTCTGGTCCTTGATCATCACGTGTGGTGTCCAGTCGGGAGCCTGGTACCACAGCACACGGTTTTCGCTGACGGCCACAATGTCTCGTTTGCCGTCTCCATCCACGTCGGCGGGCGTGACTGCATAACAGACCTTGCCGATGTTGGCGTCGATGACCTGCGGCTGGAACTTCGGAAAACCGTCCTGGGCCAGGGCTGTGCACTGCAAGCCGGTTGCGAGTGCCACTGCCACGATACCGGTACGCATTGTTGTGTCTCCCTGGGGGGCATCTTTCTCTTTGCACTCACAGCGTATCACCCGAACGAGGCGGTTTCACTGGTCCGGGACACCCGGGATGTCGCCGGGAATCGTAGATTTCCTGGAAATCGGCAGTGACTGAGGCGGGTGTTCCCTCGAGAATGGCTCATCATCGAATTACTCACCCTTCCCCTTTCGATCACCAGGACGACGCCACTCATGATCAACCTGATAGAGGGCCAGGCCGCTTCCCCCCGTGTTCATGACGTGTCGTGTGATCCGGGGTGCTTGTGGTCTGACCAGGTGACGGTGGCACTGGATGCGGCTCCCGACGAGGATACGGCCCCACGCCCGGAAGCCACCTGGTCGGCCGATGTGGTTCGGACAGGGTTGTGTGGCACCGTCAGCCCCCGCGTCGTGAAATTTCCCGACGGCATGTACCGGGTCTTTTATTCGCAGATTCTTCCTCGCGAGGGATTCCCGGCCGGAGCCAACGATTACGACAATGCCACGACCAGGATTCTCAGTGCCGTTTCCAATGATGGGATCCACTGGACCCCGGAAGCGGGCGTGCGTCTGGGCGCCGAACAGGGAGGTGCTGGAGACTTCCGGGTGGTCTCGTCGGAGGTGGTGCCGATGGCCGACGAAACGGGACGGTTGCGGATGTACTTCGAATGTTGTCCGGGGTCTCAGTCGACCCGGAACGCGATTCGCAGTGCCGTGTCGAGTGACGGCGGGGTGAACTGGGATGTGGAACCCGGTGAACGGTTGGCTGTCGACGAGACGAATATCTCGTCTCCCAGAGTCGTGTTTCTCGATGACGGTCGCTGCCGGATGTACGTTCATCAACGGGGAGTTGGGATCGTCAGTGCCGTCTCCGGTGACGGCGGGACGACATTCCAACTGGAGCCGGGAGTCCGGGTTGCCCAGACGCCGCCGCATGCCACACACACGGCATTTGCTTCCGAGATTTTGAGGGTGGGTCCGTCGCGATTTCGGATGTACTTCGCCGGGTACAGCCGTCCTCAGCATGCTGCGGTGCTGACAGCTGTTTCTGAGGACGGCCTGGAATGGGCTGTTGATCCCAGCCCGGTGGTGTCGCCGTCGGGTTCCGGCGTGGGCGCGGCAAAGTGTTCCGAGATGTGTGTCGTGGAGTTGCCCGGTTCGACACCCGATGCCGGTCGGTTCGCAATGCTGTTTGAGGCCTGCGATGGAACGGCCGTTGATCAGCGTGGCGTTTGGCGAGTGGCGTGTGTCTTGTCACGCCCTTGATGCCCAGCCCTGCTGTTGGACACACTAGGCGACGGCCAGATAATCGGTTGGTGTCACCGACGCCGTCTTGTGCCGAGATCGGCAGGGAGAAGACAATGATGAAACGCGTTGTGCCATGGATGTTGCTCGTAGTGGCCCTGGAGTGCCAGGGGGGCCGGTCCGCTGACACCGCTGACACCGCTGACACCGCTGATACGTCCTCCCGCCCTGCCGAATCCGTTTCGACGACCGACATGGGAGCCCAGTCGCCCCCGATCCTGTTTGCCAAGGACGTGGAGCCTGTCGAGAGGTTTGCCGAGCAGGCCGCGGAATTGAAGGCGAGGTTCGAGAAACAGATTGGGCCACTGCTGGCCAAGCACTGTGTTCGTTGCCACGGTGAGAAGAAGATCGAGTCGGGGATTCGGGTCGATCGGCTTGACGGAGGACTCGACGAACGCTGGTTGCCGTTGTGGAAGGGCATTCGTCGCAATGTGGTTGGCGGCACAATGCCTCCGGAGGACGAGCTTCAGCCGACCGCCGGAGAGCAAAGAGCACTGGATGAGTGGGTCGGAGAGGCATTGGCGGTGGCGCGGACTCGTGTCCGGGACAAAAACGGAACGGTTCGGAGGCTGACCGTTGTGCAGTACCGCCACACGCTCCGCGATCTGTTGGGCATCGAGGATGAACTGGTTGATGTGTTGCCAGCCGACAGTGTTTCCGCCGACGGGTTCCTGAACAACGGCCAGTCGATGGCTCTCTCTCCCCTGCTCGTGGAAGCCTACTTCAACATCGCCGACAAGGCGCTGGATCGAACGATCGTGGATGTGTCCGAGAAGCCGGTGGTCCAGAATTTCCGGGTTGAATTGGGGCACGACATCAATCCCAAGCCGTTCAAGGACAAGTTGATTCTCGGGGCGCTCAGCCGTCTGATCCGAAACAACGACTTCATCGTCTCGCAGCCGGTCCCGAAAAAAACGTTTGAATTCGAGCCGTTTGTGATGCGGACGAAGTACCGTTTCATCGAGGGGTACCAGGGCAACGCCACTGTCCGTGGGTGGCGGGAATACGACAGCATCTACCACAACGTGTTCGCCTGCGTTCGCGGCTCCGATGGGTATCCCAAGGGGTTGGCCTACCAGCCGCGAGCCAATGGCCTGCTGTTGCGGCCGGCGATTCCCAGTGCAGAGTTGTTTGGGGTCGAGAGCACCTACGGGCCCAGGGCCAACTTTAAGATCTCACTTCGGCAGTTGCCCGACCATGGTCGTTTTCTGGTGACGGTCCGTGCGGCACGGGTGGACGATGGTTTGCTTCTGGAGCGTGGCGCGGTTGTACGCAAAGCGGCAGCCGCTGGGGCAGTCGTGGTCGAGCAGCCGACCGCCGACGTCAAGGATCCGCAGCCTGTCGACATCAAGCTTGCTGGCATCTACCAGGTCGACGCTTTCCGACGGGTCGGGGCTGTTGAAGGGAAGAAAATCGTTGTCGACGACTCGAAACTCAGCGATTCGTTGATTGGTGCATTTCTCCTCGATGGAGACGCCCGGCGACTGCCGCTGGAAAAACCTCCCGCGAAGGTGGCTGGCAAGGTGGTTGGCGGGGCGAAGTTTGTCGATTCGCCGTTCGGCAAATCGGTTGCCCTGGATGGCAAGACCGGCCACATCGTCGTACCCCGCGATGAACGCATGAAGGTGGGGGACGGGGAGTTCACGGTCGCTGCGTGGATCCGGCCGACTGAACTGCGGCAAGCCGGTATCGTCTGCCTGGGCCGATACGGTCAGCAGGGATTCGTGTTCGACATGCCCAACGGCCAGGGCGTGTTGCGGGTCGAGACGTTCAAGGCAGCCAATCAACGCAACGGCACCGTGATGTCACGGCCAGGAGCAATCCGTCGCGGCCAGTGGCAACATGTTGCGGCTGTTGTTCGCCGCGAGGACAAGATGACACGGCTGTATGTCAACGGCTTCGAAGTCGCCGTGGGGAAGATCGCCAAGTGGGACCTGGATGACCCGAAGGTCCATCTACACATTGGCCGGGTCCAGGGTTCACAGCTGTTCAAGGGCAACATTGACGAGGTGCGGTTTTACCGCAGGGCGCTGGCGGTGGCCGAACTGCAGGCGTTGATTGAACCGGGGCGGAAATTTGCCACGGCACCTCCCAACGAAAAACCGGAAAACCTCGGACTGACTCTCGGCGATCGCCACTTCACCGGACTGTTGGTCCAGCCCGCCTTCCTGGCCGTGCGATTGCCGGCCGGGCCGGTCAAGCTGGCAGCTCGCTGGGGCAACGGTCAGCAAGTGGGCCGGATCGTGCTGACGCCACTGGCCGATGACGATGCGGTGGCGATACGGTTCGCAGCGTTCGAGAAACGCGTGCCCCGGCTGGGTGTCCACATCGGGCTGCGTCGTGACTGTGGTAGTACTCTGTCGCCGGTGGGGACGGCGGTGCCTGTGCGGTCGACCGAATTGACCGACTACCGATTCTTGGGGGCGATTGACAATTTCCCCAGCCCCGATGTCGAGAAGGACAACGTGAACTACCTGGCTGGGATTCGTGAGATCGGTGTCCGCAGCGAGTACACCGATGGCCGTGACATGCCGCGTCTGGTGGTGCGGAGCGTGGAGTTCGAAGGGCCGTATTACGAGCAGTGGCCGCCGAAGTCGCACCGCGGGGTTTTTGTCGAGTCGGTCAACGCGGGGGACACCCGGGAATATGCCGAGGAGGTGATCGGAGCCTTTGCGTCGCGAGCTTTCCGTCGGCCTGTCACCGCGGTGGAACTCTCGACGTTCGTCTCTGTCTGGCAGCAGTCGTTTGCAGAGTCCTCGGACTTCACGTCCAGTATCAAGGATGCGTTGCTGGTGGTGCTGATCTCACCACAATTCCTGTTCCTCATAGAAAACAGCCGGACGCCCAAGCCCGAATCGCTCGATGCCTACGAATTGGCTTCCAAGCTCTCGTACTTTCTCTGGAATACTGCTCCGGACGATCGGCTTCTGGAGCGGGCCGCGGCTGGCTCGCTGCGGGAAGCTCTGGATGACGAGATGCAGCGGATGCTCAAGGATCCTCGCTCGTGGCAATTCCTCCGTGAATTCACCGGCCAGTGGCTGAGTCTCGAGAAGCTCGATGTTCTCGAGGTCAACCGGAAACAGTTTCCCCGGCTGACTCGGGACACCAAGACACAACTCCGCGAGGAACCGGCCCGGTTCCTGCAGTACCTGGTTCGTGAAAACCTGTCGTTGAAGAACCTGGTGTGTTCTGAGTTCATTGTCGCGAACGAGGTGGTGGCCAGTTACTACGGGCTGGCCGATCGTACTGACAGCGGATTTGAATTCGTGGCGATTCCCCACGAGGACAAGAACCTGGGCGGGCTGCTTTCCCAGGCAGGGATTCTCGCCGCGTTGTCCAATGGTCGCGAATCGAACCCGGTCAAGCGGGGCGCGTGGTTGGCTCGGAAGATTATCGCCGAGCCGCCCGAGCCACCACCGCCGAACGTTCCCGATCTTCCCGAGGATGAATCGGCGAAGTTGACGTTGCGTGAAAAGCTCGAACGGCATCGCAACCAGCCGGGGTGTGTCAAGTGTCACTCGGGCATCGATCCGTGGGGGCTTCCTTTCGAACAATTCGACGCCGGGGGACTGTTTCGTAGCGGCAAGAAACATGACCCGCGTTCCACTCTTCCTGACAAGACTGAGATTGCGGATGCCAACGCGTTGAAGACCTACCTGGCTGACGAACAGATCGACAAGGTGGTCTTCAGTTTCCTGAAACACCTTGCGACTTATGCGACGGGGCGGACGTTGAGTTACAATGAACTGGAGTTCTTTAGAGAGCAGGCGGTAGGGTTGAGAAAGAGCGATTATCGGGTGCTGGACGCATTTCGAGTCGTGATTAATAGTCCCGTGTTTCTTGAAAAGTGATACGGGACTGAGCGTCGATGAGTAAGAAGCAGAGGCAAGGTTCCTGCGATCAGCCTGGTGTTGGAATTGTTGCCCAAGCGAGATACAAACTGACGCAACGGTGTTTTGTCTGTTGGATTGGCGAGGGTTCGGTGGTCCAGCGAGTTTGGCACGGTAGGAAGAATTGGAAATGACCAGTACCGCTTCGGTGAAGCTTGATCGTCGTGCCGTTCTCAAGGGGATCGCCGGTGCGACCTTGGCCCTGCCCGTGCTGGATGCGATGGGGACGGAGGTGTCGACGCAGTCGCCCAAGCGGTTGTGCGCGATCTATACGGCCAACGGGATGTCTCTGCCCAAGCCCGAACACAAGATCGATGAGTGGAGCTGGTTTCCCCGGGCCACGGCAGACGGGAAATTCGTATTCGGCAAGTCGACCGAACCGCTGGCGGCTTACCGTGACCAGTTGAGCTTTCTGGGCGAGATGTACCACCAGAACGGCATCAAGGCCGATCCTCACATTTGTTCGGATATGTGGTTGACCGGTGCGCCGTTGCACAATCCCAAGCCGGGCAAGTTCAACTCGGTGGGACTCGACCAGATCGTCGCTCACCACACCAAGCAGTATTGTCGACAGCCCTCGCTGGTCCTTTCGATCGATGCCGGCACCGGATTCCTCTCGCGGACCGGAACGATCTCCTACAACCTCGATGGCAAGCCGATTCCCGCTGCGAACAATCCTCGACGGATTTTTGACCGGTTGTTCCGGGCGGACCGGGCGTCGATGGAAGTCGAACTCACGAAGCTGAAGCGACGGATCAAGCTGGTCGATGCGGTGCTCGAGAGTGCCAGGTCGCTGAATCGCAAGCTGGGGCGTTCGGATCGTCGGAAGATGGACCAGTATCTGACGTCTTTGAGCGAGGTGGAATCGCGGCTGATCGCGTCGGAGAAGTGGGTCGATATCCCGCTGAAAAAACAGGACTACAGGCAGCTGGACCTGGACGTGACCAACGAGGGCAAGCCCGGGGATTACTACCGCAACATGTTTGACCTGATCGCTCTGGCCTTCGACGCGGACATCACTCGCAGTGTGGCCTTCATGCTCAACCGGGAGGACGGCATGGGGATCAGCGACACGTTCCCGTTGAAGCTGGGCCTGACCCGGACCCATCACAGCCTCTCACATGCGGGCGACAAGGCGGGGCAGTTGGAATTTGCCAAGTACGACCGTTTTCTCAGCGAGCAGTTGGCCTATTTCTTCGATCGGCTCACCGAGTTCAAGGACAAGACCGGCACCGTTCTTGACAACAGCATCGTGCTCTATGGCAGCGGTGCCAGCACGACACACAATCCTCGGAACCTGCCGACGATGGTTGCCGGCGGTGCCAACATGGGATTGAAGCACGGCCGATTCCGTCAGGATGGTCCGACGAAGATGTCGGACATGTACCTGAGCATCCTGCACTCGATGGGCATCGAGGAACACAGTTTCTCGGACAGCACGGGCATCGCCTTCGAGACGCTGTTTTCGAAGGCGTAGGTCAGGCTGGGGTGGGCGAGTTCTCAGATGACATGGACATTGGTGGCGCAGGGGCCACGGGCTCCTTGTCCGAGCGTGAAGGTGACTCGTTGTCCTTGCTGAAGGTCTTCGAAGCGGGCTCCGTGGACTTCGGAGCGGTGGAAGAACAGGTCATTGTTGCGGCCGTTACCGATGAAGCCGAATCCCTTGTGAGTGATCAGCTTGATCTGGCCCTGTGCGTCTCCCGTCTTGCCATCCATTTCGGGGGCAGAGCTGTGATTGGGTTGTTCGAGTTTCCGGTTCGCGGGCCTGTCCGAGTTCCCGTTGTGTTTTCGAGATTGGTGAGGCTGAGCGTGGTTGGATTCGCGTTTTCTGCCGGTGGTTCTGCCGGTGGTTCTTCCGGTGGTTGTGCCGGCGGGGTGTTGTCGACGCGTGTTCGTCGAGTTGGATGTTTGTGGAGTTTTCGGCTGGGCGTCGCTGTCGCCTGAGGCGACTTGGATTTTTTGCGAGATGAGCCGTTCGATCGCCCTCAGTTCGCTTCGTTCTTCGGGGCTACAGAAAGAGAGTGCGATGCCATCGGCTCCGGCCCGTCCGGTTCGTCCGATCCGATGGACGTAGGCTTCGGGTTCGATCGGGATGTCGAAGTTGATGACATGCGTGATCCCGTCGATGTCGATGCCGCGGGCGGCAACGTCGGTGGCGACGAGCACTCGAGCTCGGCCAGACCGGAAGTCGGCAAGGGCTCTCTGTCGGGCTCCCTGCGACTTGTTGCCGTGGATCACGGCGGCCCCGACGCCGGATCGGATCAGGAGTTTGGTGACGACGTTTGCTCGTCGCTTTGTCTTGGTGAAGACGAGGGTCTGGAGGACTTCGGGTGCGTTGAGGATCTGCTGCAGCAGGTCCTGTTTGGCCTGGCGTGGGACGAAGTGGACCAGTTGCTGGATCTTGGTGAGGCTGATCTTGTCGGGAGTGACATCGACTCGGACCGGGTCCGACAGCAGTGTCTTTGAGAGTTCGATGATGTTGGACGGCATGGTGGCCGAGAAGAACAGCGATTGCCGGCGTGTTGGCAGGTGTCGGATAATGCGTTTCAGGTCGGGCAGGAATCCCATGTCGAGCATACGATCGGCTTCGTCCAGGACAAAGACTTCGAGTTGATCGAGATGGATGTGTCCCTGTTTCATCAAGTCGAGCAACCGGCCGGGAGTGGCAACCAGGATGTGGGCACCTCGCCCTAGTTGCCTCACCTGACTTGTCTGGTTGACTCCACCAAAGACGACTGTCTGCCGGAGTTTGAGGCGTGCTCCGTAGGTGGTGAAGCTGTCGCCGATCTGAATGGCCAGTTCGCGAGTGGGTGCGAGCGCGAGTACGAAGGGGTGGTTGGGTGGTGCTTTTCGGTTGTGAGAGCCGAGTCGATTGAGGATGGGGACAGCGAACGCGGCGGTTTTTCCGGTTCCGGTTTGGGCACAGCCCAGTACGTCACGTCCACGGAGTGCGGGCGGGATGGTTTGGGCCTGGATCGGGGTCGGCGTCTCGTAGTGCTCATCGGCCAGTGCCTGTTGCACTGGTGTGATCAGGTCGAGTTCTGCAAACGTCTTCAATGGTCTTCCTTCTGGGTTGTTGCAATCGGGTGATTACAAGTCGGTGATCGCAGGTTCAGGGCCATAATCTGATGGGCCTTGGCAGCACCATCAGCATCGAAAATGCCCTGTCACCCGTGCGAATCACGGGTTGCCAAGTCGGCAAAAATAGAGAATGGCGGCGAACTGGGCAGCAGGTGTCGCCGGGAAGGAGCGTGCCGGCAAATTTTGCCAAGCTACCCCGCTCAAACGAACAGCGCTTTCAACTCAAAAGAAACAGCGCTACTCGCTGAATTCTGACCGCTTCGCCCCGGTCTCCTGATGGAGTCCAAGGGTCTGGTTTAAGTGTAGGTTGCGATTGGAGATTCGCCAAGGGTTACCTGCGGTTTGTGGGAGATCGTCTGCCCACACGCGGCATTCTCCAGATGTTCCAATAGCTCCTGCTCTGCGGTTCAACGCCAAACCGTCTGCGAGCCGGAACCAGCATGATCGACTCCAGACTCGTCCATCCCAACCCGTTCCGTCCTTTCCGCGGGCTCTGTCTTGTCGCGGCTGTTCTCGTGCTCGTCCCGGACGTGGGGGCCGATGATTCGGAACCCGCCGTGGGATACAAGCGGTACGACACGCAGGGAGGTGATTGGGGGGCGTCTATTTCGACTGACATTTTTTGCGACGAACCGATGACCCGGGTCAATCGATCTGTCTGCCGTCGCCGCTGCCGCTGCCGCTGCTGCCGCCGCAATGGGCGTCATGAAGGAGTGCGGATGTTCACCCAGGTATGGACATGCGGTTAGCCACGGAAGTACCGGGCCATCGTTGGCCCTTCGACCTTGGGTTGAATCCGTGCCCTGTTCCGGGTGAGATTGGCCGTTCGGGATCATGTTGGACGGGAGACGTCATGAATCGACTCGTCGTGATTCTGCTTGTGTTGATGATGTCAGCTTCGGTGGTTGCTGCCGGCAAGGTACCAACGACTATTCCCCAGATTGCTGCAGACTTCGACCCGAGTGCCGATCCGCTGGACATCCAGGTCGTGCGGGAATGGGAAGAAGATGGTCTCGTCCTGCGCTACGTCACGTTTCACGTGGGCACGTTCAAGGGCCGGTCAGCCCGGATGGCTGCATTCTATGGATTTCCCAAGGGGGGAAAGACGTTGCCCGGCCTGTTGCACCTGCACGGCGGGGGTCAACGGGCGTTTCTGCACGAGGTGAAGTTCTACGGCGGTCGTGGCTACGCCTGCCTGTCGATCAACTGGGGCGGTCGCGAGATGGAGCAGGCGCGAGCGGGGGATCCGAATACCGATTGGGGAGCGGTGGATCCGACCCAGAAAAATGTTCCGGGGTACTTCAACCTGAAGCCGGGTGAGAAGTACCTGGATCCGGTCGAGTCACCTCGGAACAACAACTGGTACCTGTTGACCCTGGGGGCTCGACGCGGGCTGACGTTTCTCGAGCGGCAACCGGAGGTCGAGGCGGGACGGTTGGGTGTCTACGGCCATTCGATGGGGGGCAACCTGACAGTTTATGTCGCTGGGACCGACCGGCGTGTCCGTGTGGCGGTGCCTTCGGCCGGAGGACAGGGGTTCCGCACGATGCGGTGGAAGTTACTTCCCCAGCAGCGGCCTCGTGTCCCCAGGGGGGATCTCGGGCTGTTTCGTGCCACGCTGGGATTCCAGTCGTACGCTCCTCACATCCAGGCCCCCCTGCTCTGGCTGGGAGCGACCAACGACTTCCATGGGATCATGGATGACACCTACCGCACCGGTCGGCTGATCCCAACGGCCGATGTCCGCTATGCATTTTCCATTCACCTGAATCACCGGTTCACGCCCGAGTTCGCCGTCACGCGTCCATTGTGGATTGACCAGCACCTGAAGGGGACGTTCCGGTTCCCTGACACGCCGGTGTCGCGATTGACTCGGAAGGGTATCCCCAGGTTGTCGGTCACGCCCGACTCGTCTCATCCGATCGACCGGGTTCACATCCTGTATTCGGTTGATCCCGATCCGCAGGCTCGTTTCTGGCGGACCGCTGAGGCGGCCAAGAGCGGCGACACGTGGTCGGCAGATTTGCCGATCCTGTCGGTCGATCAACCGTTGTTCGCCGTCGCCAACGTGCACTATCGGCTGCAGAGACCCGAACCGGTCCCGTTCGCTCGACCGACGTCGACGTTTGCCATCACCGGAGTGCTTCACACGGCTGCTCCGCAGGATCTGCGAGGCGGCGGGGCCGAAGCGACCGATCGGGTGTCGCTGGAGATCGATGACTTCTCGCGAGGATTCCAGGACTGGTACCTGCTCTCGGCCAACAATCCTCATCATTGGCAGTTCTGGACCAGGAAGATCACCGATCCCAAGTGGCGGGGACCGGCGGGGGCCCGATTGACGTTCGAAGTGAAAACGAGCGAGGCAAACCGACTGGTGGTGGTGATCAACGAAAATTTCTTTCGCGGTTACCGTGGTCGCCAGCGTGATGTGGTGGCCGTGATGGATCTTAAAGGTGGGGATCGCTGGCAACCGGTGACACTGCCGGCGTCGACGTTCAAGACGTTGGATGGTAAGGCGGCACTGGCGTCGTGGGACAAGGCGGACCAATTGGGCTTCCGGGCGTATTTTGACAGCCGTGACGGTCGATTGGTCGGCAGCAAGTCCTGGGCGGGCTCACGACCCCGGTTCCGCAATCTCCGCTGGACGCTGCCGGGTCCCTAGAACCGTTTTGCGGACACGGTTGCGGCGAGTCGGGGGCGAGTCGGGGGCTGGGGTGATAGAGTTCCAGAGGAGAAGGTCCGCGGCACACTGTCCGCGGTCGGCACCCGGTTCGTATCAAAAACGGAATTTCCGGATCACCATGAAGACGCTCGTCAAAGCCCTGTTCGTCATCCTGTTTTCCCTGGCCCTGCTGGAACAGTCGGTCGCGGCGGCGGAGGGGGTGTCCAAGACCGCGGCCGGTCACAACTCCGAAGCGGACCTCAAGCCGCACCTGGGTTCAGCCCGGTTGGAAATGGAGCAAGTGTTTGGCAACGAGCGGTTTCCCAACGTGGTCGTGGCGGTCGACGGAACGATTCTGGCCAGTTGGGGCAGTCGCAGTCTGAGGGTGCGGCGCAGCGAGGACGGTGGGAAGACCTGGGGCAAGGAGATCACCGTTGCCAGCCCCGGATTTCAGTCCGGCGGACTGACCGTCGACGAGACCAGCGGTGACATCATCGCGTTTTCCGAGAAGCATCATCCTCCGGCATCGCTGGACGTCTTTCGCAGTGCCGACCATGGGGAGACCTGGGTCAAGATCCCGGCGGTGATCCGGCCCGATTCGAAGGGCAACGTGCCGTCGATGCACATGAACGAGCACGGGATCACTTTGCGGCGCGGCAAGTACAAGGGGCGGTTGTTGCGGCCGTCGCGTTGGTATGCGGGGAAGAACGAGCGGGCTCGGTGGCCCAGTCACTACACCAACGCCGTGTTCAGTGACGATGGTGGCAAGACCTGGCAGACGAGTGCTCCGTTTCCGGCGAACGGAACCGGCGAGGCCACTCTGGCTGAACTTTCAGACGGACGCATCTACTACAACTCCAGGCGCCACTGGGCTCCCAAGGGCGAGAACCCACGACGGCGGTGGTCGGCGTGGAGTGACGATGGAGGGGCAACCTGGCAGGGCCTGGCCGTGGTCAAGGTCCTACCCGATGGGCCTCAGGATACCGATTACGGCTGCATGGGTGGGTTGGTACGGTTGCCGGTCGTGGGCCGAGATGTCCTGCTGTATTCCAACTGTGACAGCCCGAGTGGTCGGCATCACGGGACTGTGTGGGTGAGTTTCGACGGGGGAGCGAGTTGGCCGGTGAAGCGGTTGGTCTTTGCTGGCCGATTTGGTTACTCGTCCATCACCGCCGGTCGACCGGGCACCGTGACCGAGGGTTCGGTCTATCTTCATTTCGAGGGTGGACCGCGCGGCGCGTCGACCGTGGCTCGTTTCAATCTGGCTTGGGCACTGGGTGGCACGAGTACCGGCGATGGCAAGGTGCCGGATTGGGTCAGGTGACGCCGCGAGGGGCGCCCCGTGGGCAATTTTACTTGTACCTATCAACGTCCACTGATATCATGCCGACCAGCGGTTCGTGAGTTTTGGAGCGTACGCGAATCGGCTCGCCGAACACTCAACCTTTTTTCACGGGAACATGACATGACGCGTCTCGTCTCAGCGGTTCTGGTTTTCAGTGTGATGCTGATTCCGGTCGATCTTCAGGCGGCCGAGAAGGCCAAGGCTCCGGCCAAGGCGATCAAGAAGACTGTCGTGCCTGGTTCGCAGGCTCCGACGTTTTCGGTGATCAACGCCAAGGGCAAGGTGGTGAAGTTGAAGACGTTGACGGACAAGGGTCCGGTGCTGGTTCGTCTGACGTGTGGGTGTTCGGGTTGCGACAAGGAGTTGGCCTATTTCCAGGCCTTGCACAAGGCGTACAAGGGTCAGGGCCTGACCAGCGTGGCGATCTTCCGCGAGCCGGACAAGAAGGTGGAAGGCTACGTGAAGAAGAAGAACCTGAAGATGCTTTACGCGGTCGACAGCAAGGGCAAGGCGTGGGCCATCTGGCAAACCAAGAAGATGCCGACCAACTTTCTGATCGCCAAGGGTGGGACGATCATTGCGATTGCCGACGGTTGCGATCCCAGCGGGTTGTTGGCGAAGAAGTTGTCGGAGAAGGTGGCCAAGCTGTTGAAGACCGAGTCGGTGAACGTGCAGCAGGTCGTCAAGGAGCAGGCTGCGAAGAAGTAGTCGCGTTTGGCTTGGGCCAGGCGTCCAGAACAGGAACAGCGTCCGTTGGTGAGGGTCACCAGCGGACGCTGTTTTTTTTGTCAGAGCCTGTTGCCACTCGGACTACTTGATCTCACGAATGCGGACGTTTTTGAATTCGGCGAACATGGGTCGTCCGGCGTGGAGTTGGAAGGCGAGGATGCCATCCAGGAGTGCTCGTTTGGGGTCGTCGTGGAAGTCGAGGATCAGTCGATTGTTCATGTAGTGTCTGATGTGGGTTCCTTTGGCGATGATGATGACGTCGTTGAACTTGTCGAGTTTGAAGAGTGTGTTCCATCCGGCCTGATCGATCAGTTTGCCGGTGACGACTTTGCCCTTGGGTCCCCATGTGGCCTGTTCGCCGACGAGGCATGTTCGGCCACGTCCGCCGGTGAGTCCGCCTTCGTCGTAGATGAAGCCCGAGATATTGGGGAACTTGATCTCATTGCGAATCTCGTGCTGGTAGCCTCGGACGACCCACTTGTTGCGGACCTTGGAGGTGATGTGTTTGGAGCGGTACTGGATGCCCGAGTTGTTTGTGGCGTTGCAGCGGAACGAGAGTCGAAGTTCAAAGTCCTTGGTGTGTCCTTCGGTCCAGATGATGAACGTGTTTCCATTGGCCTTGGTCTTGGCGGTTGTTTCGCCTCGGATTGCTCCGTTCTTGACCGACCACAGGCGTGGGTCGCCGTTCCAGCCGGCGAGGTCCTTGCCATTGAAGATGGTCTTCATGTCCTTGGGTTCGGGTGGTGCTTGAGTCGGGGGACCGGCGTTGGCGGAGTGGAGTGCGAGTGCGACGGTGGCGAGCAGGATGATGTAGCGGGTCATGAGAGAGTCTCTGTGGTGAAACGGTTTTCGATGCGAGTGTCCAGTTTGGCTCCGGACGTCAATTGATGATGCCACGGGGTGTGTTGTCAAACCAGTCCGTTGTGTCTGAGCAGAGCGTCGGTGCCAGGTTCTCGGCCGCGGAAGTCGCGAAAGACGTCCATCGGGTGTCGTCCTCCCCCGCTGGCGAGCACGGTGTCGCGGAACCGGCGTCCGGTCTGTGCAACCGCTTCTGGGTCGTCGAGGCCAGCGTCTTCGAACGCGCTGTAGGCGTCGGCGCTGAGCACTTCGGCCCATTTGTAGCTGTAGTACCCGGCCGCGTAGCCTCCGGCGAAGATGTGTTGAAAGCTGCAGAGGAATCGATTTTCGGGCAGTGGAGTCAGTGGCGAGGTATTGGCGGCGATGCGTTGTTGGGCATCGAGTACGGTTTCGTCACTGGCGGGGTCATACTGGTGATGCAGGTACAGGTCGAGCATTCCGAAGTTCAGTTGCCGCAGCATCAGCGATCCGGCCTGATAGGTGCGAGCCCGTCTCAGGTTGTCGAAGATCTCGTCGGGCAGAGGTTCACCGGTCTGGTAGTGCCGGGCGATGCCCATCAGGGTTGTGTGGTGGTAGCACCAGTTTTCCATGAACTGGCTGGGTAGTTCGACCGCATCCCATTCGACTCCACTGATCCCAGCCGCATCGGCGTAGTCGACGGTGGTGAGCATGTGTTGCAGGCCGTGCCCGAATTCGTGAAACAGGGTCTCGACTTCGCGGAACGTCATCAGTGACGGTTGTTGTCCGACTGGTGGAGTGCCGTTGCAGACCAGGTGAGCGACGGGCAGTTGCAGCTGCCCGTCGACGATGCGTCGGGACAGGCAATCGCCCATCCAGGCCCCTCCGCGTTTGTCTTGGGGTCGGGAGTAGGGGTCGAGGTAGAAGGCGGCGATGGGTTGGCCGGCTTCGTCCTGGATCCGGAAGTAGCGAACATCCTCGTGCCAGACCGGCACCTGGCCATCGGCAGCTACGACGTCGATCCCAAACAGGTGTCCAGCCAGTTCGAACAGTCCGTCGAGTACGCGTTCGAGTGGGAAGTAGGGTCGGATGAGTTCATCGTTCAGGTCGAAGCGTGTTTCTCGGAGCCGCTCAGCCCAGAAGGGCAAGTCCCAATGACAAAGCGGTTGAGGCTGACCGCTGTCGGCTGCCAGGTCTTGGAGATCTTCGAGATCGGATTGGCCGGCATCCCAGGCGGCTTGTCTGAGTTGTTCGAACATCGATTCGACTGAAGCCACGTCGGCCATTTTCGTGGCCACGCTCATTTCGGCAAACGTGGCGAAGCCCAGCAAGGCTGCTCGCTCGTGTCTGAGCTCCAGGATCTCATCGATCAGCTTCGAATTGTCGAATTCGCCGTCGGAGGCCCGGGTGGTGAAGGCTTGGTAGAGTTGTTCGCGAAGGTGGGCAACGCGGCAATGCTGAAGAAAGGGCATGGCGCTGGGAGCGTCGAGTGTGAATCGCCAGGGACCCGAGTCGACATCACCGGCGGCTGTGGCATCGTCGGCTGCGTCGTTGAACGACTGCGATGCCAGTTGTTTCAGCGTGCTGGGCAGGCCTTCGACGTGGTTGGCATCGGTCAGCACCAGTTCCCACTGCTTGGTCGCATCGAGCACGTGGTTCGAAAAGTCGGTCGCCAGTTGGCTCAGTCGCTCGGCAATCGCATTGAATCGTTCCTGGTCGTGATCATTCAGAGCGATACCGGCCAGCGTTGCGTCGAGGAGTTGTTTGGTGATAACCCGTTGCTGGGCTTCGTCGAGTTGGTTCCAAAGCGTCACATCGTCGCGAATGTGACACAGAGCCTCGTGGAGCGGCCGACTCTGTTTCATTCTCAACCCCATCGCGACCACGTCGGCGAGAACCGATTCGTGAGCGGTGCGGAGTTCGTCCGAGTTCTTGACACCCATCAGGTGTGTGACGGGTGACCAGGTGTGTTCCCATTGCCGGTCGAGTGCTTCGAGGGCATCGATCGTGTTGTTCCAGTTGGCCGTGGTGGGGTCCTCGAGCCGCGCCTCGATGAGTTCCAGTCCGGTGGTGGTCTCTTCGAGCAGTTGCTGGACGGCGGGTTGGACGTGTTCCGGGCGGATCTGGTCAAATGCCGGTGGGCCGTTCCCCCCGGACAGCAACGGGTTCTCTTCAGGTGGCGGATTCGACATGTCCGTGGTTTTCCGGAATGGAGCGTCGACGTGAGAGGTCATGGTGGCGACCCGGGCGGCTTGCTTCAACCCGGTCGCGGCCGCGTGCCGCCCGGCCCGGCCGCGGTGGCGCTTGACTGGCCGGTGGGTTTTGACACAGTGAGTGTTGTTCGGTCGGCCTGCTGCCGGTTGTCTTTCCCTTATCACCGTTTGCAGGGATCCACCGCCATGACCCGTCACGTTCGTTCTATCCTGATGCTGCTTGTCTCCGGAGCGCTGTTGGTCGCGAACCTCAATGGACTCGTGGCCGCCGACAAGCCGCCGCGGCACGTGATGACGATGACCGACATCGAACGGCAGTTGGAGGAACTTTCAAACTGGAACAGGTGGGGCGACGGTGACGAGTTGGGGTCGTTGAACCTGATGACTCCCCGGACTCGCCGTCGTGCGGCAAAACTGGTCAAGCGGGGTGTGACCGTGTCATTGGCACGGGTGGTCGAGGAGACCAAGGCGGTGGACAACCCGGACCCGTTCGAGCAGAAGATGCTCAAGATTGGACGCACGCCGGGGGTGCCCTGGGCGGTGGACAGCTACAGTGTCAATTACCACGGTTATGCGCACACCCACATCGATTCGCTCTGCCACCTCTTTTTTCGTGGTCGGCTCTATAACGGGTTCACTCACGAGGATGTAACCGAAAAAGGGGCTCGCCGTCTGAGCATCCACAACCTGCGGCACGGGATCTTCGCCCGTGGGGTCCTGGTCGATATTCCCCGCCTGCGAGGTAAGAAGTGGCTGGAGCCGGCCGAGGCGATCTACCCGGAGGACCTGGACGCGTGGGAGAAGAAGGCTGATATCAAAATTGGTCGTGGGGATATCGTGTTTTTCCGCACCGGGCGCTGGGCCCGCCGTGATGCCAAGGGGCCGTGGGATGTGAAGGCGGTTGGGATGCCCGGCCTGCATGCGTCGTGTTGCGCGTGGTTGAAGAAACGAGACATCGCCATGGTCGGCAGCGATGCGGCGATGGACGTGATGCCGTCACAGATCGAGGGGATCACCCATCCCGTACACCTGTTGCTGTTGCACGCGATGGGGTGTCACATCTTCGACAATTGTGATCTCGAGGACCTGGGCAATTCCTGCGCGGAGTACCGGCGCTGGGAATTCCTGTTGACGGCGTCCCCGATTCCGGTCCGGGGTGGAACCGGATCGCCCTTGAACCCGATCGCGGGATTCTAGATGGAGCGATTGCGTTTGCGGGCGTTTTCGGTCAAGTGGATCTTACGGAGCCGGATGGCCGCGGGAGTCACTTCGACGCATTCGTCTCCTTCGATGTATTCGAGAGCCATCTCGAGCGACATTTTTCGCGGCGGTTTCAGCAGGATGTTGTCGTCGGATCCGGAGGCCCGGATATTGGTGAGTTTCTTTTCCTTGGTGGGGTTCACGACCATGTCGTTGTCTCGGGAGTTCTCGCCGACGATCATGCCTTCGTAGACCACATCGCCGGGTGCGACGAAAAGTTCCGAGCGATCCTGCAGTCTCCAGATGGCATAGCCCACGGCATGTCCTTTGGCCTGCGAGACGAGCACTCCATTCTTGCGTCGCGGCACTTCTCCATCGCATTTTTTATAGGCTTCGAAGCGGTGGTGCATGATGGCTTCGCCGCGTGTGGCGTTGAGCATTCGTGTACGGAGTCCGATGAGTCCTTTGGCGGGGATCGAGAACTCGATGTGGGTTTGCCCGCTGGACAGGATGTTCATTTCGATGACCTGTCCACGGCGGGCACCGACGAGTTCCATCACGGGCCCGACATCCGCCGGTGGCACGTCGATTTCGAGTCGTTCGAAGGGTTCGTGCCATGTCCCATTCACTTCACGTCGGATGACTTCGGGTTTCCCGACGGCCAGTTCGTATCCTTCGCGTCGCATTTGTTCGATGAGGATAGCCAGGTGGAGGATGCCTCGGCCGGACACATTGAAAACATCCTGCTCGCCGGATTCCTCGACTTTCAGTGCCACGTTCGACTTCAATTCGCGGGCGAGCCTGGCTCTGAGGTGTCGACTGGTCACAAACTGTCCATCCTGTCCGGCCAGTGGCGAGGTGTTCGCCAGGAAGACCATCGAGAGTGTGGGTTCATCGACATCGAGTCGCGGCAGCGATTCGGCCTGTTCGGTGTCGGCGATGGTGTCGCCGATGGCGGGTTCATCGAGTCCCTGGACGGCAACGATGTCACCGGAGCGGGCTTCGGGCACATTTCGGCGTCCCAACTTGTCGAAGAGTTCCAGTCCGTTGATGGTCCCGGACGTCTGGACGCCGTCCTTCTTGAGCACGGTGACTTGTTGGCCTTCTTTCAGGATGCCCGAGGTGATACGGCCGATGACGATGGAACCAACATATTCGGACCATTCGATGGTGGTGGCACGCAGTTGCAGTGGGAGTTGCGAATTGTCCGGGGGTGGCGGGACGTGTTCGTGAATCATTTCGAGCAGAGGCTGCATGGTGCCGCTGCGTTGGTTTGGGTCGTGTGTCGCGTAGCCGTCTCGGGCACTGCTGAAGATGTAGGGGAAGTCGAGCGTCTGATCGTCTGCGCCCAGTTCGGCCATCAGGTCGAATGTTTCGGAGAGCACTTCCTCGGGTCTGCTGTCGGGCCGGTCGATCTTGTTGATGACCACCAGCGGCCGCAGGTTCTGCGTCAGAGCCTTTTGCAGGACGAAGCGAGTCTGCGGTCGGGGTCCTTCGAAGGCGTCGACCAGCAGCAGGGCGCCATCGGCCATTTGCAGCACGCGTTCGACTTCGCCACCAAAGTCGGCGTGGCCCGGTGTGTCGATGATATTGATCGTGGTGTCGCGGTAGGGCAGCGCGATGTTCTTGGAGAGGATCGTGATGCCTCGTTCTCGTTCGAGGTCATTCGAGTCGAGGATCAAGTCGCCGGTGAGTTGATTGTCTCGAAACTGGCCACTCTGGCGCAGCAGACAGTCGACCAGGCTGGTCTTGCCGTGGTCGACATGGGCGATGATGGCGATGTTGCGGAGGTCGGATCGAAGCATGCCGAATGTGGGCCAATGAGCCGATGGGCGTTTTAGGGAAGAGAGGATTATGGAGAGCGGCCTCGGGAACGGCAACAGCGGCAGTGGGGGAGAGAAGGCCCCTGACGGGTGGTCGCAGATTCGCCGCGGTTCAACCGCTGCCGCCCGAACAATACGTTAAACACGTTTCTTCGAGTCAACCATGCGGATCGCTAGAACCGATATCGAATAACAGGTTCGGGCCAGCGTTGCTCGTCCCGGTGTCGTTCTGCCGCGAGGTGGACGGCTTGGGGCGTGTGCGTAAGTCCGTAACAGCGACGATCCTGCGATTGGAACCACGGGTCGTTGTGAAACAGGACAAAGACAGGTTGCGATATATCAAACATCTCGGGGAACAGGCGGATGAAACCAGCCGGAATACGCTACGTCACGCTTCTCGCAATCTTTCTATTGGCCAGCGCCTTGGCTTGGACGAGCCTGATCGAGGCTCGGGGTCCGGCCGTGTCGGCATCGCGGCTGATGAACTCGGCCCGGTTGTTCGAGAAACAGGGTCGGTCCTCTAAGGCGGTCGAGCTGTATCGCCGCGTGTTGCGAGCCGAGCCTGGGCATACGGGGGCAACCGCTGCACTGGCGAATATGCGAGCGAAAGCCGTTGCGGTGTTGCGGTCCACCGAGATGAAACCTCAATCCACAAGCAAGATTACCCTTGTGGAAGCGGTGAAACCGATCCGGAAAACTCAATCGGCCGAGCCGGCTGTCGTCCGCGAATCGGTCGGCACGCGGCTGCAGAGGAAGTCGCGATCGATCGGTTCGGGCATTTCCGGCCGGGTCGCAGGCTTGATTCCAGCACGGCGGAAGACCGAAGTCACGGAAGGTTCGGATGCAGCGACGTCAGCGGCGATACCGAAGCGGACATTCCCGAAGACGCGTGAGGTGTTGTCGGAGGTGGGCAAACGATTGCGAGGGGATCGGCGGCGATCTGCTGCGACGCCACCTGTCGTGGAATCGGCTCCCAGTGTTGAGTCTTTGCCATTGATCCCACCCACAGATCCCGCTTCGGTGCCTGTGCCAGCCGTCAAGGTGATTCTGCCGGACGTGCCAGTCGATGCCGACGCGGGAACAATCAAAGAGATTGCTCGAACTCCTGAATCCGTTCCCGTTCCTGTTGCTGTTCCTGTTGCTGTTGCGACGCCGGCGGCCGAGCCAGAGTCGATAGAATCTGTACCGGTCGACAATCGGGTGGCGGCCAGGACGAGGTCTGCCTGGGGCAAGATTCGTGAGCGGTTCGCAGCGAAAGCGGAGTCTGAGACGACACCGAGATCTGCGAAGACACCGTTGTGGACGCGACTCGGCGAGTCGTTGAAACGGACCCGCGAGAGGCTGGCCATGAAGTTGGGTCTCAAGTCCACAGCGGCGGTGGATGCTGTCGACGCAGTCGAGCCAGAGACAGTCAGCGAGGTGAAATCCGAGAACCCCGTGTTGGTTGTGACCGAGCCGAAGGTAGCGATTGCCAATCCGGCGGCGGTGATACCAGCCAAGAGTATGGCTGAGCGGATTGGGGACGCGGCGGCGATTCTTGCAGTCGACGCGAACGACGCGGCCGCCCGCAAGGTTCTGGTCGACGCGGTTTCCACATCACCGGACGTCGAAGCGTCTTTGGCAGCCTACATGCTGGGGACTCGGGCGTCGGGTTACCCGGACGTGATGACTGCACTTGGAGAACAGATGTCGGTTCGTACGGGTATGGCTCGAGTGCACATGGCGGAGGCGATGTTGCAGCTGGATGGAAACCACGTGGCGGCGACCGACACGCTGGTCGTAATGGTTTCGTCGAAGGAAATGGAGGTGCGGATGATGTCGGCATTCGCCATGCAATCGGCCACGGTTGATCAGCGGGAACGTTGCATTTCGGCATTGATCAAGGCGTTGGACGACAGTGAGAGCGATGTTCGCGCTGCTGCTGCCCTGACGTTGGGATCGTATGGTCCGGTTGCCAAGGCGGCTTTGCCGGAACTGGTGCGTTTGGTTCACGACGAAAATGTCGACACGGGGCGGGCGGCCGGTGTTGCCCTGCAGTGCATCGAACCACCGCCCGGTAGTGCCCAGGTCGACACGAGAGTCACGCCAGTGGCTGCGGAGGCAGACCAAGGACAATAAGGATGGAGAGAAACCCGAGTCACCGGGACCAGGGATGGTCAGTGAGAGAGCCGATGCGGTAGATCGCTAGGTGGAGGTTGACCGGGATAGGTACTCGCAATCAGAAAGAACCGGCGTTGCGTGGCAGGTTCAGGAAAGGACTCGGAATAATGATGAAGACCCTCGTAGTTGTTGTGGCGTTGTTGATTGGTCTCTCCTCCGGATGTGCTGATCTCCGAGATGGAATCGATGACTCGATGGTCTCGATCCAGGCCAGGACGTCCGCTGCCACGGCGTGGAATGATTCGACGGAGTTTGGTGGAATCGATGACGAACACCACTTCGCCGATGGTTTCAAAGCGGGGTACTTCAACGCGACGAAGTACGGTCCGGAAAGCCGGCCGTTGATCCCTCGTCGGTACTCCGGCCGTGCCTTCCGTTCGCGACGTGGTGCGCAGAGAATCCAGACGTGGATCGATGGATTTGCCCATGGAACGTCGATCGCCATGGAGGAAATGATCCCCGAAACCGAGGGGGATCTTCAAGTGGTTGGTTACGAGGCAAGGACTTGGGACGCGACAGCCTCCGATGGAGGGGAAAGCCAGGTGTCGGATACGGCACCCGCTTCAACTGGAACGCCACCAACAGGCTCTGAACCACCAATGCCCACCACGGCGAAAGACTGACCGTTGGCAGAGGTCCGGCCGGGTGATGCGGTGAGACGGTTGGTGGCTGGCGGACGACCTAGCCGAGGTCGTCAATCCAGTCGTTGAGCAAGGCAAATTCCTCGTCGATCTCCGACGAGTCTCCGAAGTAGACGTCGTCTCCGGATCCTCCATCGAGCGTGTCTGATGAGCCGCCCTGTCCCTTGAGGATGTCGTCTCCGTCACCACCGAGTGCGATGTCGTTACCGGAGCCGCCCTGGAGCCGGTCGTTGCCCGGCCCGGCAATCAGGATGTCGTTTCCGGAATCCCCGGAAAGGACGTCATCGCCGGTTCCACCGAACAGAAGATCGTCGCCGGCTCGGCCGAGCAGCGTGGCCGAACCGCTGTATCCCCTGGCATCAAGTGTATTGTCACCGGCACCACCTATGAGCGTTGCGCCGTCCATGCCGATGAGTCGATCGGTTCCCAGCCCGGTCAGGCTGGTGTCGGTCAGAAGGAAGTCTCCGTCGAAAGTCTCACGGAGTCGATCAAAACCGCTTCCTCCGTTGAGGAGGTCGTTACCTGAACCGCCGGACAGTTCATCGGCACCGGCTTGACCTCTGAGGATGTCGTCACCGCTGCCGCCCACGAGACTGTCATCTCCGTCGTGACCCATCAGGCGGTCGTCGCCATCGCCTCCCTCAAGCCGGTCGTGGCCCACACCACCCTTGAGGCGGTCACTTCCGTCTCCGCCCATCAGCAGATCAGCGCCACCCTGGCCACTGAGGAAGTCGTTCCCGGAACCTCCGTCCAGGACATCGCGTCCGGCTCCACCGAGCAGACGGTCGTTTCCACCCTCACCGATCAACTGGTCATGTCCGCCGGATCCGTTCAGGCGGTCATTGCCTTGGTTGCCTCGCAGGATGTCATTCCCCGAATTCCCCTGAGCGAAGTCGTTTCCATCTCCACCGTGCACCTCGTCGTGGCCACCACCGCCCAGAATCCGGTCGGCTCCGGAGCCGCCGAGGATGATGTCACTACCAGACTGGCCATTGATCCAGTCATCGCCGTCGCCGGCGCTGACGTGGTCTTGGCCGGCACCGGCCCAGATGATGTCGTCCAGTTCGCTGCCAATGATCGAGTCATCCCCGAACCCGGCCCAGACTGTCAGAGCCTGAAGGCGGTCGAATACGTCCGAGGCGATCAGGGACAGGTCGATCGAATCGGATTCCGAGCTCCCCTGAACGATCAGCGTGGTCACGTTTCTCGCCAGCACCGTGCCCAGATCGGGGTCAATCTGTCCGTCAATCAGGACCTGGACAGTGCCCGCGTTGGCGGCCACCTGAACCTCGGCGCTGCGACTCAGGGTGATTAGCATCTCGCCGCTGATGGGATCGAAACTCGAACTGGCGGGGAGTGATGGCGAGGTTGAGACCGGCGGGTCGAAATTTCCGATCAGCGGCACCGAGATGTTGTTGCCGTACTGGCCGAACCGGTCGCTGCCTAATGGGACGGGTGCAAAGGGGTGGTCCAACGCGTCCAGTGGTTCGGAAGTCCCGGCGGCTTCGCTGATCAGGAAGTACCACTCGAGCGTGTCGGCCGGGGTGTTACCACTTTGGTTGGGGACCGTCAGACCAATATCGTCGATCCCATCGAGGTTGTAGTCAGCTGCAAACGGCCGTTCCAGAATTCCGGGAAAACCGAACGAGATCGATTCGTCGGGAGTTCCGTCAAGGTCGAGGTCGAAGGTGAACGTATTCAAGCTTGGGCTGTAAACGGCCAGGTCATCTGAACCAATGCCGTCAAAGTTGCCCACCAGCGGTAGGCCCTCGAGCGTGCTGGAGAGAACCAGGTCGCCGGGACCACCCAGGTTGTTGTCTCCGTCAGTGTCGAGGTACCAGGTGCTGCCGTCGAAGAGGCCAATCTCATCGCCGGGGCGTGATGCGTTGAAGTCGCCTGCAATCGGCAGACCGTCGATCTGAAGGCCGCTGACGGTTGAGTAATCGACGACGCCGTCATTATCGAAGTCGAGCAGCCAGCGGAATTCGCCGTTGATCCGGCCGTAGGCTCCCAGGCGATCAAAGCCGTCGGTCGATGTTGACGTGGCGTCGTTGAACTGTCCCGCGAAAATCGCGTCGGTCTGGATGCCGAACCCGAAGTTCAGATCACGGTTTACGGCGTCACCGGTCGTTGGGTCACTGTTCCAGTTGCCGTTGGCGTCCACTGCAATGCCCGACTGACCGACTACTGCGATCTCGGGCCGGCTGTCCACGGTGAAGCGTGCTGCAAAGGCACCGCCTGGCTGGCTGTCGCCGGAGGGCAGTTGAGGAAACTCGAGCGGTTGGGTGGCGTTGCTTTCGCCGTTCAAGGCGTTGCCCGCCGGATCAACCAGGAGATCATCAATCGACAGCGTGTAACGATCGTCCGGCAAGGGGCTGTTGAACGTCAAGGTGATGCTGGCGGTGGCGGGAGTACCGTCGGAGGGGGTGTCGTAGTTCGTGGTGACCGACGCGATGGCGATCGTACCGAAGTTGTCACCGACCAAGCTGTACGCGCCGGCCGCGGATGCAACTTCGTCCTGCAACGCGTTGTACAGGAAGGCGGGATCGGCGCTACTTCGGGCGGCCATGTCCTGGAGACTGATGACGAGGGCATCGACGGCTGGAGTCGGGCCGTCGGTTGAGGGTTTGGGATCGAACAGGTCGTAGGGATTGCCGGCGGAATTGACTTCGACGGCGGAGACCTGCGGTCCCTGGGTGTCTATGAAGATATCGATCGTAGTCGGGGTGCTGACGTTGCCTGCGATGTCCTCGGCCGTGACCAGAACCTCGCGCAGTCCATCGAGCGTAAAGACGCTGGCCGACGTGGGGTCGTTGAGGTCTCGAACGTAGGAGGTCGTCCAGGATGCGTCGGTGAAGACGTGGTCGCCGTCCAGGGGTACGGCCATGGTCAGGGCAAATTCGCCTGCGGTACCGATCGTGTCGTCCGAAGTCGAGTCGGCGTACAGTCTTACGATCGCGTCAGCTTCGCTGGTCCCGGTGAAGGACGCCGCGGAATCGGAAGTGATTCTGTCGCCGATTGTCGCCGAGACACCGGCGACACCCGTGTCCGAGCCGTCGGCGGCAAGGCCGATGATACTGATCGGAGGCAGAATCGTGTCGACGGTGATCTGGAGGGGCGTTGAGAAGTCGCCGCGCCCGTCAATCTGTGGCGTGGCTGCGTCACGGATGCGAACCGCGGCGGTCAGGAAGTTGTTGTGACCTTCCTGCAGGTCTCCGATTGAGGTGTCGAACTCCCAGCGGCTGTTGTTGGTGGCTCCGCTGGACGGGCCCTGGAATGTTGCCTGTCCGAGCAGCATGCCGTTGTTGAACACGTCGACGAAGAAGTCGTCGTCGGTAGCCAGGTCCAGGTTGGTGTACTCTTCCAGGCGGTCGTCGTCGAGGTAGATGTCCAGGACGGGGGCGGTGCTGTTGGTGATGTTGTCGGTATCGCTACGGCCCAGATCTGAAAGAGCTTGCAGGTCGACCTGGAACGGCACGGGTGCCGGATCGTTGACGGCCGTGAAGCTGTAGACGTTGATTGCGTCGGTGCCGGATGCGGCGGCCACCCTCAGGTAGTAGATCTCGTCCTCAACAACCGGGATCGTGATCCGCTCGTCGTCGCTCGCCGAGGTGCTCGAGACAATAAAATCGCCGTTGGCGTCGTAGGCTTCAATGTCGAGGTTCCCATCGCCGGGGAGTCCCGGGTTCCCGTTGCTCAACGTGGAGATCTGCTCGAAGGAGACCTGGAAGTCGAGCGTGCCGGTTTCGGATGGAACGAACTGGTACCAGTCCTCGTCCCCGGGAATTCCAAACGCGGCAAAGCCTGCCGGGTCGATGGTCGGGTCGAGGTTCAGGTTGGCGCCGCTGCCGAGATAGGTCGCGTTGGGCAACGCGTTGTTACTCTCCGACGAGTCATTCTTGAAGATGACCAGCCGGCCGGCACCGTCGGTGCCGGTTCCGGCGGTGAAGTTGTCCAGCGGCGTGACCGAAAGGGATTCGATCCCCTTGTATTCCACCGGGGCCAGGTCGCCTACGTTCACCGAACCGGATGCCCCGTCACCGTTGATTCGATGAACAACCACATTGCCGTTGCCGTCGTCCACGACGCTCAGGCGGTCGTTGGCGTTTGGCTGACCCCCGTCGACGTCTACACGCAGGCTGTTGCTGATCGAATCGGCATGGGTCACCTGGATGGTGTCTGTTCCGGAACCCGCTTCGATTCGAATCGTCTCGACAGTCCCGTCGATGAGCGTGTCGGTTTCCGACGAGGGAGTTGCGCCGAAGACTCCGTCGATGGAGTGTTGCAGCGTGGTGGAACTGGACTGGATGAGCTCGATCACATCATTTCCGGCCGTGCCTCGCAGCAGGACCGTGTCCTCGTCATCACCGCCGTCGATCGTGACGTTACCTGTGCCGACGACGAACGTGTCTTCGCCACCGCTGCCCGAAAGGGTTGCGCTCGTGAAGGCGTTTTCGAGTCGATCGTCACCGGCACCACCTTCGAGATCGTCACCACCGCTGAGGACATCGTCACCACCGGCGCCCCGCAACTGGATGTGGATCGCGCCCGAGAGATCGCTCGAGGCGGACAGGCTGTCGTTCCGGTCACCAGCGATCAACTCCAGCGTCTCACCACCAGCGACACTGTCGGTGTGATCGATCTGGACGGGAATCGAGAGTCCGTCGACGTGGACTTCGGACGTCAAGGCATCGAGTGAGGCAGAAAGCGAGTACGTTTTTCCGTCGGCAGCCAACAGGTGCACGGCGTCCAGCCCGTCGCCAAGCTCGATCTGCACCAGCCCGACTTCGGTGCTCGTGAGGTCATTGACCGTGATGTCGTCGTTGCCTGCGGCAAGGTCCAGGTTCAGGTCCTCGACACCGGCAATGTTCAGCGAACCACCACCCGAGTGGTCGACCTGCACCCGCAGGAAGTCGTCACCGGAAGTCGGGATCGAGTTCACATCCACCGAGTCGTCCGAGGAGGCCAACGTCACGTTGACGATGTCGGTGCCGTCTCCACCCTGCAGCACGTCATCGCCATCAGCGTCGGTCCAGTTGATGGTGTCGGAACCATCGCCGGTGGACACCTGGTCGTTGCCGGTGTCGCCCGCGGCAATGTCGTTCCCCGCGCCAGTGGACAGGGTGTCGTCGCCGGCGTTGCCGTGAACGACATCATCGCCGGAGCCACTGTCGATCACGTCGTTACCGCCATCGCCATCGACGATGTCGGCACCGTCGCCAGATGAAACGCTGTCGTCGCCGTCACCCGCGTCGATGTCGTCATCGCCAGCACCGGAGAAGATCGAGTCGTCTCCGTCGCCGCCGCTGATCTGGTTCCCACCGTGACCAGCCTGGATGAAGTCATCGTCGTCGTCGCCGCCGATGGTGTTCACCCCGTCTCCAACACTGATACGGTCGTCGCCCGCGTCACCATTGATCGAGTTGTCTCCGTCAGCGGCCGTGATCGTGTCGTTCCCGGTCCCACCCAGGATCGTGTTGTCGCCAGCACCACCGATGATGATGTCGTCGCCATCCAGTCCCGAGAGAACGTCGTGGCCGTCGCCTCCGTCGATCAGGTCGTCAACCGCCGTGCCGATCAGAGTGTCGTCGCCCGCACCACCGATCAGCGTTCCGTCGGCAGCCAGCGAGGCGTCGACGAGGTCGTCGCCGTCGCCCGCGTCGACGTACTTGGTCAGTCCACCGGTAACCGACAGGGTCACGGTGTCATCACCGCCAAACGTGTGAATTTCCAGCCGTTCGATCCCCGTGAAGTTCGCTTCGCTGGCGTTGAGAGTGATGGCGGCGGATGTCGAGGTCAGTGTGTCGTCGTCGTCGTCGCCGAGAATCGTCAACTGGTCGACGCCGTCGGCTCCATCGAACGTGACCGAACCGCCGTCGAAGCCGGTGTAGGCTACAGTCGGGCCGGCATCTGCTTCTGAGAAACTTCCTGCCCCGGCGGATGTCGGAGTGGCGTTGAAGGTCTCCTCGCCCGCTGTACCGGTGACTGTCAGGTTGCTGCCGCTGGCAGCCGTCGCCGCGACGGTCACGTCGGCCAGGACGCTGGATTCGCCGGCGCCGTCGAGGTTGACCGTGTCGACACCTCCGTTGCCGTTGACCGAGAGTGACTCGACACTCGAGAGCGACACGAGGCCACCCACTCCGGTCAGAGTGCCGTCGGCCAGTGATACGCCGATCGTGTCGCTCGACGCCGTGCCGGACACCAAAGCGGTGTCGCTGCCCTGGCCACCCGAAAGGGTGATGGCGGTATACGGTTGGGTGGCGTTGACGTTGAAAATGTCATTGCCGTCGGTGTCGGACAGCGTCACCGTGGCGACACCCGGGGTGGCGATCGTCAACTGGTTGTTGAGCGTGATCACGCCGTCTGTCGCTGCCAGTGTCCAGATATCGTCGCCGGTCGTTCCGGCCACGGTCAGGGAATCGAAGCGTGTGCCGCTGGCGTCGTCCAGTGACACGGAGCCGGCTGATCCCAGGTTCCCAAAGTTCAATCCCAGCAGGCTGCCAGCCTGGAGGTTGCCGGAGTCAATTGTCGAGCCAGGCAGCAGGATGATCGAGTCGGCAGCAGAGGGTGTGGTCAGGGTCAGCGTGCCGTTGCCAGTTTCCCCGTCGAAGAAGACCTGCTCGGTGCTGGCGATCGCAATCGTCTGGGCATCGACCACGATGCTTCCGGCATCAGCGGCCGATGGTGAGAAGTTGGCGTTGGTGCCCGAAACCGACAGCAGGTCACCGCCGCTGGTCGTGGGCAGGTCGCCGTTCACATCAAAGGTCGTGATGGTCAGGATGTTGACATCGACGTCGATGTCATCGTCACCAGACATGGCATTGATGGTCAGGGACGTGAAGTTGGTGTACTGGATAGCCGGGGAATCATTCACGCTGACCGTGAAGTCATCCACGCCAGTTCCGACGACGGTAATGTCATCGTCACCGTTGGTGGCGGTGATGGTGACCGAGCCGGCTCCGGGTCCGGTGATACCAATCGATTCGATGTGGTCGTAGCTGACAGTTTCTGTGCCCGCCACGTCGAAACTGCCCTCGTCATTCTCTGGACCGATGTTGGAGGTAACGGCGGCCCCTCCGGTGTTGATGTTGAGCGTGTCGCCGGGTGTGCCGCCAACCGGATCGTTGCCGTCGATGAAGATTGGCAACGAGCCCGGAGTGACGCTGAACGTGTCGGCTCCTTCACGACCGGAGATGGTCAGTGCTGCGACGTTGGTGAACGCGTTGACTCCCTGGAGAGAGTCGTGGAGGACTGCGGTGTCGCTGACGGTGAAGGTGTCCGCCGCGGTTGTTCCCAGGACCTCCAGCGTGTCGCTGCCGGCCGCGGTGTCGATGGCCAGGTCTCCCACGGCGGAGAGGCTGAAGCCCGTGTTGAGTCCGTCCACGGCAATCGTACCGGCGTCGGTGCCGGTGGGAGCGTAGCTGATTGCGTCGTCGCCTGTTGTTCCGTTGGCGTTCACATCTCCCGTGGCGGCGTCGACGT
>Ga0115002_10001145_pt1 | contig 36935 bp, 31 predicted proteins | sample ArcticOcean_MG_C_8_FD_89576 | JGI IMG/M metagenome (GOLD analysis project Ga0115002, IMG submission 89576) | Marine microbial communities from western Arctic Ocean - ArcticOcean_MG_CB11_86 | ecosystem: Environmental > Aquatic > Marine > Oceanic | place: Arctic Ocean: Canada Basin | collected... | reverse complement strand
GTTGCAGTTGCAGTTGCACCTGACCGGTGGCCGGGATCGTTTCGAGCACTCGCGAGAAGTCACCCAGGGTCAGTACGCGGTGGTTTTCGGCCTTGACGATTCTGTCGCCGACCTGGATTCCACCCCGGGCCGCTGGCGTGTTGGGTTGGACCGAGCGAACCAGTGACTGGTCCTTGGCATCGACGGCGATGCCGAGGTTGGCCGGCGTCGGATAGGTGAAGACCATGTCCCGTTTGAGTTTGTTCTGGTTGCGAAGATGTTTGAGTCGGGCGACCTTGACGTCGTGGCAGTGGATGCACTTGTTCTTTCGCTTGGCCAGCATCCTCGGCATCGTGGGGATTTGTTCGGGCGTGCGACGCGAGTCGCCGGTTGGTTCGAGTGGTCTCTTGAGCACGTCGGCCAGCTTGTGCAACCGGAGCGTCGTTTTCATGGTGGCCAGCAGCGAGTCGCGGTTGAGGTGAGATTCGGGGCTCGAGTCGTCTCGGCCACCATACCGCGTGTAGATGCGGTTCTTGGCGTCCATGAAGAACGACATCCAAGTGAGGTCGAATTCAAACTGGAACAGGTCCAGGTTGATGCCGTTCATCGACTGGACGCGGACACAGACAAACTGGCGAGACAGTTGTCCCACCTGGGGGTCACGACGGACAACCTGCCCGTCAAAGTCATTGCAGGCTTCTCAGCGTTCGCATCGAAAGACGACGAACATCGGCCGGCCGGTCTGCTTGGCCAGTCGGCGGCCCTGCTCGTAGTCGTAGACCCAGTTGATCAGTCCGTCGATTTTCTGAGCGGCGGGTTTCTGGATTGGGCTGGATTGAGCGAGTGCGGGTGCGGGTGCGGCGGTTGCGGCCAGCATGGTCGCTGCCAGTAGTGCGTTGCGTGACAAGGGGGTGTCTCCGAGAAAGTCGGCAACAAGGTCATGCGGTTTGTCCAATGGGGTATCCTATGCCGCTGGTCTGTCGATTGCGAATCGAGCGGAGCGGCGTCAGTGCAGTGCGAACCTGACGTCCTTGTCGGCGACGGCTATCATGGAATCAACTTGGAATCCTTGTTTGAGACCGCTCATGCGACACATCCTCCGCACATTCGGCGTCGCCCTGATTGTCTGGGTCCATTCGACCTCAGCTGTGGCTCAGGACATCACCTGGACCGACATTCGCACTCTGGGTGTCGAGGGTCGCGGATTCGAGAAGACGAAATCATTTTTTGACCGGTTGCCGGCGGCGGCCGAGACGTTGGTGCGCAAGCCGGTGTGGTCGTTGAGCGAGGATTCGGCCGGTATGAGTGTTCGGTTTGTGACGTCGGCGACGACGATACACGCCCGCTGGACACTGCGTCGTTCTCGACTGGCGATGCCTCACATGGCGGCAACCGGAGTCAGCGGTGTCGACCTGTATGTCCGCGACGGCAAGGGCCGTTGGCGTTGGCTGGCCTGTGGCTTCCCGACTCGCATACCCACCAACTCGGTCCGATTGATCTCCGGCATCCCAGCCGCCCGCCGCGAATACATGCTCTATCTGCCGTTGTACAACGGGGTGACGTCGGTGGAGGTCGGAGTTCTCGAAGGGGGCGTGATCGAAAAGGCACCGGCACGTCCCAAGTCCGTGTCCCAACCCATCCTCTTTTATGGCACCTCGATCACTCACGGTGCCTGTGCCTCGCGGCCGGGAATGACTCACCTGGCCATGCTCGGCCGTCGCTACGATCGCCCGGTGATCAACCTGGGTTTTTCGGGCAACGGTCGCATGGAGATCGAGCTGGCCGAGTTGTTGTCGCAGGTGGACTCGGCCATTTATGTGCTGGACTGTTTGCCGAACATGCGGGCCGAGGAAGTCACCGAGAGAGTCGGGCCGTTCGTCAGGCGGCTGAGAAAGACTCGACCCAAGACTCCGATCGTGCTGGTTGAAGACCGCACGTATGCCAATTCATTTTTGGTCACGAGCAAACAGAAGCGCAACGACAGCAGTCGGAAGGCGTTGGCCGAGGAGTACCGGAAACTGAAGAGTGATGGGGTGACGGGGCTCTACTATCTGCCGGGAGCGGATCTGTTGGGCGACGACGGCGAGGGGACTGTCGACAGTTCGCATCCCAACGACCTGGGTTTCATGAGACAGGCTCGGGCGTTTGCCAAGGTGCTGGGTCCGTTGCTTGAGCGGGCGAAGTGAATGTGTCGGTGTTGGAATTCGAGAAGAGTACTACCGCCGAAGCTGTCGTGAAGATCGTCCTGGGCAGCCGTTCGCCTCGGCGTCTCGACTTGCTGGCCGGGCTGATTGGTGTGGATCGGGTCGAGGTGTTGCCACCTGTGCGTGCCGAGGAACCGGGTTTTTCGGACACTTGTCAGATGGATGCGATTCGCGATCGCCTGAGGCAGATTGCTCGGGGCAAGGCCGACGACGTGCGGTTGCAGCTGGGAGCTCAGCGACGAGCCACCGGCATCGCTGCGGTGATCTGTGCCGACACGGTGATTGTTGTTGCCGAGCCCGACGGCACACTGTGCGTGCTGGGTCAGCCGTGTGAATCGAATTGGCAGCAAGAGGTTGGTGGCTGGTTCGAGCGGTACTACGGCGAGCGGACTCATACGGCTGCCACGGCCGTGTGCGTGGTCAGTGGTTCGGGACGTGTATTAGAACGGGTGGTGGAATCGCGGGTGACATTTGGTGAGGTGGGGTCGGAGTGGTTGGAGGGTTACCTGGCCAGTGGCGAGTCGTTGGGGAAAGCCGGGGGGTATGCGATTCAGGGCTTGGCTGGTGAGGTGATCGAACGGGTCGAGGGAAGTCGGAGTAACGTGGTGGGTTTGCCGGTCGAGGCGGTGGCCGAGATGTTCTGCGAATTGGGGGTCGAGTTGAAAGTCGGGTTGGAGCGAGATGTTGATTGAGCCGACAGAGACTGGCGAGCTGCCGCATTGGATTGACGAGGACACGAGTCTTGCGGTCGGTGGTCGTCGTTTGCCGTCACGATATTTTCTGGCCCCGTTGGCCGGTTACACGCACTTGGCATTCCGTCGAGTGATCCGCGAGTTGGGCGGAGTGGGTTTGGCGACGACCGATCTGGTTCAGGCCACGACGTTGTTGTCGGGGCGGAAGCGAGCGATGCAGTTGATTGCGACGTCGCCGGAGGACCGGCCGTTGTCGGTGCAGATTTTTGGTGGTCGAGTGAGCGAGTTGGTGGAGGCGGCTGAGTGGTTGGCCGATCGTGGCTACGAGGGGATCGACATCAACATGGGCTGTCCGATGGCGAAGGTGAACAGCCAGGGCGGGGGGGCTCGGTTGATGTGCGACACCGAGGGTGCGTGCGAGGTGGTGTCTCGCGTGGTTTCGTCGGTCGACGTGCCGGTGACGGTCAAGATGCGGTTGGGTTGGGACCGTGACCAGATCACTGCTCCGGCGCTGGCTCGCGCATTTGAGGCCGAGGGTGCTGCGGCGATCACCATTCATGGTCGAACGCGTTCGCAGGGGTTTGGTGGCCAGGTGGATTGTGAGGGGATCCGCCGCACGGTCGAGGCGGTCGAGGCGATCCCGGTGGTGGGGAATGGAGACGTGAGGACGGTGGAGGATGCGTTTGCGATGCGTCGGGCGACCGGCTGTGCGGCGGTGGCGATAGGTCGCGGTGCGATGCTCGATCCGTGGCTGTTCGTCAAGATTGCCCGGGCTGTCGAGAGTGGTCAGGGCGAAGTGACCTCGTGGCAGCCATCGGCCGACGATCAGGTGGCGTTTCTGGTTCGGCATTTCGAGCTGATGACAATGCAGCATGGCGAGCACAGCTGTTTGCTGTTCCGCAAGTTCGCTGCGTGGTATGGGGTCCGGTTGGGGATTCCCGAGGACCTGGAGGACTGTTTGCGGCGGTTCGAGTCGATCGAGAAATTCGGTGAGATCGTCGAGCAGATTCGCCAGCGGCATGGGACCAGGACAGGCGACGTTGCGACGGCGTTGGTCAAGGTGCCCAACGGCCCGGTCGAGCGTTGGTGATGGTTGGCGACCGGCTTGCAATTGGGCGTTGAAAGACCGACAGTGCGGCGGTTTCGGTTTCTTCGGTGTCAGGTCTTGCGATGGCGAGTGTTTCGAGCGAACGGCCGACTCGAGTCCGCTGGCTGATGTTCTCGCTGGCCTGCGGCACGTCGTGGTTTCTGTACCTGCACCGCTACACATGGAACGTAATCGGTCCGTATCTGGCCGAGGATTACGGGCTGTCGAAGACCGAACTCGGCACGATCTTCAGCTTTTTTACACCGACCTACGGCATCGGCCAGATCCCCAGCGGGATCCTGTGCGACTTCATCGGTCCGCACATGTTCCTGGGCGTGATCATCGTGCTCGGGTCGTTGTTGATGCCATTCTATGGAGTCGCCGGAGGCCGGACCGGATTGATTGCGGTGAGGCTGGCATTCGGTGCGGCTCAGGCCGGCACGTACCCGTCGCTGTCGAAGGTCACCGCGACGTGGTTCCCGGTCAAGACTCGGACGATTATCCAGGGTTGGGTGGCGACATTTTTCGGTCGCAGCGGTGCTGCGATGTCGTCGATCATCCTGGGTAGTCTGCTGATCGGTTATTTTAAAATGAGCTGGCAGTGGGGTCTTGTGGTGATGGGTGGTGCGGGAGTTTTGTTCGGGATCGTGTTCCTGGCGTTGTTCCGCAATTCGCCCGACGAGCATCCTGGTGTCAACGATGCCGAGCGAGCCTTGATTGCCGAGGGGTCGCCGCCTCCGAACCCGTCGGCGCCTCCGGTGTTGCCCTTTCGCGTGGCGATCCAAAACCGCAGCATGCTGTTTTTTGTGATCCAGCAGATCACCAGTGCGGGTGCTGACGCCGTGTATGTGCTGTTCATGGGCGATTACTTCTTGAATGCCAAGGGTTTCGACATCACCGAGGCGGGTCTGTTGATCAGTTTGCCGTTGTGGGGTGGAGCGATTGGCGGGATGCTGGGCGGTTTCTTCAACGACCTGATGATCAAGTGGACCGGCAGCCGGCGGATTGGCCGCTCGGCGGTCGGATTCACCGGCAAGTTCATCGCCTGCATCCTGATGTTCGTGGCGATTGCTCAGGACGACGGAGTCGCGGCGGCTTGGGCACTGTTCGCGGTCAAGTTTTTCACCGACTGGAGTCAACCGACGGTCTGGGGGACGTGTACCGACATTGGAGGCCGGTATTCGGCGACGGTGTTTGGAGTAATCAACACGTCGGGTTCGATCGGCGGGCTGGTCTCACCGATCCTCTTCGGCGGCATTCTCGACTGGAACACCAGCGAGGTACTCGTTGATGGGATCACGAAGTCGGTGACCAACTACAACCCGTTGTTTGTGACGGTGTCGGTGATGTATATGATCAGCGCATTTTGCTGGCTGCTGGTCGATTGCACCGATTCGCTGGAATCACGATTGGCTCCGGGAGGGGATCTGGCGGGCGATGATGACGAAGGCCAGGAGGTGAGTGGTGTCGACGATGCCGAGTGATTCGAGCGGGTCTGCGGCTCCGACGCGGGTTCGCTACATGGTGTTCGTGCTGGGCTTCGGCACGAGTTGGATGCTGTACCTGCATCGTTACTCGTTTGCGTTGATCAAGCCGTTCCTGAAGGAGGAGCTGGACGTCAGCAACACCGAGTTGGGGATGATGGACACGGTGTTTTCGATGACCTACGCCGGTCTGCAGTTTCCTACCGGTCTGTTGGGTGACATGGCTGGAGTGCACTGGTTGCTGGGTGGCTTGATCCTGTTGTGGTCGATCGCATTGGCCGGTCACGCGTGGGCTCCGACCAAGGGGCTGTTGTATGTATTCCGGGCGTTGTTTGGAGCTGGTCAGGCGGGGGTCTTTTCGCTGGTGGGGCGGTTGACTCGTTGCTGGTTCCCGGCCAGCGTTCGCACGACGGTTCAGGGTTGGGTGGGGGTGTTTGCTGGCCGTTTTGGTGGTCTTGCGGCCAACATCCTGGTGCTGACGGTGATGATCGGCATCTGGGGTCTGAAGTGGCAAACGGCTCTCTACATCCTGGCCGCCGCTGGCATCGTGCACGGCATCGTGTTTTTGGTGGCGTTCCGCAATTCGCCGCGACAGCATCCGGGATCGAACGATTTGGAGGTGGACCTGGTTGAGGGTGAGGAGGGTGCGGCGGCCAACGAGCCATTGAAGTTCCGTGACCTGCTTCGGCAAATGGATCGCCGCTCGATTTTCAATCTCGCCTACATCAACATCTCCTCAATACTCAGCTCCGTCGCCGACCAGATCTACTCGTTGTGGATTCCTCTGTTTCTCTTCGAGCAGTACGCCTTGAAGTTCAAGGAGATGGGAATTTATTCGGCGTTGCCGTTGTTGGGAGGTGCTTGTGGTGGGATGTTCGGCGGGTTCATCAGCGATCGGTTGATTCGGATGACGGGCAATCGGCGGTGGGTACGGAGTCTGGTTGGGTGTTTTGGCAAGGCGATGGCGGCGGCGATACTGGCGATCGCGGTATTGTTCTGTTTCGACGACCCGTACGTCTTTTGCGGAATGCTGTTTGGTGTGAAGTTTTTTGCCGACATCAGCTTGGCGTCGCGATGGGGCACGGTGACGGATGTGGGTGGCAAGGCAACCGCCACGGTGTTTGCCTTCAACAACTCGGTCGCCAGCTTCGTGGCCATGTTCTTCCCGGCGGTTTATGGCTGGGTATCCGAGACCTACGACTGGCAGACGGTGTTCTGGATGGCGTGTGCGTCGTATGTCGGCTGTTCGATCGCCTGGCTGTGGGTCGATTGCACGGTGACGATTCTGGCCAGCGATCGGCAGGAGTCGTAGTGGCCGATGCCCTGGGCCGCACCTGACGTGTTCAGCAGGCGAGGACTTCGCGAACCTGTTCCTCGTCGACGCCATCGACCAGTTCGACGTGGCCCATTCGGGTTGGCAGTACGAATCTCAGCTTGCCGCGGGCGGTTTTCTTGTCGAGTCGCATGCGGGCCATCAGTTCATCAATCGTCGGCCCCTTGGGTGCACACACGGGCAACCCGACCGCTTCGAGCAATTGCACCTGCCGCCGCGTGGTGTCTTCATCGATCCGACCAAGTCTTTCGGCCAGGCGGCTGGCCTGGACCATCCCGATCGAGACCGCCTCGCCGTGCAGCAACTCGCCATAGCCGGCAAGTGTTTCGTGGGCATGAGCGAACGTGTGTCCGTAGTTGAGCACGGCTCGGACGCCGGTTGTTTCGCGTTCGTCCTGCTCGACAATCTCGGCCTTCAGTTGGCAACTGCGTATGATCACGGACTCGAGCAGATCGAGGTTTCGGTCGCAGAGTCCTGCGAGGTTGTTTTCGAGTTGATTGAAGAAGTCGGCATCAAGAATCACTCCGTACTTGATCACTTCAGCCAGCCCACTGCGGTAGTCTCTGACGGGCAGCGATTCGAGCGTCGCGGTATCGATGAGCACACCGGCCGGTTGGTGGAAGGCTCCGATCAGGTTCTTGGCCTTGGGGTGATTGACGGCAACTTTGCCGCCGACCGAGCTGTCGACCTGTGCCAACAGAGTGGTGGGGACCTGGATGAATCGGATGCCTCGGGCGTAAGTGGCTGCAACAAACCCCGCCACATCTCCGACCACACCACCTCCAACGGCCACAACCAGCGTCTCGCGATCGGCGGGCAGTTCGACCAGCGAGTTGTATATCGACTCGGCCACGGCGAGCGATTTGGATGTTTCGCCGGGTTCGAGCACGTGTCGGCTGACGAGCCAGCCGTCGGTTTGGAAGCTGTCCAATACTGTTGCCGCATGGGAATCGGCGAGGTTGTTGTCGGTGACGACGAGTGCTGATCCGGGCGTATCGAGTCGGCACCAGTCGCGACAGCGGGTGGCTGTTGCTGCCAGCAGTTCGCGACCGATCTGGATGTCGTAGCTTCGGTGAGCCAGTGAGACATGGACATTGGGCATGAGCAGACTCAGTCGATCTCGTGACGTTGATTCCAGGGAATGGGCATTGTCGGTTGGGGTTTCTGTTCGCGATGCCGGGTATCTCGAGGCCGGTTGCCGAAGTAGTCGACAAGTCGGCAGAGTTGTTTGACGGCTTCTTCCCAGGCCGCTTGTCCTTTTTCGACAGTCCCTTTTTCCGCGTCGCCCAGGACACCGGTTTCCGAGTAGCTGCTGGTCCATGAGATCAGCGGTGCGGGTCCAGCGCCGAAGAGGTCGACCCAGTTGAAGTCGTTTTGTTCGTCGTTCATCTTGATCGTGCCGCTCTGGATCTTGTCCTTGCGGACATCGTCTTCGGCCAGATAGAGGTAAAGGGACGTTTCGAGTTCACCGGCGTGGGAGCAGCCGCCGGGGAAGTGGCTTTCTCGCCAACCGGGCAGGAAGTCCTTATCGACTGTGAGCAGGTTCCACCACGCCACCAGCACGCATTCGGCGTCGGTTTCGAGGTTGGTACGTCGTGCGGCCAGATCGAGGTTGGGCATGTTCGATCCGTGCCCGTTGAGCAGGATGATTTTCTTGAAGCCGTGGTAGGCCAGCGAGCGGGTGATGTCGGTGACCTGTCGGATGAACGTTTCGTAGTGCGTGTTGATGGTCCCGGGAAAGTCCATGACATGTCCGGTGTATCCGTAGGCGAGAGTTGGCAGCACGAGCACCTTGTCGGGCATCGCCTCACCGCAGCCTCGGGCCACTCCACCCGGACAAACCAGGTCGACATCCAGCGGCAGGTGGTGGCCGTGTTGTTCGACCGCACCGCACGGCAGAATGCAGACTTGGTTGTCCGCGACCGCGTCGTTGATCTCGGGCCACGTCAGCTTCTCGTACCGGTATTCACTCGCAGCCCGACTACTCATATTTGGCTCTCCCACCCCACGGCTCTTGCGGCCTGTTTGCCCATCTTCGAGAATCGAATGGCACGTTGCCACATGTCCTGTCTCCCGTTTCATTCTGGCTGGCCCACGCCATGACCGCCAGCGACCTGTCGTCCGCCGAAGCTGCCAGTGATTCGGCCAGTGATTTGGATGTCCCGAGTGCAGGAGTTGAGTCGGTCGAGTCAGCCGATGCGGCTGACTCGATTCGTCACATCCTGATCGGAACGGCCGGTCACATCGACCACGGCAAGACTCGTCTGGTGGGCTGTCTGACAGGGGTGGACACGGACCGTTTGCCTGAGGAGAAGGCTCGAGGGATTTCGATCGATCTGGGGTTTGCTCATTGGGAAGCCGACGGTTTCCAGTTCGGTCTGATCGATGTGCCAGGTCACGAGAAGTTCGTCAAGAACATGGTCGCCGGTGCGACCGGAGTGAACGTGGCCCTGCTGGTGATCGCCGCCGACGACGGCGTGATGCCTCAGACTCGCGAACATCTCGAAATCATGGACCTGCTGCAGATCAGTACAGGTGTGATAGCGATCACCAAGACGGACCTGGTGGATCCGGATTTCATCGAGTTGGTTGAGGCTGAGATCGAAGAGACGGTGGCGGGGACGTTTCTGGAAGGGGCTCCCCTGGTCCCGGTCTCTTCAGAAACCGGCGAGGGGATCGAGACACTCAAGTCGACGTTGATTGAAGTGGCTCGGGGGGTGACGCTTCGGGAAAGCGAACCGGTATTCCGGATGCCGGTGGACCGGGCCATCTCGCTACCCGGCCACGGCACGATCGTGACTGGCAGCGTGATCAGCGGGCAGGTGCGTGCCGGGGACACGTTGGAGTTGTGGCCCGAGGGTCGCGAGGTGCGGGTTCGCAGCGTGCAGAACCACGGTGCCGATTCGGACGATGCGGGGGCCAGGCAGCGGACGGCGATCAATCTGGCGGGAGTGAAGTACGACGAGGTGTCTCGCGGTGTCGAGTTGGCCACAGCCGGGCTACTGCAACCGACCCGTCGCCTGCTGGTCGATTTGAAACTACTTTCCAGTTCGCCGTTGCAGTTGAAGGATCGGATGGAGTTGAACCTGCATCTGGGGACTCGTGAGGTCCCGGCCCGAGTGATGCTCAAGGGTCGACTGTTGAAGCCTGGCGAACGGGGTTATGCGGAGTTGCGATTGTCCGAGGACATAGTGGCCGCTCACGCTCAGCCGTTCATTCTCCGTCGAGTCTCGCCCGCATTGACCGTTGCCGGTGGCCGCGTGCTGGACCCGTGGCTGCCGGACGGCAAGCGGATTCGGGACCTTCAGCTTGCTGGTGCGGCTTTGGATCAGCCTGACGAACGGGCACGTCTGTCCGGCCTGGTCGCCAACCTTGACGACATCCCGGAAACGCCTCTGGCGGCGCTGTGGCGTGCCGGAGTGGGCAGCCGGCGTTACAAGGAGTTGGTTGAGGAATTGACGGCCGAGGGGACGATTGTGCAGATCGGCGAGCAGGGACGCTCGATCCCGATTCACAAGCAGCGGCTCGAGTCGCTTGCGGGGACGCTGGTCAAGACGATCCGCGAGGAACTCGAGAAGCGGCAGCCTCGCAGGACGTTGCCGCGGGCCACGATTGTCTCGGCCTGCCGCGAGATCATGAGACCGGTGTTGCTCGAGGCCGTGCTGTCTCAGTTGGTGTCGTCGGGCGAACTGGTCGTCACCGGCGGCAACCTGGGTCCGGCCGATGCCCAGGCCCAGTTGACCAAGGCTCAGCGAGTCGCTCGTGATTCGCTGCTCGAGCAGGTCCAGGCCGCCGGGTTGACTCCACCCACCTTCAAGCAGCTCGGCGAATCACTCGGCCAATCCCGTGACGTGCTGTCGATGTTGTTGGCGTTGTGTGTCGAGGAGGGGTTGGTGGTGGCCGTTTCGGACGATCTTCATTTTGCTCCTGAGGCGATCGAAGAGGGACGCGTTGTCTGCGAGGGTGTGTTTGCCGAGCAGAGCGAGGCGACGATGTCGCAATTGCGTGAAGCGTGGGGGATCAGCCGCAAGTTTGCGGTGCCGTTGTGCGAGTATTATGACACGGTCGAGATCACTCGTCGCACAGGCGACGTCCGTGTCTCTGGTCCGAAGTTGGGTGTGGCGTTGGGGTGAGTCCGTTACGGGTCGAGCGGTCAGGTCACAAAGGAACGAGCGAGTGAACACGTCACATCAGGAACTGTTGCGGAGCCTGCCTCCGGTGACCGATTTGATCCAGGACGGTCGGTTGGCCGAGTTGATCGAGGTGTCGGGTCGGGAGGCGTTGCGCGAGTGGATCCGCGTGTCGCTGGACGAGACACGTGGCTGGTTGTTGTCGCAGGACGCATCGCAGGCCGATGTGACTCGCGAGGCGTTGTGCGAGCGGGTTGTGGCTGGAGTCTTGAGCGAGAGTCATTTGGCGGGGCTACGGCGATTTGATCGGGTGATCAACGCGACGGGCGTGGTGTTGCACACCGGATTGGGCCGTTCGCCGCTCTCGGTTGCCGCTCGGGCGGCGTTGGACGAACTGGGCGGAGCAGGCAATGTGGAGGTCGACCTGGCGACTGGCGAGCGGCGGTACCGGGGTCATCAGTTGCAGGCGGCGTGGTCGGCGTTGTGCGGAGCCGAAGATTCGGTCGTGGTCAACAACAACGCTGCGGCAACACTATTGACGTTGCAGGCATTGTGTGCCGGTCGCGAGGTGGTGATTTCCAGGGGTCAGTTGATCGAGATTGGCGGTTCGTTCCGATTGCCCGAGATCTTCAAGCTCTCGGGTGCGGTGTTACACGAGGTCGGCACGACGAACAGGACCACCGTGGCTGATTACGCCGAGGCGATCGGCCCTGATACGGCTGCGATCATGCACGTGCACACGTCCAACTACAAGGTGATTGGTTTCACGGATGCTCCAGGCATCGAGCCATTGGCTCGGTTGGCTCACGAGCACGATCTGGTGGCCATCGACGACATTGGCAGCGGTGCGATGGTCGACGTAACGCAGTTCGGTTTGCCGGCCGAGCCGACTTTCAAGCAGAGCCTGGAATTTGACGCGGACGTGGTGTTGGGCAGCGGCGACAAGCTGTTGGGCGGGCCACAGGCGGGGATCATCCTGGGCAAGAGTCGCTACGTGGAGCCGATCCGCCAGTTCCCGTTGGCTCGAGCCGTGCGAGTGGGCAAGCTGACGTTGGCGGCGTTGACGGCGACCTTGGATGCGTACCGGCGGGGCGAGGCGATTGCGGAGGTGCCGGTGTTGAGACTGCTGGCGGCTGGCGAAAGCGAGTTGGTAGAGCGGGCCGAGGCCTTGGCTGGTCAATTGGGTGCAGTTGAGGGAGTCGGTGTCGAGGTGCTACGTGAAGCCGCCTTGGTGGGTGGCGGGTCGCTGCCGGGTGCCGAGATGCCCACGGCGGTGTTGGCGATCGACTTGGCGGGCGTGTCGGCGGATCAGCTGGCGTTACGATTGCGAACCGGTGCTGTGCGGCTGTTTGCCAGGATCCAGCACGATCGCGTGCTGGTCGACTTGCGGAGCGTGTTGGCCGAGGACGATCCCCTGGTGCTCGAAGCTCTGACGGCCTCTGCGGAATCCGGGAGCGGCTGAGTCGAGTCGGTTGGTGGAGTCGGTTGGTGGAGTCGGTTGGTGGAGTCGGTTGGTGGAGTCGGGGGTTGCGTCCGGGTAAGCTGGTGTGCCGTTCTGGCGAGATGACCTTAATCGTCGCTCCCCCTGAAGAAGACCACCGGAGACCGTACCGATGAAGACCCTCCACCTGTTGAGTGCCGCTGCGATTCTGGCTGCCACGGCCGTCTCGGCCTTTTCACAGAAGGCTCAGAACACCAAGACCGCATTCCTGGATGCCAAGTCGGCCGGACCTGATTTTGCCGTTCAGGGTGAGTATGTCGGAACGATCGGCACGTCTCGCAAGCTGGGTATTCAGGTCGTTGCGTTGGGAAAGGGCGGTTTCAATGCCGTGCTGTATTCGGGTGGGTTGCCCGGAGCGGGCTGGGACAGCAAGACTCAGGTCCGACTCAAGGGCCAGTCGGCTGGCGGCACGGTCACGTTCACGGGGCGGAACTTCACAGGCAGTGTGGCTAATGGGGTGTTCAGCGGCACGGCGGAAGACGATGTCACTTACAGTGCAAAGAAGGTGCAGCGGAAGTCGCCGACACTCGGTTCGAAGCCGCCTGCGGGGGCTGTGGTGTTGTTTGACGGCAGTACGGCCGAGCATTTTGAGGGTGGCGAGTTGCAGGCTGGCAAGCTGTTGAATGTCGGTGTTCGCTCGAAGCGGAAGTTCACCAATTTCACATTGCACCTGGAATTCCGGACTCCCTTCATGCCCTACGCTAGAGGTCAGGCTCGAGGCAACAGCGGCATGTACCTGCTGGACCAGTACGAGTGCCAGGTGCTGGACAGTTTCGGCCTGGCGGGTTTGGACAACGAGTGTGGCGGCATCTACAAGGTGGCTCGTCCGAAGGTCAACATGTGTTTGCCGCCGTTGAGTTGGCAGACGTACGACGTCGAGTTCACGGCTGCGAAGTTCGATACGGCGGGCAAGAAGGTGGCTCCGGCGGTAACAACGATCCGTCACAACGGCGTGGTGATTCACCAGAAGTTGACTTTGAAGTTGACGGCCGGTGGAGGTCAAAGTGACGAGCGACCAGGTGCGTTGTACCTGCAGAACCACGGCGACCCGGTTCGGTTTCGCAACATCTGGGTTGTCGAGACCAAGTAGCCGATCGCGTCTTGGCGTTGGTTCTCGATGCACTCGATTGGAGACGACGTGATGGCTCAGGCTGCGAATACATGGACGACTGACCAGTTGCGAGACCAGGTGGGGCAGCTGCCTCGCTACACCCTTGGTCATCTGCCGACACCGCTCGAGTACCTGCCCCGGTTCACACGGGCGATCGGTGGCCCACCGGTGTACATCAAGCGAGACGATTGCACGGGCTTGGCATTCGGCGGCAACAAGACACGTCACAACGAGTTTCTGATCGCAGATGCGTTGGAGAAGGGTGCGGACCTGGTGGTTTGGGGTGCGGGGATTCAGAGCAACAATTGTCGTCAGACGGCTGCGGCGTGTGCCAAGGTGGGTCTCGACATTCATCTTGTGCTCGGGCGCGGCAAGCCGGCCGACGGGCCGGACCTGATTCAGGGCAACCTGTTGCTGGATCACCTGGTGGGTGCTCATGTCGAGATCATCGAGGGGGGAGTGGGTCCGGAGGTGGACGCGAGGATTCTGGAGGTGGCCGAGGAGTACCGTCGTGCGGGTCGTGAGGTGTACGAGTGGGATCGGACGACGGTGAAGAGTCTGGCGGCGGTCAGTTACGTGTTGTGTCTGGTCGAGATCATCGAGCAGGCGTTTGAGGACGATCATTTGGAGTCTCATCCCGGCGGCTGGTCCCCTCAGGCGGTCTACGGCTGTTCGGCCGGATCGACCGGTGCCGGGATGGTGTTGGCGGCGGCGGCGCTGGGTGCCGACTTTCCGATCCGCCACGTGGCTCCGATCGTCTGGCCCTGGGACACTCGCGTGGAGATGGCCAGGATTGCGACCGAGGCGGGTGAGCGGATTGGTGTGGAGGTGTCGTGTGCGAGTGGTGATATCGAGTTGCACGAGGAGTATGTTGGTGCTGGTTACGGCGAGGTGACGCCGGGTTGTCTGGAAGCGATGGCGGTCTTGGCCCGGACCGAGGGGATCCTGGTCGACCCGTCGTACAGCGGCAAGGCGTTGGCGGGTCTGATCGACCACATCCGCAGCGGCCGGCTCGACCCAGATCGGCCGGTCGTCTTCGTCCACACCGGCGGCACTCCGGCGTTGTTTGCCTACAACGAGATCCTGGCCGAACAGATTTCCGCTCGCCGTCTATCCGACGCGGGCGTCTAGAGCCGGGGCAGTGCTGGCGGTTTCGGCGGCGGTGCGGGCCTTGCCGGGGGAGTATTCTTCTTGTTGGCGAAGAGCACTTGGGGTCGGTTGGGAGTGGCGGGCCTGGGGCGACCGGCTCGGCGTTGAACCGGTGGCACGTAGCGTTGGATCACTCGCAGTCCCAGCGGGTCCTTGAGTTCGCGAGCAGCCATGACGGCAAACGGAGTTCCGGGAGCTTCGTGGACGACTTTCTCGAGCCATTCGGTTGCCTGGCGGGCGATTTTCTTGAACGGGGCTGCGTGGTTCAGCTTGTCGTCGGGGCGGAAGATCCAGCGGTTCGACTTGCTGCCGACATCCTGCGGCGTCAGGTCGTTCTTCAATTTGGCGCAGGCGTAGTTGTATTCCATGCAGCGGACCTTCTGAGCCAGCAGTCGTCCGTAGGCCAAGGCAAAGGCGACTCGCCAACGAGGTGACAGTTCGTTGCTGTAGGCCTGCTCGATGCCTCGCGGAAACGCCTGCAGGATCTGGTCAATCATCAGGACGCTTTCGGCGACTTGTTTCTGAGCATCACTGGCCACTTGCTTGAAGTTGCCGGGTGTGACTCGGATGTCCAGCCGCGGCGTGCTCTTGGCCTGGAATTGTCGGCTGGCCATCGAGGCCTTGTAGACGGCCATTCTCAGGGGGCGATTGGAGATACTCTTGAGGCAATCGGCGGGTGACGAGTAGCTGTAGTCGGGTTCGAAAGGTCTCATGGCCGCCGCGTCGTATCGGCCCAGGGGTGCCAATCCGGCCATGGTGGTCATGTTGGACATGAAGTAGATACCGCCGGTCTCGGTGACCAGGCGTGCGAGTGCGTAGGGTGCGAACCCTGACGAGAGTGGTGGTCGGTTGTACTGTGGGCCGGCGAACCAGAAGGGGAGTCGAACGAGGCTGGGGATGGCTGCGTCGGGTCCGAGGTCGACAGGCAGCTGGTAGGTCTTGCCGTTTTCGGGTGCGACATAGGGGACGTAGCCCAGTCGGGCTCCAAAGGGTGCCGAGGGTCCGATCACGTAGGCCTTGGCACCCTTGCGGCGGCAGCGGGCGATTGCGGCTTCCAACGGTGCACCGTGGTCGTCGCCCGCTTCGTCGGTGATCGCCACCAGCATGATCTGGCGCCCCTGCTTGTTGCGGTAGTCACCCCACATGCCCATCACCTGATAGAACGCCGTGAAAACGTTCTCGCGACCGGTCTGATCCGCCGTCAACGCCGCAAACGCCTTTTCGATTTCTGGGAACTGGTCGGTGGGAGACTTGGTCAGGTAGGTGGTCTTCTGGCCGTAGGAGACGACGGCCGAGAGCAGGGGTTGGTCGCGCATCGGCAACTGACCGGTCCGTTCCAACGCGTTCAACTCGCCATAGATCCGCTTCAGTCTCTTTTGGACCTTCTTGCGTTGTCCGACCAGGCTGCCCGAGGCGTCGAGCATCCAGACGACCAGCACCTTGCGTTCCTTGAGGTTGTTGGCGATTTCCCAGGTGACCAGATCGAGTGCCGATTCCAATTGCACGATCGCTTCGCCCACGGTCCCCTTGACCACGATCCGGTCGTCGACCTCGATCCCTTCAGGGATGTCGTAGGCCACCTGTTGCAACTCGGTCGGCGGCTGTTCAAAAACGGGGGTTGGCGGTGCTTTGGGCTCGGGATTGTCGTTCTGAACCATGCCGACACTGGTCGAATTGATCACCTCACGAACTTCCAGTTCGCGTTCGTCCGGGTTGGCCAACTCGTAATCGATCTGCTCTTCGAGCTCTACGAGTTCTTCCGGCTCGCGGATCACCGTTTCGATCACCGAGTCGTACGGATCGGAGTGATCGGATTCGACGAAGAGTCCCGAGAGGTTGAAGATGACCCAGACGTGTAGCAGCAGGCTGACGACGGTGCCGGCCACTCCGAGTCGGCCATCGGCCTGGTCCGACTGGATGTCGCCGGCCAGTTCGAGTTCGATCACATCGTTGTCGACGGCATGAGTGGTGTCGAGAGGCCCGTCGGGCTGCCAGCCCTGAAACGAGCTCTGTGTCTCTTCGTCCCAGACGTCTGGCGAGGTCAAGACCGTCGCCGATGCGGCGTCGTGTTCGACGTCGGGATCGACGATAGGGATGTGAGAGTCATGGAGCATCGGACGGCTCCGCAGCCATGTCCAGGTCCGTGTCCAGTATCATTCTATCACAGAAGATCGGTTCGGTGTACAGGCGAAGGCTACTTCGAATGTGTCTGAGGATTCTTGGAGCGTGTTTCAGGTGGCCGCGTGAGTGGTTTCGGTTTTCAGACAGCGGTCGATTTGTCGGACGGCCTGTCTGAGTCGTTGTGAGTTTTCGACGATGGCGAGTCTGAGGTATCCTTCGCCTTCTTCGCCAAACCCTCGTCCCGGGCTGCAGGCGACACCGGCCTCGTCGAGCAGTTTTATGGCGAATTCGATCGACCCCATTTCGGCCCAGGGTTCGGGGATGGGAGTCCAGAGGAACATACCGGCCTGCGGCCGGGTGACGTCCCACCCGAGTCGTCCGAGTCCATCGCAGAGTGTATCTCGCCGCTGCTGGTATTCGGCGGCGACGCTCTCGACGGCCGCGTCGCAGTGACGCATGGCGATGATGGCGGCGATTTGGATTGGCTGAAAGATACCGTAGTCGTAGTAGCCCTTGATGGTGGCCAGGGCACGGATCATCTCGGCGTTGCCCGTGGCGAATCCGATCCGCCATCCGGCCATGCTGTAGCCCTTGCTCATGGTGGTGAATTCGACTCCGACCTCGAGTGCTCCGGGGGCTGCCAGAAAGCTGGGGGCCTGGTAGCCGTCGAAGCAGATGTCGGAATAGGCAAAGTCGCTGATGACCAGGAACCCGTACCTCTTGGCCAAGCGGACCAGCTCGACGTAGAAGTCGGATTCGACACAGGTCGCGGTCGGGTTGTGTGGGAAGTTGACGATCACAACCTTGGGTTTGGGTTCCAGATGCTCGCATGCGTAGGCGATATTGGTCAGGAATGCATTGGGGTCGCGGCAGTCGAGCGAGATGACGTTGCCGCTGGCGAGCATGACCGAGTAGACATGGATCGGGAACGACGGAGAGGGAACGATGGCTGTATCGCCTGGTCCCATCAGAGCCAGGCACATGTGACTGAAGCCTTCCTTGGACCCAATGCAGGCGATCACTTCGTCGTCCGGCTCGAGTCTCACTCCGAAACGTCTCCAGTACCTCGCGGCCACTTCGCGACGCAGGTTCTCGATGCCCGACGAGACGCTGTAGCGGTGGTTCCTGGGGTCCTCGACCGCCTCGGCCAACTTGCTCCGGATCAATGGGTCGGGAGGGTCGGTCGGGTTGCCCATTCCCAGGTCGATCACGTCGACACCATCGGCTCGCTTCTTTTGTTTCAGAGCGTTGATCCGCCCAAAGAGGTAGGGCGGCAATCTTCGAACCCGATCGGCAACCGGGATCGTGAAGTCTCCGTCATGGAATGGAGTTTCCGATTCACTGCGCATGGGACGGGCCGAGTGAGAGACGAGTGAGAGAGCCAGTTGCGACGCAGGTCGGTTGGCCAGGCTGATTCTTATCTTACCAGTGATTCGAGGTATGAGAAGCACGCGAGTTGGCCTGCGGGCGTCGGTGGGTCCGGCTGTAGCGGCTGTGACGACCAGAGGCCGGAAGGCACGTGGAAATGGGTTTGGAAACGGCCTAGGATGGGTTGTCGCCGTCTTGTTGAGGCGGAAACAATGTCGAATCCACCGATCGGCTCAGCATGCCCAGCCTCACGATCACCTGCCCGGGTTGCCAACGTCGATTGGTATTTCCCGACCATTCGGTCGTGGGCAAGACGGCTCGCTGTCCGGAGTGCAGCGAGCGGTTTCCGATCGAGGCCTCTGTTGAGGCAGGATTGCCCGAGATAGCAGTCTCCGAGTTACCAGCGGTTGTGCGGAACCGGGGCCGGCAGTCATCGGTGTCACCACGTGCGGGTTCGAGTCGTGCATCGCGTCGTCGTCCGGCGTGGTTGCCACTGGCGATCACCGGAGTCCTGGGCGTGGTTGCGGTTGTGCTGCTGTTGGTATTTTCTGGCGACGGTGGCGACGGAGAAGCGACGTCGGACGACATGGCCGAGGGGGCTCGAGCGGGGGGTGCTGCCGACGGTGGCCGTTCTGAGGTTTCGGATCAGGATCCGGCGGTCGCCATTCCAGCGGTTTCGCGGGCGACCGGCATGATTCGAGTCGAGACGACTCCATCGGGGGCCATGGTGCTTGTCGACCATCAGCGTGTCGACGATGCCGAAGGTGAGCCCCAGTTGACTCCCTGCATCGTCACCGCCTCGAAGGGGTCTCATGCGGTCACGATCATCCGCCGCGGATTCCAGGACCAGACACGACAGGTGAAGGTGTCTGCTGGGGAAGTGGACGTGGTGTTCGAGCCTGCTCGCGAGGGGACCAGTGCGGTGCTGTCGACTCGCTGGTTTGTCGACCCGAGTGTGGGCCAGCCGTTGCCGATCGAGTCGGTTAATGCGGTGGGACGGGGCCGCGACCCATGGCTGGGATCGGAAGGGCTTTCGTTGTGGTTTGTGGCCGATGGGTCGCAGGGCCAGGGTGTGTACTTTGCCACGCGAGCGAGTCCGTTCGAGGAATTCGGTGTGGCTCAGTTCGTGCCGATCACTCGAGGCCGCGATCAACGTGGCTCGCCGAGTGTGACTTCGAGCGGGTTGCTGGTGTACGTTGTCCCGGGGACGGCGTCGATCTGGGGAGCGACACGAGGTGGTCCGTTGCGGCCATTTGACGACAAGCATCCGTTGACGTCCAGTTTCAAGACCTCGCCGAAGTGGACGGCGGCCCAGGTGCTTGGTGGAGGCTTACACCTGTACTGGGTCGAGACGATCCGTGACACGTCGATTTGTCTGCACGCGTCGCGACCCAAGCTCGACGCACCGTTTGTGGACGCCGAGAGTTTCGATTTGCCCGGAACCCGCCCCTGCCTGTCGGCCGACGGGCTCAGGCAATACGTCTTCGACGGCAAGACGCTTGTCCGTTGGCGACGGGTCTCGTTGCGAGGCCGGTTTGCCAAGGACGAGACTGTCGCCGAACTCGAGTTGCCCGACTATGTCGACGACCCGATCGCCGGGCAGTTTGCTGTCAGTGATGACGAGAGGTGGTTGGTGTACAGCCAGGGTCCTGACGTTGGTGCTTTGATGATGATGGTCCGGCTGCACGAACGGCCGAATCGCGGCAGCCTGGTGGTTGGTGTGCCGGCACGCGCGCGAGCTGTCGTTGCTCAAGCCGACAAGAAGAAGATGGCCGGGGCCGACGAGCCCGGCACACCGGCGGCGAAACTGGTGATCGATCCGAAGGCACTCGAGAAGTCCGTCAAGCCGTCGACCGACCCGGCCAAGGGGGCGGTCAAGGCGGTGTCGGTGCCGAAGCTGGCTTTGAGTGTTTACCGATCCACTTGGCACGACTTGTTGTCGACTCGCGACTACAAGGCCGCCAACGCTCTTTTGGTATCGGCCGGTCGCGACACGGGGATGGCCAAGTTCCCGGACGTGTTGAAATGGGATGCTCAGGAGTTGGCCTTGATCGAGATGTTCTGGAAGGACGCTCGTCGGGTGGTCGCGGCCTTGAAGCCGGACGACCCGGTCCGGTTTGGCAGTGTGCGGCTGAAGTTCGTCAAGTTTGAGAACGACATCCTGGTGGCTCGTGGCCAGTCCAAGCCGATCGAACGTCCGTTGTTCAAGATGGCGGCCAGCGACCTGGTGGCGCTTGTCGAAGCGACACTCGACGCCGACGACACTGAAGCCCATCTGCGTCTGGGGGTCTTTCTGTACATGGATTTGAAGGGACGAGGCACGTCGGCGGCACGTCGACTGGGTCGAGCCGGAGCGGCCGGTTCGGAGTTCCTGGATCGGCGAGGGCTGCGGGTCCTGGCCGAGGCGATGGCCGAGATTGGTCGGGGTCGTCCCGAACGAGCGTTGCCGTTGTTGGCGAAGATCGAATCGACCTACTCGAAGACGTCGGCAGCCAAGAAGGTGGCTGCTGCCTGGAACCAGTTGTATTCGTTGGAAGAGTGGACTCGGCGAGGATCACGGCGTTGGGACGTGAAGGGTGTGGCCTGGCGGGCGGAGTTGGGCCAGTCTGCCGGCAGCCTGTTGTTGTCGCCGCGGAAGATGGCCGGGTTCGAGTTGTCGTTGGAGTGGAAGACCGAGGGTGAGACTGGGCAGGGAGGTGTGTTCTTTCGTTATGCGGGCAGCGGCAACCTGCCAGGCGAAGCATTGAAGCTGCAGCTATCGAGCGATGCAGGCATTTCTGCCGACCAGTTCTCGACAGGAGCTTTGTTTGGAGTGTCGCCGCCATCGGTGAATGCCGTGAAGCCGACCGGTGAGTGGAACGCGTTGAAGATCAGGGTCGACGGTGATGCCGTGCGGGTCGAGATCAACGGTCGGCGGGTGCTGATGACGACGGTCGCAGACACCGAGTTGCCATCGAGCGGCTACGTGGCACTGGATGGGATTGCGGGAGGAATCACGTACCGTCGAGTGCTGCTGGTGCCGTTGTTGGGTCGTTGACTTTCGGCCTGAGCCGAACTAGTTTGACCTGTCGCGACGAGTTGTCTGCTTGGCACGAGTGAGCCAAACGGTGATTGCGGACGATTCACGTCAAGACCTCAACCGAATCCCGATTGGTCCGACATACAAGGAACAGAAATGCCTCGTCCCGTGACCCTGTTTACCGGCCAGTGGGCCGATTTGCCGCTCGAGGAACTCTGCAAGAAGGCAGTCGAATTTGGTTACGACGGACTGGAGTTGGCCTGCTGGGGCGACCATTTCGAGGTTGACCAGGCACTCGACGACGACACCTATTGTTCGCGGAAGCGGGATTTGCTCGAGAAGTATGACCTGCAGTTGTTTGCGATTTCGAATCATCTTGTCGGCCAGGCGGTGCTCGATCGGATCGATGAGCGTCACCAGGCGATTCTGCCTCCGAAGGTCTGGGGCGACGGCGATCCTGCGGGGGTCAATTCGCGTGCGATCGAAGAGATGAAGGACACGGCCAGAGCGGCTCAGAGACTGGGCGTCGACGTGGTGAACGGGTTCACCGGTTCGAGCATCTGGCATCTGATCTACGACTTCCCGCCGACTCCGACGTCGATGATCGACGCGGGGTTCGATCTGTTGGCCGAGCGGTTCAATCCGATTCTCGACGTGTTCCAGGAGTGCGGAGTGAAGTTTGCGTTGGAGGTGCATCCGACCGAGATCGCCTTTGACATTTATTCGGCCGAGCGAGCCTTACAGGCGTTGGACAATCGCGAGGAGTTCGGGTTCAACTTCGACCCCAGTCATCTGATCTGGCAGGGAGTCGACCCGGTCGAGTTCATTCGGTTTTTTCCCGACCGTATTTACCATGTGCACATGAAGGACGCGTCGGTGACTCTGGACGGTCGGACCGGAATCCTGACCAGTCATTTGGCCTGGGGTGACGCACGGCGTGGCTGGGATTTTCGCAGTGTGGGTCGAGGTGGTGTGCGATTCGAGGAGATCATCCGCTCGCTCAACACGATCGATTACCATGGCCCGTTGTCGATCGAGTGGGAGGACATTGGGATGGACCGGGAGCAGGGTGCTGCCGAGGCCTGCCAGTTCGTGAAGAACGTCGACTTTGCTCCATCCTCTCATCGCTTCGACGATGCATTTGGCGACTAGTCGCCCCGAGAGCGGATCATGCACGCCGACCCCGGCTACCGCCAGGTCACTTTACCAGGCCCGACGGGAAACGGACCCGGCGGCGACAGCGGCTCGGATTCGGTCTCGTGGTCGGCTCGACGCACGACGCTGACCGTGGTGGCGTTGCTGATGATGGTGGTGGGTGTCACCTGGTGGGCGTCACCTGATGCGGACACCGAGCCGCGGTGGTGGGAAGCCGAGGGGCAGAAGCGGATGGCCGATCCGGCGGTGGGCTTGGCTGTCGGCGACCAGGTCGACAGCCGTCCGATCGATCTCGAATCGACCGAGAGGGCGTTGGAGGCGTTGTCGGGTTGGGAGCAGAAGTCGTGGTCTGAGAAGCGTGAGGCGATCCCGGTCATCGACAAGGTGTTCGAGTTTGGTGGCATCCAGTACGCCGCCTACGTCGACGCGAACCACTCGATCATTCGCGAGCACCTGCAGTCGCAGAAGCGGAACGAGCTGATCCGTCGCGAGTCGGCTCGTGGAACCACCGACGAGCGTTAGACAAACGGAGTCACGCCGGGGATGGCGATCGGTCGCATGTCGAGTTTGCCGAACTCGTAGCTGGGCGGTTTGAGGTCGAGTTTCGAGTCCATCATTTGCTGCCAGCTGAGTTGTTTGCCGGTGTAGGCCACGGTGCGGCCCATGATCCCCAGCATCGAACTTTTGCTCATGTAGTCGCCGTTATTGATGAGTTTTCCCGAGCGGATGCTGGCGAAGAACTCGTCGTGCTCGACCTGGTACATCGACTTGCTGCGTCCTTTGAACCGCCAGATTTCCTTTCCGGACATGTCGTAAATCCGGTGTCTCATCACATCGACTCGGCCCTTGGTTCCGAAGATGTGGTCGGTGACATCGTTCGAGCAGCCGCGGAAGTGGCGACAGCGTGCGAAGGCCTTCACACCGTTTTCGTATTCGTAGACGATGTTGAAGTGATCGAAGATGTTGCCGTACTTGGGATCGGTTCGTTGCTGTCGTCCTCCGCTGCCGCTGGCGTGGATTGGTGGCTTGTCGCCCATGGCCCAGCCCATCTTGTCGAGACTGTGCACGTGTTGTTCGACGTTGAAGTCGCCCGAGAGCCACGTGTAGTAGTACCAGTTCCGCATCTGGTACTCCATTTCGCTCTTGCACTTGTCACGAGTGATCCTGGGGTCCCAGACACCTCCGCTGTTGTAGCTGCATTGTAGAGCGGTGATGTCGCCGATCGTTCCGTCGTGGACGCGGGCGAAGGTCTCTCGCATGCCCTGATGATAGCGCCAGCAGAGTCCCGAGAGGATGGCGAGGTTTTTCTTTTCGGCCATCTGGCACGATTCGAGCACGCTGCGGATGCCTGGAGCATCGACGCCGACAGGTTTTTCGACGAACACGTGCTTACCGGCCTCGACGGCATATCGCAGGTGTTGGGGACGGAAGTGAGGCGGAGTTGCCAATAGGACGACATCGACGTTGTCGGCGACGTGCTTGTAGTTGTCGAACCCCGAAAATCTCATCTCCGGAACCACATCCACCCGGTCACCCACTCCGGAATTCTTCAACGCCGTCAGTTTGCGGTCCAGCCGATCGGCAAAGACATCTCCGACGGCGACCAGTCGCGTGTGCGGGTCGGCCGACAGTGCATTGACCGCCGCCCCACCACCTCGACCTCCGCAACCGACCAAACCGATCTTCAGTGTTTCGCTGCTCTGAGCGGCGAAGACTCCGGCGCTCAGCGACGCCAGGGCGGCTCCGCTCACTGTCGCTGCGGTACTCTTCAACACGTCGCGTCGAGAAGTGGTCATCGATCAATGTCTCCTGGTCCGCACCCAAACGGCAGCCGGCTCGCTTGGAATGCTCGATTCAACATGGTGTCCAGTAACAGCGTCAGCCGCATCAGGATAGCACATCCGATTTGTCTCCCGCGAGCCTGTTCGTGGTGGGAATTGGTGCCCGGACATCGTTACCATGCCATTCGGCAATCAACTCAATCTGGCTTCCAACTCAAAAAGCGGACTCATGAACGACACAAACAACTCGATCGACCGACGTCACTTCCTGGTCACTGCCACCGCCACCGCAGCCACCGCAGCCACCGCAGCCACCGCAGCCGAGGCGAAGGGTGCATCGCGAGTGAAGCTGAAGAAGGCGGTCAAGTACGGCATGGTGGCTGGCAAGGGGAGTGTCGAGGAGAAGTTTCGGTTGCTGTTGGATGCTGGATTTGCGGGTGTTGACATCAACGTTCGGCTGGATCACGACGAGGTGAACCGGGCACAGGACAAGACGGGTTTGGTTGTCCATGGCGTTGTGGGTTACGACCACTGGCGCAAGCCGTTTTCGCACCAGGACAAACAGGTTCGTGCCCAGGGCCGCGAGAGTTTCCTGGGGGCGATCCGGGACGCCAAGGCCTACGGTGCCACCAGCGCGCTGCTGGTACCGGGCGTCTGCAACAAGCAGGTGTCCTACGCGGACGCCTACAAGCGGTCGCAGGCCGAGATCCGTAAATGTCTGCCGCTGGCCGAGGACCTGGGCATCCAGATTCTGCTCGAAAACGTCTGGAACAACTTCCTGCTGAGCCCGATCGAAACGGCTCGTTTTGTCGACGAGTTGAAGAGTCCGTTGGTGGGTGTTTATTTCGACGTTGGCAACGTCGTACGTTATGGCTGGCCCGAGCAGTGGATTGCGACGCTCGGCGAGAGGATCAAGAAGCTGGACATCAAGGAGTACAGCCGCAAGCTGCAGAACCAGAAGGGTCCGTATGCCGGCTTCGGTGTGAAGATCGGTGACGGCGACTGCGACTGGCCGGCGGTGATGAAGGCGTTGGCCGCGATCAACTACTCGGGTTGGGCCACCGCCGAGGTTCGTGGCGGCGACGCCACTCGGCTGCAGGACATATCGCAGAGGATGGACCGAGTCTTTTCCGGTTGACCTGCTGTAGAGGTCTGCGATTCAGTCGTTCTGGTTCTTGATGTTGGCCGGTGCGTCGAGTCCGTATTTGCGTCTGAGTGTTTCGGGCGGAGTTTTCAGCGGTCGAATGATGCGAAAGCCGACGAACAGTGCATCGGTGTGGTACCAGATGCTTTGGGGCAGTTGCGGGTCCTGCATCTTCCATTCATCGCTCGAGAAGATCCTCTTGGCGGCTCGCAGCGTTTCGGGATCGTCGTCCCAACTACCGCCGCGGACGATTCGGGGGTAGAGAGTCTTGGATTGTTTGAGCAGTTGCAGCGCAGTGAAGGGGCCGGTCTTGGTGGCGAATTCGGAGTAGTGTTTGGCCGAGTAGGCATCGAGCACCCATTCGCTGACGTTACCATGCATGTCATAGAGGCCCCAGGGGTTGGGTTTCTTGAGCCCGATCTTGTGGTAGGCCTCTTCGCTGTTGTCGTAGTACCAGGCATAGTTGCCCAGTTGTTTGGGGTCGTTGCCGAAGTGGTAGGCGGTGTTGGTTCCGGCGCGGCAGGCGTATTCCCATTCGGCTTCGGTCGGCAGCCGGTAGAAGTGTCCGGTTTTGGCCGAGAGCCAGCGGCAGTACATCTTGGCGGCCAGTTGGGTCATGCAGATGGCGGGGTACCCGTTGTGTCCCATACCGAAGGTCATGTCGGTGTAGGGTTTGGTCGGTCGAGTGACAACATCGGCGGTCTTGTCGAGCGGTGTGGGTTTGATACCGGCGAGTTTGCGACGCTGGATGTCGAGATCGAAGCTCCACACATCGTATTCGTCCCAGGTCACTTCGTGCTTGCCCATCCAGAACGGTTCGATTTCAACTTTCAGCCGAGGCCCTTCGTCGGCTTTCCGTTCGGCTTCGGAAGCGGGGCTACCCAACAGGAACTCGCCAGCGGGGATAGGCAGCATTTGAAACGTTGTTTGAGTGCCGGGAATCTTCTGCGAGTAGGCCTTCATCTGGTCGGCCGTTTTCGCTTCGGCTTCCTTGGGAGTCAGTGGTGGTGCGGCTGTTGAGGGTTGGCACGTCAGGTTGCACAGAGTGACCAAGGCAGCGAGTGTCGACCGTGCGATGCGATCGGACAGAATCCTGTTGGCAAGACGGGGTTGTTGTGTCGAGTTGCCAGGGGTTAGCTTGGACATGTTGAATCCGCGAAGCGAGGGGTAAGTGCCTTGAGGCAAAAGGACCGGACGGTGTTTATCGGCGCGACTTGTGTGGTCCTGGCCTGGTTTCAAGTTGGGTTGGCTGACGAGCCGTTGTTGAGATTCGAATTCCACCGCAAGGCGATGGGAGTGGATTTCCGGATCGTATTGTACGCGGCCGAAAAGGGGGCTGCAAAGGGCGTTGCGGAGGCTGCTTTGGACCGGGTGAGTGAAATCGATGCCACTTGCAGCGACTACCGTGGCGACAGCGAATTGCGACTCATGTGTGATGCGGCCCGGCCCGGTATCCCTTTTGCTGTGAGTCGAGATCTGGCGAATGTCCTGGAGGCATCTCAACGGGTCTCTCGGCAGACCGACGGAGCATTTGACGTAACGCTGGGTCCGCTGACGAAGTTGTGGCGTCGTGCTCGTCGTCAAAAGGAGCTTCCGGGTGCAATTCGTCTGGCCGAGGCTCGCAAGCGTGTGGGTTATGGCTTGTTGAAGGTCGATGGTCCGCGTCGGCGGGTCACGTTGAGGCAGGCGGGAATGCGATTGGATCTGGGCGGAATTGCCAAGGGGTACGCGGTGGATCGGGCGATGGAGGTGCTGATTGATCGAGGTTTTCGCAGGGCGTTGGTCGACGGGAGCGGTGATTTGCGAGTCGGAGACGCACCTCCGGGAGGTCGTGGGTGGCGGGTCGAGGTCGAGAGTTTGAAGCGACCGGGGCACTCGGAGCGTCGATCTCAGGAGGTGCTAGAATTGGTCAACGTGGCCATTGCGACCTCAGGCGACGCGTACCAATCGGTGACGATCGACGGGCGTCGCTACTCGCACATCCTCGATCCTCGCACCGGGATGGGGCTGACACGATCCTCGAGCGTCACGGTGATTGCTCGAGATGCCACGACGGCTGACGCCTTGGCTTCGGCCATCAGCGTGATGGGGCCGGTCTCGGGCGGCTGCCTGGTGAATCAGGTTGACGGGATCGAGTTGCTGTTTGTCACGATTGTGAAGAAGCGGCGGACGGTTCATCGATCGCGGGGTTGGCCGGGTCGTGACGGCATCCGTTAGCGGCGCGTTGTTCGCTTCTGTCGTGCCAGCCACCTGCAGGCCGGATCGGCAAGTCCTTCGTGGCCACCCTCGAAAATCGTGACTCGTGATCGACCACTGCGACGTCGCAGGTGGATACGGCGACCGAATTCGGAGTCGACCAGGTTTTCGTGCGAGCCCGGGTCAAGCAGTCTGCCCTGGGACCAGAGTTGTTTCATTTCGGCGTCGCTGATCAGCACCGATGGCGGTGCCTTGCGGGCCACCGCGACCAGATTCCAGGCCCGCATGGTGTGGTGGATCGGCACCGATCCGGTCTTCCCATCGTGAACTCCGGCACACAGGTCCAGTGGGAGGTTCGCGGCGTGCGCAAGGACGCTGACGGGCGAGCGATCGGCGTACTGCAGATCGATCCTGGTTGAGGAGCCCGGTGGTTGTCCCAGGCTCTTCAAGATCATCCTCGCGTAGTTTTGGGGTTTACCATCCTTGAGATGGAAGCGGTACCAGGCTGCCAGGTCGGTGATTCCGACCCATGCCGAGACGGCGGAGAACCGTGTGGGGTGGTGGCCGGCCATCAGCAACGCCATGTGGCCGCCGCCGGATGCTCCGGCCAGGTAGATCCTCGACGCATCGACGCGGTATGTTCTGGCGGTCCAGTCGACGGCGTCGAGAATGTCCTGGCGGGCAAGCCGGGAACCGCAGGCTGCCGGCGTGTTGTTGCGACCGCGGAAGTTGGGGTGCAGAAAGATCCAGCCTCGGGTGGCCGCCTGTTTCAACCAGACCGAGTTGTCTTGCCGGAAGTCGCCACTCCAACTGTGAAGAAACACCAGCAGCGGCACTCTTGAGGACTTGGCCTGCTCGGGCACCCAGATTCTCGATGGTTCCATCGAGCCATCAAGCGACGACTTGATGGTGATGTCGGCCAGTGGAGGCGAATCGGCGGCTGATGCTGTGGCTGCAAGGATCGTGCAGGCCAGGAGGCACGCCGCTGCCTGAGACGGCAGGTGTTGAGTCCGAGGATGGCTCACTTCGTCTTTCCGGTTTTCTTGATCGTGCCCCACATGTGTCCCGGCGTCTTGCCGTGCGACCAGGTCCCGGCGTAGCGGTTGCCGTCGATCAGCAGGTGAACCGAGAAGGTACCGAAGCCGGGGATGGCGATCTTTTCCATCGTGATCACCGGTTTGGTGCCAGCCCAGACGACTCGTAGTGGCAGCGGCGGGAGTTTGGCTTCGCCGAACTTGGCATGGAAAAGGAAGAAGTTCCCTCCCTTGGTGATTCTGCTGATCTGGTAACTGTCTTCGTTGGGCGGTGCCCCCTTGTCTTCACCGACGACGCTGAAGAACCCGGTCAGAGTGGTTCCCGACATCGCTTCGATGAAGGCCTTTTCGCGAACCTGTTGTTTCGATTCCGCTTCTTCGACGGCGGACAGTGTCAGCGGAGTAGCCAGCACACCGAGTACAAGCAACATTCTTGGCCAGGATCGGATTGTCGGGGCATGGTGTGTCATCGCAGGAATCTCCATCTTGGACAGCACGTCAGTCTCATCGCTAACATGTCGTCTCATCCTACACCACCAGCACATGCCAATGAACACTCCGACAGGACAGACACCCGACCTCGACAATCTGTTGCCCGCTCTGGGCGAACTCTGCAGCGTCGTCGCCACTCTGCGGGGCCCCGACGGCTGTCCGTGGGATCGCGAGCAGACTCTCGAGTCGATCAAGCCATACACGCTTGAAGAGACCTACGAACTGCTCGAAGCGATCGATTCGGGTGACGACACCGCGATCGTCGAAGAACTGGGCGACCTGCTGCTGCAGGTGGTGCTGGATGCTCAGATCGGAGCCGACGAGGGGCGATTCGGATTGATCGAAGTGGTCGAGGGTGTGACCAAAAAACTTATCGACCGGCATCCTCATGTCTTCGGCGACACTGTGGCCGAGACGGTCGAGGCGGTTCGGAGGAACTGGGACGCGGCGAAGGCGGTCGAGAAGCAGCGAGAGAGCGTGATGGACGGGTTGCCATTGGCGATGCCTGCCCTGGCCCGAGCCTCACGAATCAGCGGGCGGGCCGCTCGGGTCGGATACGACTTCCCCGATCGGCTGATGTTGTTCGACAAGTTGAAGGAAGAACTCCAGGAGTTGGCCGACGAGTTGTTTGAAGGTGGCGTGGTGCCCGAGGTGGTTGCCGGGGTTGAGGTGGAGGTTGTCGAGGATCAGGGGTTGGAAGACGCGGTGAGGGATCGAGTTGAGGAGGAGCTTGGTGATGTGCTGTTTGTGTTGACCAACATCGCACGGCGGTGGGGGGTGAACGCCGAGGAGGCTCTACGACGAAGCACTCGGAAATTCGAACGACGATTTCGGGCGATCGAGACGGGGTTGGTCGAGCGAGGGACGGACGTGCAACGGGCTTCGCTGGTTGAGATGGAAGAGGTTTACCAGGCGGCCAAGTCTGCCGAGAAGCGAGAGGAGTGATGACCGATGGAGGGAGAAGCGAGCGGCCTGCTGGTCCGGCACGAGGAGACGGCCCAGCGTGAGCGGAGTACCTGCGGCTGGCGGCACCTGCTGCTGAGTCGCCAGGACCGTGACCGGGGACTGGCAGCCTGGGCACACGCCGTCGATATCGACGGTGCCCGCGAGCACTACCACAAGGTGGGTACCGAGTTGTACTACGTGCTTGATGGAGAGGGCAGCGTGATGCTCGACGGTGTCGAGCACCCGGTCCGGACCGGGTCGATCGTGCACATTCCGCCCGGCGTGGTGCACGGAGCTCGTGGACGAATGCGAGTGTTGGTGGTGGGGATTCCCGATATCAGCGACGAGGACCTGTTTTTTCCCGATGACCAGGCGGGGGACTGATGAGCGATTCGGTTGCTGACCTGGGCGGGTTGAAACTGATCGACCTGTCGGTGCCCCTGGAGGACGCGGTGGTCAGCGAGCCGGTGCGGGCCAGCGTGGGCTGGTACCGTGCGGTGGCGTTGGTGTGAGAGGGGGGGCCGGGGTCACTCGGGGGTGACGTAGGCTGCGGTGATGCCTCCGTCGACGACGAACTCGGTTCCGGTGACGTAGCTGGACTGGTCGCTGGCGAGGTAGAGGGCGGCTTGGGCCATTTCCGAGGCTTCGCCGAATCGGCCCATGGGGACGTGGACCAGGCGTCGTTGTTTCTTGTCTTCGGTGTCCAGAAAACTCATCAGCATCTCGGTCTTCAGGGGACCCGGGCAGAGTGCGTTGACGCGGATATTCTGTCGAGCGTGGATGACGGCCAGTTCGCGGGTGAGTGCCAGGACTCCACCCTTGCTGGCGGTGTAGGCCAACTGTGGTGTGGCGGCGCCGAGCAGTGCGACGAACGACGCGGTGTTGATGATCGATCCGCCGCCGGCTCGCAGCAGGGCTGGGACACCGGCCTTACAGCCCAGAAAGACTCCGGTCAGGTTGATCGCAATCGTTCGGTCCCAGGTCTCCAGCGACGTCTCGACCGCATCGCCGTCTGCCGGGTCCATGATGCCGGCGTTGTTGAACAGCACGTCGAGTCGTCCGAAGGTTTCTTCGGCGGCGTCGACCATGGTTTGGCAGTCGTCACTTTTGGCGACATTGGCTGTGACACAGATCGCCGTCCCGGGCCGATCCGCTTCGATTTCCTCGACCGTTTCGCGGCACGTATTTTCGTTGATGTCGACGGCGACGATCCGAGCTCCTTCGGCCGAGAACAGCCGACAAGTCTCTCGCCCGATACCTCCGCCGGCTCCTGTTATCAGCGCCACCTTGTCTGCCAGTCGATCACTCATTTCTCGTTCCCCATTTCATCGTCTGCCGACGCGTTGTCGGAGCAGGCATCCACGAGTTCATCGAAGAGAGTTTGTTGTAGCGGGTCGACTTCGGCGGTCAATTCCGGGTGCCATTGCACGGCGAACAGCCAGCGGTGTTCGGTCAGTTCGACCGCTTCGATTGTTCCATCGGGAGCGTGAGCGGCGACGGTGAGTCCACGTCCGAGTCGGCTGATGGCCTGGTGGTGCCACGAGGCACAATCGAAGGTTGGCTGGATCAGCAATCCGGCCAGTTGGGTGCCATCGACGGTTGCGACCGAGTGTGGAGTTGGTTCACGAGGCGGAAGCCGGTGTTTGACCTCATCACCAACCACGTCGGGCAGGTGCTCAATCAGCGAGCCGCCGAGTGCCACGTTGACCATCTGGGCTCCTCGGCAGATGGCCAGTGTGGGAAGGTCATCGGCGAGCATGTGGCGGGTGAGTTGGAGTTCCAGTAGATCGCGATCGGGGTCGACCATGTAGACCTCCGGGTGCATCACTCCCCCGTACAGACTCGGGTCGATATCACCTCCACCGGCCAGCACCAGCCCATCGAGTCGTTGGAACAGAGTCAGGGCGTCGGATTCGCCGGGGGGCAACAGCACGGGGATGCCTCCGGCACGCCGCACGGAGTCGACATAGTTGGCCGGCAACGAGTACTTGTCGTCCTCGTCTCTGCCATAGCTGGTGATCCCGATCAACGGCGGCTGCGTGGCCATCGTGTCAGATCCTCTCGAAGTATCTTCGCCGTTCCCAATCGGTAACGGCAGAGTCGAAGGCGTTCTGTTCGGTTCGGAAGAAGTGCGTGTAATGATCGACGACGGCGTCACCGAACGCTTGTCGAGCGAATTTGCTGTTGGCAAACCGATCGGTGGCTTCGGCCAGCGAGCCGGCCACGGCGGGGACGGAATCCGACTGGTAGACATCCCCATCGAAGTGATCGGGCGGTTCGATCTGGTTGTGGATGCCATCGAGTCCGGCGGCGAGTGCGGCGGCATAGACGAGGTACGGGTTGCAATCGGCACCCGGGATCCGGCATTCGACTCGCAACGACTGACCGTGTCCGACGACTCGGAACCCGGCGGTGCGGTTGTCGTGGCTCCAGGCGATCCGGGTCGGAGCCCAGCTTCCGGGCTGGTAGCGTTTGTAGGAATTGACGGTTGGGGCCAACAGCGGCATGAGTTCGGGCACGTGTTTCATGTAGCCACCCAGGAAGTGGCGGAAGGTGTCACTACATTGGATCGGCCCCAGCGGTTCATTTCCGGCAAACGCATTTTGGCCATCGTGCCAGAGACTGATGTGCACATGGCAGCTGGACCCGGCCTGTCGGGCATCGAACTTGGCCATGAAGCTGACGGCTGCGCCGGCCGCGTCGGCGGTTTCCTTGAGGCATTGCTTGAGCAGCACGTGTCGGTCGGCCATTTCGAGTATCGGGGCGTATCGGATATTGAGTTCGTGCTGTCCCAGTCCCCATTCGCCCTTGGTGTTTTCGACCGGGACACCTGAAGCCGCCAGGTGTCGGCGGGCGGCTCCGTGGATGTCCTCGTCGCGGCTTCCGTGCAGCAGTTGGTAGTCTTCGAGGTACCAGCCAGCGGATGTCAGGTCGTGGTAGTTGTTTTTTGCGGCATCGCGGTAGGAGTTTCGGAAGAGGTAGTACTCGAGTTCCGATGCGGCTTGGGGTTGGAAGTGGAGTGTGTCGGCTTTTTCGAGTTGGAGTTTGAGCATCGAGCGGGGAGCCAGCGGGACCAGGTCGTGTGTCGACTGGTCGACGACATCGCAGAGCACGATGGCGGTGCGGTCGAGCCAGGCGGCATGCCGGAGCGTGCCGAGGTCGGGCACCAGATGGACGTCGCCGTAGCCCTGTTCCCAGTTGGCGAACTCGTATCCGTCGACCGGTTCCATTTCCATGTCGACCGTCAGCAGGTAGTCGCAGCCATGTGTACCGTTACGGACGGTGTCTTCGAGAAAGAAGCCGGCGTCGAATCGTTTTCCGACCAGTCGGCCATAGAGATCTGTGAAGCCGACCAGGACGGTGTCGATGGACCCAACGGCCGCTTGGGCCTGGAGTTCTTCGAGTGTCAGACAGCCGTTTGGTTGTACGGGGAGATTCATGTCGAGGAATCCGGTGACGAGTTCGACTCGATCTCACTGCCTGCGAGTTCCTGCCGTGCGGCCGAGAGCAGTGCGACTTCTTCTTCGGGGGCCTGAGCCACCAAGTGATGTCGACTGTAGCAGAGGAACCAGGCGAGTCCGACGACCAGGAACAGTGCGACTCCATACATGCCGGGCCGGAACTCGGGGACCGAGAAAGTGGCTGCCAGTGCGACGACGGCCAGCACGGTGCCGACGGCCGCACCGGGGATCCCCAGTGGGCTGCGATACGGACGAGGCATATTGGGACGAGTGAACTTGAGCACGATGTAGCTGACCATGACGAGGATGTAGGAGAGGACGGCACCGAAGACGGCCATGTTGAGCAGCACGGCACCGACGGTGACCGCACTGGCGGTGTGGTCTGAGGTTCCGGTCGCCTTGGGGCTGAAGTGGATGGCGGTGGCCAGTGCCAGTCCGATCACGGCACCGAGCACGAGTGCGACCCAGGGTGTCTGGAATCGGCCGGTGATCGAGATCCAGCGTGGGAAGTAGCCGGCACGTGAGAGTGCGAAGCCGACACGACCGTAGGCGTAGATGATCGTATGAAAGCTGGCGACCAGGCCGGTCAGGGCGACCAGGCCCAGGAGACGGCTGGTCATCGTGTTGCCCAGGATCGCCTTGAAACCGTCTTCGAGCGGAGCATCGGAAGTCGACAGCGCCAGTGCTCCGCCGCCGACTCCAGTGTTCAAGACCAGGGTCAAGAGCGAGAGGATCAGCAGGGTGCCGATGCCCAGCAGCAGGGCACGGGGCATATCGCGGACGACGTCGTGCGATTCTTCGGCGGCCAGTGGCAGTTGTTCGATCGCGAGATAGAACCAGATGGCGAACGGGAGTGCCGAGAAGACTCCGGCCCAACCGTGCGGGAGACCGGTGGCCGACTGGCCCACATCGGGCGGGATGTTGTAGAGCAGGTCGGTGTCGAACGAACCGGTGGCCAGGGTGGCGACGTAGAAGACGACCAGGACGGTGGCAGCCAGTGCGGTGACCAGCAGCCCGAACTTCAGGGTCAGTTCGACCCCCAGCACGTTGATGACTACGAAGATGGTGTAGGCCAAAACCCACCAGACCAGCGGGAGCCATTCGGGAGCCTGTGACGGGTCGGTGAAGATGACGGCATTCAGGTAGCTACCGATGCCGACGACGATCACAGCGGGTGTGACGACGTATTCGATCGTGTCGGTCAATCCGCAGAGAAACCCGCCGAGCGGTCCCAGGGCGTTTCGGGTGAACGAAAAGAAGCCTCCGGCGTGTGGCAGAGCGGCCGACAGTTCGGCGATGGTGAATACCATGCAGACATACATCGCAGCCATCAGCACCGTGGCGATGGCCAGGCCATTGAAGCCGGCATGAGCCAGGCCGTAGTTCCAACCCAGGAAGTCGCCCGAGATGACCGCTCCGACTCCGAGTCCCCAGAGCAGTACCCAGCCGGCTCGAGGCTTCAGTCGACGTCGTTCGAGATAGCTGCGATCGACGTTTTCGTAGCGGGTCAGTTCGGATCGTCGGTTGGCCAAGGCGGTGGGTCTTTGTGGAGACGTGTGCGGATGTGGGACTGTTAGTTTGACACGTGGAGATCGGTTGGGCTACGGACCCGTTTCGCATGCTGATGGGGCGTCGTTAGGATGAGGATGGTGTCACATTTCGAGTGCAGTCTTGAGAGAGTTGCGATGGCCAAGAATCATGCGAGCGGTTTTCTGGATCTGGTCAACGATGCGAGGACGCGAGTACGTGAGTGCACGTGTGTCGATGTGAAGGAGTGGCAGGATGCGGGTCGTTCGTTCGTGCTCGTGGATGTTCGCGAGGACACCGAGTGGGATCAGGCTCATTTGCCCGGTGCCGTGCATTTGGGCAAGGGTGTGATCGAGCGAGACATCGAGAAGGTGGTCCCGGACCACGAGGCGGAAATCGTGTTGTACTGCGGCGGTGGCTATCGTTCGGCGTTGGCCGGCGATGCCGTGCAGAAGATGGGCTATGCGAACGTGATCTCGATGGATGGCGGCATCGGCGAATGGCACGCTCGCGGGTTTGGGCTGTCGACGGATTGAACCAAGCACACGCGATCGGAAGGGAGTGATGCAGGCGAGAGTCGTGGTCGGGTTGGCCGTTGACATTGCCGGTGCCTGCCTGCCGGATCGGGTTTCGGGACAGTCGGCGTGTGAGTCGCGTGGTTGGGGGGCTAGAACAGGAAGTACTTCTGAGCCAGTGCGAGTTCCTGGGCCGGTTCGCAGGTCAGAGTCTCGCCGTCAGCGGTGACCTGGTAGGTTTCGGGATCGACGTGAAGTACGGGAGTCGCGTCGTTGAGTTTCATGTCGGACTTGTCGATCGATCGGCAGTTCTTGACCGCGGCCAATCGTTTATCGAGTCCGTAATCGGCTGCGGCGTCAAGGTCGAGGCAGGCCTGGCTGACGAATGCGATTGAGATCCCAGCGGCGGCTTTGCCGATGCCTCCGAACATTGGCCGGGTGAAGACGGGTTGAGGCGTAGGGATCGATGCGTTGGGGTCTCCCATCTGGCTCGAAGCGATGATCCCGCCCTTGATGACCAGTTCGGGCTTGGCCCCGAACATCGCGGGATGCCACAGCACCAGGTCGGCCAGTTTGCCCACCTCGACCGACCCGATCTCGTGGCTCATTCCGTGAGCGATGGCCGGGTTGATCGTGTACTTGGCGATGTACCGCTTGATTCTCAGGTTGTCGTTTTCGCCAGACTCGTCGCTCAACCGTCCTCGCTGTTTCCGCATCTTGTCGGCAGTCTGCCAAGTCCGCGTGATGACTTCCCCGACTCGGCCCATGGCTTGTGAATCGGAACCCATGATGCTGATGGCACCGAGGTCGTGCAGGATGTCTTCGGCGGCAATCGTCTCGCCTCGAATCCGACTCTCGGCAAACGCCACGTCTTCGGGCAGGTTCTTGTCGAGGTGGTGACAGACCATGAGCATGTCGAGGTGTTCGTCGATGGTGTTTGTGGTGAATGGGCGGGTGGGGTTTGTGGAGCTGGGCAGGACGTTTTGTTGTCCGCAGACGGTGAGGATATCGGGAGCGTGACCGCCTCCGGCTCCTTCGGAGTGGTAGGTGTGGATGGTGCGTCCGGCGAAGGCTGCGATCGAGGCTTCGACGAAGCCGGATTCGTTGAGTGTATCGGTGTGGACACAGACCTGCACATCGTAGTCATCGGCGACTCGCAGGCAGCAATCGATGGCTGCCGGCGTGGTTCCCCAGTCCTCGTGCAGTTTCAACCCGACGGCTCCACCGACGATTTGTTCAGCGAGTCCTTCGGGTTTTGCGGAGTTGCCTTTTCCGAGGAATCCGAAGTTCAGCGGCAGGTCATCGGTCGCCTGCAGCATCATGCGAATATGATCGGCACCGGGCGTACAGGTGGTGGCGCAGGTCCCGGTGGCCGGTCCGGTGCCGCCTCCGAGCATGGTCGTCACTCCGCTGGCGATCGCTTCGTCGGCCTGTTGCGGGCAGATGAAGTGGATGTGCGTATCGATGCCACCGGCGGTCAGGATCTTACCTTCTCCGGCGATCACTT
>Ga0115002_10001144_pt1 | contig 36940 bp, 24 predicted proteins | sample ArcticOcean_MG_C_8_FD_89576 | JGI IMG/M metagenome (GOLD analysis project Ga0115002, IMG submission 89576) | Marine microbial communities from western Arctic Ocean - ArcticOcean_MG_CB11_86 | ecosystem: Environmental > Aquatic > Marine > Oceanic | place: Arctic Ocean: Canada Basin | collected... | reverse complement strand
CCCGGAATGAGTGCGGCGACTGTAGACGGCGTTGATTTCTCCAGCAGTTTCCCGTCGGGCCAGTGTCGAGCGGCTGATTCCCAGGATGCGGCATGCGTCTTCCGCGAGACAATACGTGCTTCTGAACCGTTCGACTTCATCCAAAGCGACGTGCCAGATTCTTCCGCGACATTCCGCCTGCAACAGCCCGGCCCGAATCCACTTTCGCAGTACGGACTCCTTGAGGGCGTAAGGTGAATTTATTCAGCCGAACATTTCAACCTAAAAAACAAGGGTCTTGAAACGCTTCAAGCTATGCGATCTCAACCGACGCGTTGAGGTCCATTCGTTCGGCGCCGAAAATGTGTCGGCGCGCCGAACTTCGATCCAGTAAACAGGTGGTCGCAACAAATTCGCTGGACCAGCGCACCCGATTCCACCGCCGCAGACCCCAAGTGGCGAGAACTCGCGCAGAAAACTCCAGAATGTGGTGACATACAGCACGGCAGAGCGTACTCGGTTGCCGAGGATTTGCAGCAAGGGTGTCCCCCTTGGTCGGGAAGTGGTGATCCCGATGCACAACCTGTATCGAAAATAATGTAAGGTAGGGAACCGTCTGTCATTCCGTTTTCATGGTGATTGAATGAAAATCGACCCCATCGAAACCACCCACTTGTGATTTGAATACGAAGAAGGATTTACGAACGCCGGGGGTCGTTGCACCGCCCGGTTGACGAGCCTCGTGTTCGTGCACACGATTACCGGGCTCCTCGGAATCGGCTCGTTCTCATCCCGCGCTTGCGTCACCTTCTTTGACTTGGAGTCTGAAGCATGATTCTCCGGCCATATTTGGCTCTCACCGTCATCGCACTTCTTCACAGTCTTCCGTCGGTGTCTGCCGGAGAGAAGCCGGTTGAGATCAAAGCCGTTGTCCGACAGCGTCTCCATCCCGTGCTGATCCGCAACGATCGCAACCCGTTGTTGGAACTGACAATCGAAACCGAGCGGAAAGACGTTTTCCTCCATTCGCTGACGTTCTCTCTGCAGGGCACCGACGACCTGGACGATGTCGAAACTTTGCAGGTCTTTTCGACCGGCGACAGGCAGAACTACTCAACACAAGCGACATTCGGCGACCGTGCCAGGTCGGCTGGCGAGGTTGTCTTTCGCGGCAATCTGAGGCTTCGCCAGGGCGTCAATGTTCTGTGGCTCTCGTGTCGACTTAGCCCGACAGCAAGCCTGAGTCACAAAGTCGATGCGACATGCACGAAAGTCGAAACGTCCGCCGGCAACGTCACTCCGCAGGCTGAGAAGCTTAACATCCGCAAGCGAATCGGCATCGCACTCCGTCGGCATTTCGATGACGGCGTACACACGTATCGAATTGCAGCCCTGGCGACAACACCGAAGGGGACTCTGCTGTGTGTCTACGACATGCGGCGGCGGGCGGGTCGCGATCTGCAAGAGGACATCGACATCGGACTGCTGAGGAGTACCGACGGCGGTCAAACGTGGGAACCGCAGCGCGTCATTATGGACATGCACGAGTACGGCAATCTGCCACAGGAGCAGAACGGCTGCAGCGACCCCGGGATTCTCGTGGACCCGGCGACCGGTGAGATCTTTGTCACAGCCGTCTGGACATGGGGTCGCCCCGGCACGCATCAGTGGAACAAAGGCGGATCTGAATCGGGATTCGAAATCGGTAAGACGGCTCAGTTTCTGATGGTTCGCTCGAAAGACGATGGCCGCACATTTTCGAAGCCGGAAAATATGACCAGGAAGCTGAAGAAAAAAGAGTGGATCTTGTTTGCTCCGTCACCGCAGCAGGGCATTTCGCTGCCCGACGGTACGCTCATTATGCCTGGCCAGGGGCGCGACGAACAGGACCGGCATTTCTCGAACCTCATCATCAGCCGCGACCACGGGAAGACGTGGACTCTCAGTAACCCCGCCTCGTTTGGAAACACGGAATGCCAGGCGGTGCTGCTTGGGAACGGTTCGATCATGCTCAACTGTCGTACCGAAAGGCCCACGAAGTTTCGCACGGTCGCTGTCACGTCCGATCTGGGAAACACCTGGAAACCGCACGCAACGAACCGCAACACGCTGATCGAACCGAACTGCAACGGCAGCACGTACCGCTTCGACTACAAGCAGGACGGCAAGAAAAAACACATCCTCGTGTTTGCCAACCCACACACCCAGGCGGGCCGCGACCATCACACAATTCAAATCAGTTTCGACGACGGCCGCACGTGGCCCAAGGAGTACCATCTTCTCCTCGATGTGGGCCGGGGCGCCGGTTATCCTAGTCTCAGCCGCATCGATGATCGGCACATCGGCCTGGTCTACGAAGGCAGTCAATCTCAACTCGTCTTCGAGAAGTTCTCACTGGATGAACTGCTGAAACGTCGATGATATTTTCGGCGCGCCTGCGAAAACCATCGACCGTTGGCCGACCGAGTACGATAGCTTCGTCGTTCCTGCGAGAGAACATCGCGAACCACATCGGAGAACCGTGCAAATTGTGGTCACAACTGTTGGCGTTTTCCGCAACCGGCGTGCGACACGATTTCTAAGTTGCTTGAGCGCGTCGTGCCATGGTTCAATGTACCGTCGCCACGGTGAGTCTCAACTTGTTGCCGTTCTGTCGCGGATGTATCATCAACAACCACCTGTCTGTGTCTTGTTGATGACCGTGAAAGGCCGACATGGCGATATCCAATCAGGCGAGCCGACGGCAACTGCTGCAAGCCGGTCTTACTGGCTTCACCGGTCTCACTCTGCCTGGCTTGTATCGCGCTCGAGCCGAGGCGGCCGCAACGACCAAGAACCCGGAAACTGCGATCATTCTGGTCTGGCTTCGCGGCGGACAAAGTCATCTTGATACGTTCGACATGAAGCCGCTGGCGACGACCGACTATCGCGGGCCGTTTGTCCCAGTCGATACGAATGTGTCCGGCATTCAGATCACGGAGCTTTATCCACGGCTGTCGCAATGTGCCAATCGATTCTCATTGCTGCGATCGGTCGCTCACAATGCGGGCGGACATCCAGCAGGCTCACTACGCGTGCTGGGTGGAGATCCCGCGTTCGCCGACAAGCCGAAGCCGACGGTTCCAGACTGGATGTCGATCGCCAGCTATCTGCGTCGCAATCCGGATCAACAACTTCCGAACTACGTCGCGATCAATCCGGTCGACCGTTACGACTCGTTTCAAATCGCCGGTCCGGCGTACCTGGGGCCATCGTACGAACCGTTCAAGGTGACAGGCGATCCCGACAAACCGAACTTCGCCGTGCCGAACGTCGGGCTGAAGAACGAGGATACGAAACGCCGCCTCAACGAACGTAGCGAACTGCGACGCAACATGGATCGATTGCGGCGGGATATCGATCAGACCGGATTGATGCGCGCCTTTGACAATTTTGAGGCACAGGCTCTGCGACTGCTGGCCAGTCCCGAAGCGGCCACGGCGTTCAACCTTTCGCAAGAGTCCGACAAACTCCGTGACCGTTACGGACGCAACCGCTGGGGACAGCAATGCCTGATGGCGCGGCGACTTGTCGAGGCGGGTGTCGACATTGTGACCACGGAATTCGACGGCCCGTTGTGCGGACGTGTTTCCAACTGGGACGACCACGCCGTCAACCACCACGTCTTTGAAGCCAACTCGCACCGTGCTCCGTTCTTCGACCAGGCGATTTCCGCGTTGATCGAAGACATCTACGAACGTGGGTTGGACAAAAGAGTAATGGTTGTTGTCACGGGCGAGTTTGGACGCACACCCCGCATCTCACATGTCGCGAGCAGCGGCGGCGGCGTGGCCAGTGCTGCAAAGGGAACCGTCCAACCCGGCCGCGATCACTGGCCGCGTGCCAACACAATGCTGTTTTCCGGTGGCGGCATTCAGACCGGACAAGTCATCGGCGCCACCGACCCGCGCGGCGAAGACCCTGTTTCGCGCCGCGTGACACCGTACGATTTTCTGATGACAATCTTCCGCCACCTCGGTTTTGACCCCATCCAACTCGCCCTACAAGACTTCGCCGGCCGCCGGAACCCGATCTTCTCCAAAGGGGATCCCATTCCAGAACTCACCAGCACGTCATGACAGAGTTGTCCAGTCATCTCTGATACAGTTGCCGAATCCAATGGCAATTCGCGGTCGTGCAAGGTCGGCATCTCAAGACGGTCATTCTTGCGGCAGTCTCTGAAATCGTTCCAGTTTCGGCACATCTGACATGAACATGAATTCGATCACACGTCGCCGTTTTCTCTCGACCGCGGCCGGTTCAACTCTGGCTGGTGGTGTTCTAGGTCGTACGTGGAAATCGGCTCTTTCGGCAGAACAGGTCGCGACCGCTCGTCACGGGAAGATTACCGTGACCGACATCGAGGTCCATGAGATCTCTGTCGATTACCACGACTGGCTTGCCTATGAACTCAACCACTTCTACGGGCCATCGCGGCGGACCGTCTACGTGGCTCATACGAGCAACGGATTGGTCGGGCTGGGCGAGAGTGGTAGCCGTGAACCAAAGGAGAAGATCCGACAATACGTCGGCACAAGCCCCTTCGACTGGATCGGCGACGAGACGTCATTGGGACTCGGTACGGCAATGTATGACCTCATGGGAAAGGCGGCCGGTGTGCCGGTCTACAAGCTGTTCGGTCAACGGTACCGACGCTGGGTCCCAGTCGGTTCCTGGACCGTCTCAGCCGATCCAAAACGGATGGCCCAGGCCGTGAAGCGATATGCGGCGAACGGATTCACTTGGATGAAGTTTCACCTTTCGCCATTCGAAAATGTCCTCGATCAACTGGAGGCCATGCAGGCGGTCGCTCCTGAAGGATTCAAGATTCAATTTGACCTGACGATGGGCGGCACCAACGACCACATGCCGGACTTGCTCGAAAAAATGGCGAAGTACCCGATCTGCGGTAGTTTCGAAGATCCGCTGATCGAAAAGGACATCGAAGGCTATCGGGAATTACGCAAACGCGTTCGGCTACCAGTGCTGCTGCATCACAGTCCGTTGGGAGCAACTTTTGAAGTCCTGCGCCGTCCAGCCGACGGTTACATCCTGGGACACGCGAAAATCGGAGTCGCCATGCGCCGCGCGGGGTTGTTTGCCGCTGCCAATCTGCCCTTCATGCTGCAGAACGTCGGTGGTCACATTACACGAGCGATGACGACACATATGCAAGCAGCATTCAAGACTGCGAGTCTCCATTTCCATTGCGACGCCGAGACATGGAAGTCAGACGTCGTCCAGGAACGACCCAAACCCATCAACGGATTGCTGCGAGTTTCCGAACACCCGGGCCTCGGTGTGACTCTGGATCGAGATGAACTGAAACGCCTGACGAAGCTGAAACTGCCCGAACAGAAAAAGTGGATCATCAAGACATCCTTCAAGAACAGGTCGGTGATGTACAACATCGCTGATCCAAAGCAGTCGATCTTCATGGTCCGGCCCGACGTCCGACGGCTGGTGCCGATGAGCTATGCGGCGCCGCTAAAGACCGAATGGTGGGACGACGATGGCTCGCCCAGGTATCAGGCGATGTTCAAGCGGATCATGTCCGAGGGTGTTGTCCTCGTGAGGGAGTAAGCTGTCGTGGTCTCGGCGACTTGGTTTCGCGCCGTTGCCCTCGGACTCTATTCGTCTTCGTCGGCAAGTTCGTAGGATAAGAAAACTGTAACGACCCAAAGTCACTGCTCAAGGTCACCCTCGATGACAAGAATCATAAAGACTGTGACACCCATTGTTATGGAGACGATGATTGCCGCCGCGTTTCTTTTTGTGGCGCCATCGATTAGTGCCGACGACGGACTTGTCGCGCACTGGAAACTGACAAAGGACGGCAAGGACAGTTCGGCTGGTGGCCACCATGCCGTTAATCATGGTGTGAAATTCGAGGACGGCAGCGCCGTCTTCGACGGAGTCGATGCCTGGCTGGAAGTGCCCAAGTCGAAATCGCTCAAGTCGGGCACAGGGCCGTTTTCGATCGCTGTTTGGGTACACACCGCAGAGAAGCTGGATGACGTGCTGGGCGACGTCATCACTTGCTATGACCCAGTCGCGCGCACCGGATTTACGCTCAGTCTGATGAACTATGCCGGCGTCACTTCGGCACAGTCGAACTGGCGGAATATTCTCTTTGGAATTGATGCGGCCCGGCTCGATCCCAAATGGACCGACTGCGGTCGACCAGGCACGAACCGGTATGTCAAATCGCTCGTTGTGCATGACGGTGATCTGTACGCCGCTGTATGGGAGCCTGGTGCAGGCAAGACCGGTCACCTGTACCGCTATGTGGGCGGCACGCGATGGGTCGATTGCGGCAGCCCCGATCTGGCCAATTCAATGACCGGTCTGGCCGTCTTCAACGGAAAACTCTACGCCGGAACTGAACTGTACAGCGGCGGCGGTTCTTCGCTTCCCCTTTCGCCCAACGGGAACCACGGTGGGAAAGTCTTCCGCTACGAGGGGGGAACCCGCTGGACCGACTGTGGCAAGGTGGCGGACGTTCGCAGCATCAGTGGTCTGGCCGTCTACAAGGGAAAGCTCTATGCCGGAACCGGCACCACCGGTGCCTGGCGCGACAAGCCGCGAACACGCGGAATGTACCGCTACGACGGAGACCGCAAATGGACCTCTTGCGGTTGTCCCGGCCTGCGCGTCGTGCATCTATGCGTTCATAACGGGGACTTGCTCGGCCTGAGTTACGACGACGGGGGATTCTTCCGTTACGACGGCGGTACGAATTGGACGCGGCTAGGCCCTGTACCCGACACGACCCAGGTCTACTCATCTGCAATCTACGAAGGGAAGATTCACGTTGGCACCTGGCCGACTGGTTCCGTGTTTCGTTTCGAAGGTCCGCAGAAGTGGGTGAATACCGGACGGCTGGGAACAGAGAAGGAAGTGATGGGAATGGCCGTTTACAACGGCAAGTTGTACGCCGGGACGCTACCCCTGGCTGACGTCTATCGCTACGACGGCAAGAACAAATGGGTCACGACGGGCCAACTCGACAAGACGCCGGACGTACGCTATCGCCGAGCATGGGCGAAGGCCGTGTTCAATGGGAAGCTCTTTTGTGGCGTGCTTCCGTCGGGTCACGTCCACTCACTTGAAGCCGGAAAAAGCGTGACCTACGACCGGGCTTTGGCGGCTGGCTGGCATCATCTCGTCGCGGTGAAGACGGACAGCGTGCTCAAGCTTTACATCGACGGAAAACAGGTTGCTCAGAGCACGAAGTTCGATCCCGCAAAGTACAATCTGAATACGAAAGGTCCGACGAAGATCGGATTCGGCCAACACGACTACTTCAACGGGAAGATGAAAGATCTCAGAATCTACGATCGCGAACTCTCACCGCGAGAGATTGAGCGCGTGCGCTCCGGCGGCAAGTAATTGAAACAAACAGCCCATCGAACGACAGAGATCTGACGAATTGCCAGCCTGCCGTGTGTGGATTCTCACGACCCGGAACAGCCTTTGTCATAGACACTCGGACAGGAATTGTTTCCAGTTTTCGTACATGATGTTGTGGATCATTTCGTCGGGCACTTTTGGCAGATTCGTGCCTTCAACAACATGGTTCACTTTTTTCTGACCGGCAATGACCTGCGCCGGCGTTGCCGATGGGAAATCGGAACCAAAGATCAGCTTGTGCTCGACGCCGTATTCAATCGCCGACATGAAGGCCTGATAGTGTCGGAGCGGCCGGTAATGCAGAGCCGAAATGTTGGTGTACAGGTTGGGATGCTTGCGAATGAAAACGACGCACTCGTCTTCCCATGGATGTCCCATGTGGGCAATGACGATCCGCAAGTCGGGGCAAGCGACGGCAATGTCTTCCAGTTGAATGGGATTGGCGTACTTGAGCGGCCCCGGCTGTCCTGGACCACCGACTTTGATGTTGACGGTCGCACAGTGAATTCGGCACGAAATCGAAAATTCAAAACGGATCGACGGGGCGTCGACCAGATTCGATAACTGTTCTTTGACCACCGAAGACGAAAACTCACGAACTTTCGACGAGTGTGCGCAGTTCGATCGCAGACTGCAATCAGAAAATGTATGGTTTTACGCAGCACGTTGCAGCGTCACGATCGGTAGATGCTTGCGTCCCTCGACGAAGTCGACCTTGAGTGTGAACTCGCCTCCTGGTTGACCGGCAATCGATGTCGGCGGTTTCGCGCAGCGCGACTCCCGAGGCCACCGTGATCGTGGCTCGCATCGCGGTTGTCGATTGGCGGGTGAAAGCGCGTGATAGACTTCGTATGGGGTGCAGCCATCGAGCGCGGAATGTGGTCGGTACTCGTGGTACCAGTCAATGAACAGTTTGAGTTCATTCTGGAAAGTTGTCTGGCGCATCGGGATCAACCAGCGACGTGTTCCCTCGCGTTTCATCGTGCCGATGAACCGCTCGATGACCGCGATGCTGCCGTGTTTCCCAACAGCGCCGAACCGTGGCTTGATCGTCCGGCGACAGCACCAGGCCTTGAAGCCCTCACACCAGAACTGTCCTCCCTTGTCACTGATGAGGTGCTTTGATGAAGCGCCCGAGATTCGGATGGTTCTGTCGAGAAACGCCTGGATGTCTTCCGAGGAAGGAATATTTCTGAAGACGCCGAAGCCCATGACACGACGCGAGTAGTGATCGAGCACAACGGCCACCCACCAGCAGAACGGCCAACACTGTGGCAAGGTCAACGGAGACCAGGGAACCTAGAAGCCGCCCGAAATGGGAACGGTCGTGAGATCGACGTTCCAGACGTGATTCGGGTGCTTGGCAGTGACGTGCCGCTCGTCCGTTTCTGGTATCTCACGTACCGGTGGCGGTGCAGGTTGCTCCTTGATGATCCGTCCTACGGTAGTGCTGCCAAGATGCAGGCTGGCCCGCGCCAGTACTCCGGCGATCTGCACCTTGCCCATACTGGGACAGAGTAATTTCAGCCGCTGAACGCTGTAGCGGGCGAAGTCGGGGAACTTATTGACGGGTTCTGGCAGTTGGACGAGCGCTTCCGGACCGGATTCATCCAATCGACGCATCCACGTGGTGATAGTGTCTGCTGTGAGATGGAAGGAGTTGGCCGTTTTCTGCTTTGACCAACTTCGTGCAGCGCGTAGTTCCAGGATCGCCATCCACTCAATCGGTGGATACTGCGGGCGCTTGCGGGATTCCAAGCGTGCCATCCGAGCGTCCTTGATGCGGATCTCTTCCTTCAACAGGGCCACTTCGGCTTCGAATCGATCATTCTCGGCTTTGAGCCGCATGCGCTCATTGGGACTGTTGGCTGACCAACTGCGGGTGTAAGCTGTCGCGAACTGGGCCAAACCGATGACATGCAGGCCGGCAGAGCGGACATGGCCCGTCCACCCCTTGGGTAACGGAATCTTGAGTTTTTCCACCGCAGCCATCGCGCTCTCCCGGAATGTCTCGTCAGGATGCCAGGAAAACACGGTATCATGAAATCAGGGGCCGTTTCCATCAACACGCGTCCAGCGCAAAAGTCGCTGGACCAGGACAGGGGGTGAAGTCGATCACGATCGTCCACGACGGGAAATGGCTGGGCGGCCAGTACACCGAACAGGCGCTGGCTTGTGTCGATGAAAACAAGGGCGTGAGCACGGTCGGCTGGGGCGTCGACTGGCATCCGATGAAGCGATCCTTCCACCGTAGCGGCCTGTTCAAGGAATTGATGGACGGCATCGAGGCGTTCAACACACAGAAGTACGGATCGCCCATGCCGGGCCGACCCTGGCACGGCCCCTCGACCTTCCGCCCAGTCGAGGCGGAAGCGGTTTTTCGCAAACTTCTGCAACCGTATGTGGACAACGGCCAGGTACGTCTGATCTGGAACCGCTACCCGGTGCGAGCCGATATCAAGACCCGAAACGAACGCAAGCAACTGACCGGACTCTGGTTCGCCCCGATCGATGGCGAAAAGCCCGATCTGCACCTGACGGCCCGCGTTACCATCGACGCGTCCGACTGGGGTGAGGCGATCCAGGTCTCCGGTCGCCGCCTACGAATGTGGCCCCGATCCGAAGTCACGTTACAACGAGCCGAGCGCGCCGGATGATCTCTCTGCCAACCCGCCGAACGAGATGAACCCCATTACCTGGGCGATGATCGTCGAAGAGTCGAAGGCCGACACCCCGATTCCCAAACCACCCCGATACGACGACCGCAATTTCGTGCGGACGACGCGATTCGGTGCACAAGCGATGAGCGGCCTGCATTGGGATCGCCCGGTACGATTGGGTGGCATTTTGCACTGGCCCGATGCCGGCAAGGCCTCGCCGCGTCAGCTCAGCATCTACACGGTGCGGCGGATCGTCGATGGCTACACCAGTAAAGACAAAACCACCAGCATCCTGCTCAATTACATGCTGGGGCAGGACTATCCGCTCGAACGGCTACCGCAACACGTCGTCGATGCCTTGGAAGCAACCGAGCGCGGGGCATCGCGAAAAAACATCGTGCGGCTCAGTCGCCGTCAGCGTCAGATCATCTTTGATGACGCGAAACGACATTCGCTTTGTCTGCATCATCATCTGCAAACCTACGTCCATGACCGCGCGCCGGACAAGACACACAGCTTTCGGCGGTTTCGTCTCAGTGACGAGTTCGGCCCGCCGGACAAGTTGCCGCCCAAACCCTACATTCGCGAGTCGCTGCGATTGAAAGCGGCCTACATGATGCGCGAGCAAGACGGCCGCAACGCCGACGGCAAAACCAAACAGCAGGCCCGCGAACGTTTCTCCCGGGTGATGTACCCCGACGGTCTGTTCGCCTGGCAGTTCCACTACGACTTCCATCGGACCGGACGGGCCTACCTTCGCGACGTCGGACAGAGCGGACCGTGGATCGACTCCGAAAAACTGGGGCGGCACACGCGACACGTGAGCGATCGATCGGTGTTCCCGCTTCGTAGCCTGATTCCACAAGAAATGGACGGCCTACTGGGTGCCCAGAAAAATGTAGGCTACAGCAGCATCGTCAGTGCGGCGATTCGTCTGCACGATCAGTGCGTCACCATTGGCCAAGCCGCAGGAGCCGCCGCCGCGGTTGCACTTAGACACGAAACGCAACCCCGATCGCTGCTTGAAAACCGATCGCTCCTGGAGGAAGTGCGACACGCCTTGTGTGGTGAAGTCAGCGACGGCAGCCCGGTGCTGATCTGGCCGTATCGCGATCTTCCCGCCAAGCATCCCGCATTCGTGGCGATCAACCGCCTGGCAGCCCGCGGCGACTTGCCGATGGATCCCCGCGCGGTCGACTTCAAACCAGATGCCCGCGCCGATGGCGATTGGAAAGAGCAAGTCGTCGCGTTGACGGCGAAACAATTGGAGCAGGCAACACTGCCGAAGCGGCCTGGAGGCACACTCTCACGTGGCGAATTCTGTCGCCGCTGGTGGAATCTGACGGCGAAACTTCCGGTACTTGCATACAAGCGATTGAGCGCCGACGATGCCGACAAGGTCGGAATTCCCGACATCGACGATCCGACTCCCTTCCTTCCTGGCGATCCGGTTCGGTGGGGCCTCGCCTCGCCACCGGCCGACCAGGACGGGCTGCCTTCCGCATCCCTCACCAATGACAAGTCCGCACGCTGCTTCAATTTCATCGGGAAAGGCTCGAAACCCGTAGCTGGCTTCACCAGCGACATCGGACTCCCCTTTGACGAAACACGTGGACACGGCTGGGGGCGCAACATCGGCGGGAATAATCGCCGCCGGAATGTCTATCCGGAATCGCAGCGTGACACGTTTCTATTCACCCGGGGAACGGACCGCTGGGAATGTGTCGTCCCCAACGGCAAGTGGACGGTCACCGTCTGCGTCGGCGACTCCGGGCACGAACAAGTCGGGCAGACGCTGGCGATTGAAGGTGTGGTCGCCATCAAGAATGCCAACACAACCAGCGGGTGGTTCATTGAGAGAACGGTCATCGTCGAAGTCAAGGACGGTCGCCTGACACTCGACCTCGGCACGCCCGACCGCATGCGGAATACCTGCCTGAATTGGGTCTACCTGATAAGGTCATAGAACGCGCGCTGATGTAATGGTCCAGCGATTCTGTTTCTATTACTTGTTCACCACATCGAAGTTCGCGCTGAATGAATGGACCACATCGCGTCGGTTGAGATTGTACAGATTGAAGCGTTTCGAGACCCTTGTCTTTCAGGTTGAAATGTTCGGCTGAGTCAGTTCACCTTGCGAGGTCAATAAAAACATCCGTCCACTACACTCTGGCCAGTGACCGACTTGCGCCGTGTCAAGACAAGCAGAATTTATGGAACGAGAGGCGACTTCAGGGTATCATCGACTCAACCGGTTGCCCGTGCGGGCGGTTCGGATTCCATTTGGGAAATGTCGGGGCAGTCCTTGAAAGAATGAGATGATCGCGCGCGGCTTGATTCGCAACCTTCTGATGGTCCTTGCCGTCCTGATAACCGGGCCGGTGATGGCGGCCGACGTCGATTTCGCTCGGGACATTCAACCCATCTTTGCCAAGCGATGTTTCGCATGCCACGGCCCGGCCAAGCGGGAATCGGGTGTTGCATTCCATCTGCGTACGTTGGCTGTGGGTGCGGCGGAGTCGGGCGAACGAGCGATCGTGCCGGGGAATCCCGGCGCGAGTGAATTACTGGACCGGGTGACGGCCGATGACGAAACCGAACGCATGCCGCCGAAAGGCAAACGGTTGTCAGTGCGTGAAGTCGGCCTGCTGAGAGTGTGGATTCGACAGGGTGCCCCGTACGCGAAACATTGGTCCTTCGTAAAGCCAGCTCGCCCTGAGATTCCCGATGTCAAACATTCCGGTTCGGTTCAAAACGAGATCGACCACTTCATTCTCGCGCGACTGGAAAGTAAAGGTCTCCGTCTCTCTCCATTCGTCGATCGAGCCAAGCTGCTTCGCCGACTGTCGCTGGATTTGGTGGGCCTGTTGCCACGGGCGGCAGATGTCGAGTCTTTCAGGAACGACACGTCGGAGCGGGCTTACGAAAACGTTGTCGATCGGCTTCTCGCTTCAGACCACTTCGGCGAGCGTTGGGGGCGGCATTGGCTCGACTTGGCACGCTACGCCGATACATTCGGCTACGAACGCGACGACGTGCGCCCCAACGCGTGGCGCTACCGGGATTGGGTCATCAATTCGTTCAATCGCAATCAGCCGTTCGACCAATTTGTCATCGAGCAATTGGCCGGGGACTTGCTGGATCGGCCGTCTCTCGAACAGCGAATCGCGACCGGCCTGCATCGGATGAACATCAAGAACAACGAATCCGGTATTAACCGTGAAGACTATCGCAACCGGGAGATGGTCGATCGTGTGAATACCACCGGCACGGCGTTGCTGGGCCTCACGATTGGCTGCGGGCAGTGTCATTCCCACAAGTACGATCCGATTTCGCAGAAGGAGTATTACCAGTTTTATGCCTTCTTCAATAATGTGGAAGAAAAAGACGTCGATATCCCCGGCACGTTCGACGACCGCGCTCGCTACCAACATGCGCTGACTGCATACAACGTGAGAAAGAAACGGTTGGAGTCACAGAAAGAACTGCTCGACGAATTCCACAAGCACAAATCACCCGCCCGTTGGCGAGACAGCCTCGCTGAAATTAACCGTGAATGGGCGATGCTGTCGAAACGTATTGAAACGGCAATCGACAAAGGCCCGGACGGCTGGACCGCAGGTCTCACGCAGGTCGAATCTGTTGCCTGGGGTTTGACGAAGGATGTCGTCGCCGCAGTTTCTACGCCCGAGGACAAACGCGCGAACGAGCAAGTTCGCCTGCTCAAGAAGTTTCACCCATCACTGAAGGCGAAAGCCAGCGAGGTGTTTGCGAGAATTCGGTCTCCTGCACAACGCCTGGAAGTGCTCGACCTCGACGAATCACTGAAGTCAGCATTGGCGGCATCAGGATCGGATACGAAGGAACAACAAGCCGCAGTCGGCCTGTTTTGGGTGAGTCTCGATTCTCGGCTCGACGACGCTCGTCAGGCGATTCGGCAACTCTCGGTCCAAAAGCGACATCTGCCCAAACCGTATCTCATGACACTCACCGAAGCCGTGAAGAATCGTCGTCGGACGCACTTCCTCATCCGGGGCGATTTCAAGAAGAAAGGCGAAGAGGTTGTCGCGGGTACGCCAGCGGTGTTTCGTCCGCTGTCGGTGCGTGGCAAAGTTCCCGACCGACTCGACTTGGCGCGTTGGATCGTCAGTCGTGACAATCCGCTGACGGCACGGGTGGCCGTCAACCACTTCTGGAGCCATCTGTTTGGTTCGGGCATCGTTTCATCGACCGACGACTTCGGAACGCAGGGCGAGTTGCCTTCTCATTCGAAGTTGCTGGACTGGCTTGCCGTGGAACTTGTCGAGTCGGATTGGGACCGCAAGCAGTTGATCAAAACGATTGTTCTTTCGGCAACCTACCAGCAGACTGCCCGCAGGCGAGAGGATCTGAAGGTGGTCGATCCGGAAAACCGCCTGTTGGCCAGGCAATCGAGATTCCGAGTTGAAGCAGAAATTGTGCGCGACCTCTTTCTCAACGCCGGTGATTTGTTGCATCCCAAGATTGGCGGCCCTACCATTCATCCCGCCATTCCCAGCGCTGTCAGCGACATCGGCTACAAGTACAAAACGCGTTGGATCGTCTCGTCGAAACCAGAGCGTTATCGGCGGGGGCTTTACATCTATTTCAAGCGAACCAATCCTTACCCCAGCCTGACGGTTTTCGACAGCCCCGAAAGCAACCTCTGCCTGGCAAAACGAAACCGATCGAATACGCCACTGCAGGCACTGACGACACTGAATGATCCGGTCTTTGTGGAATGCGCGCAGGCACTTGGGCAAGTACTGGCCCGGCAACCAGCCGGCACCGAATCACGCATCCAATTCGCCGCGAGAAAATGCCTCAGCCGAACGTTTCAACCTGAAGAAGTCCGTGCATTGCTCACGCTGTACCAAGCCGAGAAAACCTGGTACGGGCAACATCCTGACGAGGCTGTCAAGCTAATTGGCGACTACAAAGACAAAAACGTACCCCCTCGTGAAGCGGCAGCCTGGGTTGCCGTGGCACGCACCATTCTGAATCTCGACGAGTTTGTCACACGCGAATAATCACCATGCATCCCCTTTCCGAATACCAACATCAGACACGTCGCGAGTTTCTGACGACGTCCGCCAGCGGACTGGGCGGAGCCGCGTTGACGTCGATGCTGCATCAGGAGGGGTTGGCTGCGCCGGTTGCGAATCGGTCACTCAATCCGTTGGCCGCGCGAGAGGCACATTTCGCAGGTAAGGCCAAAGCGTGCATCTTCATCTTCATGGCGGGTGGCCCGAGTCAGGTCGATCTGTACGATCCCAAACCGGTCCTGAACACCCGCAACGGGCAGAAGATGCCCGCATCAATGCTTAAAGATGTCGAGTTCGCCTTTGTCAAGAAAGACAAGGCCGTTCTGAAAGGGTCGCTGGAACGCTTCCGCAAACGCGGTGAATGCGGCGTGGAATACTCCGACTTGATTCCTCAGATCGGGTCGTGTGCCGATGAAATCGCTCTCATCCGAACCGTACACGGCGAACAGTTCAATCATCATCCCGGCCAGTTACTGCTCAGTTGCGGTAAGGCGGAACTGGGCCGACCAACGATTGGCTCGTGGTTGTTGTACGGACTGGGATCGGAGTCACAAAATCTGCCCGGTTATGTGGTGCTGACCGCTGGACGTGGAGCCAGCGGCGGATCGTCGAACTGGTCCAGCGGGTTTCTGCCGTCGACTTACCAGGGAGTTTCGTTCCGGGACACGGGCGATCCGGTCCTCTATTTGTCGAATCCGCCCGGCGTCCATCGAGGCAACCAGCGGCGTACGCTCGATGCAATCAGCCGCTTGAACGAATTGCGCAGCGGCAAGATGCGCGACCCCGAAATCGCCAGTCGCACCGCCCAGTACGAATTGGCTTTTCGGATGCAATCGGCGGCGCCGGAACTGACCGACCTCTCGGGTGAAACTCAAGCCACGCTCGACGCGTATGGAATCGGTCGCAAAACGCCCCATCCGACAGCCGACATGCAATCGGGCGACACGTATCATCGGTATGCGGCGAATTGTCTGTTGGCCCGGCGAATGGTCGAACGGGGCGTTCGCTTCATCAACATCGTGCATGCATCCTGGGACCAGCATGGCAACCTGAAGCACGACTTGGCCTGGAATTGCGGCATGGCCGACCAACCGATCGCGGCTCTCATTCGCGATTTGAAACAGCGCGGCATGCTGGACGACACGCTGGTGGTGTGGGGCAGTGAATTCGGACGCACACCGCTCGGTCAGGGCGGCGACGGTCGCGATCATCACCCGTTCGCATTCAGCATGTGGATGGCCGGCGGAGGCGTAAAGGGTGGGACCGTTCACGGACAAACCGACGACGTCGGTTGGGCTCCGGTCCACAATCCTGTCCACGTTAATGATTTCCAGGCGACCTTGCTGCACCTGTTTGGACTGGAGCACGAACGCTTATCAGTCAATCACCGTGGACTGCCGGTCCGACTGACAAATCTCGACGGCAACGTGATTCAGGACGTCATTAACTGAACGACCCCGTAAGGTCAATTTATTCAGCCGAACATTTCAACCTAAAAAACAAGGGTCTTGAAACGCTTCAAGCTGTGCGATCTCAACCGACGCGTTGAGGTCCATTCGCTCGGCGCTGAAAATATGTCGGCGCGCCGAACTTCGATCCAGTAAACAGGCGGTCTCAATAAATTCGCTGGACCAGCGCACCCGATTCCACCACCGCAGCCCCCAAAGTGGCGAGAACTCGCGCAGAAAACTCCAGAATGTTGTGACAGACAGCACGGCGGAGTTTATTGACCCAACGCGTTCCACTTTCTTGACCCTACGCCGTAGGGCTTTGATGAGTTTGGGAATCGTCTCATCAGTCTGGTCTCGGAGATTGAGCGCCGTTAATTCAAAGTGTCGACTCTGGCACGGGCGTATTCCACCTGCTTGCGAGCAGCATCCAATGCCACTTTGCCATCTTCGGCATTCCCCTTTGCTCTGGACGCCCTGCTAGAACGTTGTCGCAACTCATTCGCGGTTGCCTGGGCGGTATCGTTTTTCTTCTTGAGTTGCTCGTAGGCCTGCTTGTCCTGGTCGGCCCGTTTCTGTGCTTCGACGGCTGCTTGCTTCTTGTCCTGTGCCTGCTTGGCCCGCCCTTTGTCTTTCGGTTTGCTTTCGCCTCGCTTGCGGGCCTCGTCGAATTGTTTCTGAGCATCTTTGGCTCGACGCTGTGAGTCGTCTGATTTCTTTCTGGCTGGGTCGGCCTGCTTCTTGGTTTCGTCGGCGCGCTTCTTGGCGACCTCGTATTCCTTCTTCAACTGCGGTGCTTGCGGGGAGAGTTTCTTCTCATTCTCCTGAGCGACAACCAGTGCCTGCTCGGCGCGTGTGAGAGCGGCCTTGGCGATGTCGTGGGAAACTCGTGCCCGTTGGCGATCACGTGCGGGATCGGGACTGACTTGCAGTTTAGGAGCCGTCTTCTGCAGGTCGGCAATGGCTGACTCGGTAGTCTTGGTCTGCCCGATGAAGAGCTGTTCGAGTTTCGGCAGCTTCTTGAGAGTTTCCAGTCCCGCGTTGCTGACGGCCGTGCCGTACAGGTTGAGGTAGGTCAATTCCTGCATGCTCGCCAAATGCTGGATGCCGACATCGGTGACGGCTGTCTTTCCCAAATGCAACCGCTGCAGCGTGGCGACTTTACTGACGTGTGTCAGCCCGGCATCGGTGATGCGTGTGTTCTTCAGACGCAGGACGGTCACATTCTTGAGTTGATGCAGATATTGCAGGTGCGCATCAGTCACCACCTTGCTGCTAAGCTGAAAGTCGACTTCCAGTGAGTCACCCTTTCTGGAAACGTAGCGCACCACGCCACCGAGTTCCTCGATTCGCGCAACGGCTTCCTTGGCGTTGGCTGCCGGCTTGTAGGCTGGAGAATTCGAGTCTTGAGCGAGCGACTGTTGCGCCGCACCAGCGATCAGCACCACGAGCGCGAGTTGTGATCGGCAAGTTCGTGTCATGTCAGCAACTCCTTGACGGGTTCAGCTGTTTTGGCGACCAAAGGCATCGGGCGACCTCCGGGACCGATGAACTCCTTGTGGGTATCCATCCCCAGTGCCATGCAGAGCGTGGCGGTGTGGTCGGCGGAGCTGATCGGTCGCTCCGCGACATCGTTGCCGCTGTCGCTGGTCTTGCCGACGACGATTCCGTTGTTGATTCCACCGCCGGCCCAAACCGACGACCAGGCGCGGCAGAAGTGACCATTCCCGTTACCGGGTGACCTGCCGAATTCACCCATCCAGACGATCAACGTGTCGTCCAGCATCCCACGCGTTTTCAGGTCTCGGATCAGCGTGGCCATGCCGGCATCCATCCAAGGGGCGCGGGCACTGATGCGCTTGGCTGCCCCTTCGTGATCGTCCCAACCACGATGAAAGACCTCAACGAAGGAGACGCCGGATTCCACAAGCCGCCGGGCCATCAGGCAGGACTGGCCGAATTTGTTGTCGCCGTATTCCTCACGAAGCTTGGCTGGTTCTTCATCGAGGTTGAACGCTTTCGCACGTTTGGAACGCATCAATCGTACGGCACGTTCGTAGGCGGCTTGTCGCGCGCTGACAACGGGCCTGGGGAAGTCCCGACCGAACTTCGCTTCACTGCGGGCCAGCAACTCCAGGCGCTTGTCGAGATCGCTTTCCGACTGTTTGAGATTCTCCAACCCCTTGTATGGATTATGGACTGCCAGCGGTGCGTGTTGCGGTCCAAGGTACGCCGGCACCGAACGGTACAAGCGACCGCCGTTGACTTTGTCGAAACCGGCGTCGATCGTCACGAAGCTTGGCATGTCGTCGCCGGGCAGGCCGAACTGCGATGAGGCGATGCTGCCGATCGCCGGGTGCTCAAGGCCCGTCACACGGCGGAAACCGGTGTGCAAGAAGTACTTCGCGTCGTAATGGGCGTTGATTTCGGTGCTCATCGATCGCAGGATTGCCATGTCTTCGGCGCACTGAGAAAGTTGCGGCAATTGTTCGACGATTTGAATTCCGGGAACGGTTGTCGAGACCGACTTGAACTCGCCGCCCGGCTTGGGGTCGAATGTGTGTTGCTGGCTTGGTCCACCGTCCATCCATAACAAGATGCACGCCTTTCCCTTGGGCCGCTTCACGTCGGCGGTTGCCAACGATTCAAACCAGGGCACGGAAACGCCCGATAGCATCCCGGCCGCAGAGAGCTTAATCAAGTCGCGACGGGAGAGAGTCGGGTTGGGTTTCATGGCAATTCTTTCGATGGCGCCCGGATACTCGCGTTATCTGACAAAGAGGTACTCGCTACGATTGACCAGCATCCATAACACGCCGATGTACGCGTTGGCTGGTTCGTCGCTGCCGTCAACGTATTTCATGGCGTCGGTGAGTTCGTCACTCGTCGGCTGGCGGGAGAGTGTCGAGAGATATAACCACTCGATCGTCTGTTTCGCCGTTGGCTTCGGATCTGTCTTTTGAAACTCGTCCAGCGCTTTGCTACCACTGAGCAGACGAGGATGATTGATCATCGTTAACATCTGCGGAATGCCGTGGGTGAAGTCGGTGGGGTCGTCTTCGTTCGTACCGAATCGGCGCAGGAACTCAAGATAGACATCGGCGACCGGGGCGCTCTCGCCGCTGCTGTTGCCGTCTTTGGGATCGATGGCACGCAGGTCGAGCTTGGGATCGCCGTAGGCCTGTTGAAGCGATTGATAAAGCATGTCGGCGGTCATCACACGGAGCGGTGTGCGGCCGAATTGTTCGGTGAGCGCGACCACCGTAGCCTCGTCCGTTCCCGAGGGCACCCGACTGGTGTGCTGATAAGTGCTTGAATTGCACACGCACCGGACCAGGTGCTTCACATCGAAACCGGACGCGGCAAATTCGTTGGCCAGCAGGTTCATCAACCCAGGATGCGTCGGCGGATTCAAAGCCCGCATGTCATCTACCGGATTCACCAAACCTTGCGAGAACAAGTAGAACCACAACCGATTCGCGAACGCGCGAGCGAAGTACGGATTCTCTTTCGCGGTGAGCCAATCGACCAGATGACGTCGCTGGGCACCTTCATTGCTCGACGCAAACGCCGAGCTGCCCAGAAACGCGGCCGGAATGTTTGTGCCGACGTTTTTGAAGGCCGACTTGGGAATCGTGATCTGGGCCGAATTCTTGTTCTTTGCCTCGCTGATCTTCTTGAAGTCTCCGTTGACGTTGCCGAAGAACGCCGCCAGCGCCCAATGATCTTGCTGCGCCCAATCGCGGAAGGGGTCGTCGTGACATTGAGCACATTGCAACTGCACTCCCATGAACAGCGACGCCACGGCACGAGCCGTGCCATCGGCAGTCTCTTTTCCGTCCTGACCAACAAGCCCAAAAAAGATGACATGCGGCTGATTCTTGATTTCCCCTTCAACAGTAAGAATCTCGCGGACGATCTTGTCCCAGGAATTCCCAGCGGCGAATCGCTCGCCGAGCCATTTGCCGAATGCCTGCGCTTCACGGTGTGGCTGTTTGCCGCCATTGGCGTCTGACGGTAACTCGGGCGGACAAATCCAATCGCGCCATGTGCGGCCGAATTGTTCGCCGAACTCAGGCGTGGTCAAGAGCGTATCGATCAGCTTGGCCCGCTTGTCACCGCTGGAATCATCAAGGAAAGTCGCCGCCTGTTGGCCGGTCGGCACGCGACCGGTCAGGTCCAGATAGACGCGGCGGAGAAACTCCGCGTCATCACTGCGTGGAGCCGATTTCAGGTGGGAAGCCGCCAGAGCCGTATTGATGTGATTGTCGATCACCTCGGCGACTTGACGGGGTTCGTGTTTCTTCCCGGCTGGCAGTAACGAATCGGCGTGCCTTCCCAGACGACCGGCGAGCGTCGGCATGCCGGAGGCAATCCACTGACGAAGGACGCCCTTTTCTTTGGCCGACAACTTGTTCTTGCCTTCAGGCATTTCATCGGCGGAGATTCTCTTCCAAAGTATGCTCTGCTCGACGCTGCCCGGTTTGACGGCCGGACCGGTTTCGCCCCCCTTAAGCATCGCGGCAACCGTGCGCAGATCGAGCCCACCTTCCTTCTTGAGTCCGCCGTGACAACCCATGCACTGTTTGGCAAGGATTGGGAGTACATCGCGTTCCAGCAGTGGATCCGCCGCCTTGCCGGACTGCGAAAAGATGAGAACAAGCATTGCGGCCAGCATTAAACACAGGACGGAACGGCGATCGGTCTTGCTTGGAAGCGTCTCACTGATGGTGTGTCGTTTCGTCATGCCGAGCCGTTTCGTTAACCAAACGGTAAATTGAAATCGATCGGGGATGTCTTTTCTTGCCTACAACCGAGCGAAACCAGACAGGAACCTCTGTGGATATATCATTCTCCGATGCAGTACAACGACTGGTCCGTGTGCAGGTACATGCGCCGGCCGACGAACAATGGAGAGCTGCTGTAACGTTCGGATTCGTTGATCGCAACTTCGTTGAACTCTCTGCCAGGGCGCAGGACGAGCGTTTTTCCGTTCTTGCCGCCGAAGAAGATTAAGCCCCCGGCCAACGTCGGGCTGGAGAACAGTTCACCGATCTCCATTCGCTTGCGGTAGACCATCTCACCGGTCGCCGCGTCGATGACATCGATAATCCCCTTGCGTCCGCCGGCGTAAAGCAACCCGTCGTGATACAAGGCCGACGCCATCCGCTGATCGCGCGCCCCGTCGGTTTCCCACAATTGCTCCAACTCGGCCGCATCATCTATCGATTTAGGCAGGCGAAACGCTTTCACCTTGCCCGACTCGTGTGCGTAAAGCACGCTGTCGTGGACGATCGGCGAATTCTCGGACAATTGGAACTGTTTCTCCGCCAAGACGCGCCCGTCCTTAGCAGTCACCAGCGCACCGGAAGGCGTGATGATGACGTTTTCCCCGCTGATCTGTACGACGATCGGTGTGCCGAACTTGGCTCGCACGTCGGCTTGCCAATGCTGCTTGCCGGTGACTGGGGCGAGCGCAATGAGCTGTTCGACATGCACGATGAGTTTCCCGTCAGCCAACACCGGCGAAGCGCTGTGCCCGAAGCCTTGTTGCGGAACGCCCACATGCTTCGCCCAACGCCGTTTGCCGTTCAGATCGAAGGCGGCCACGACTCCCGTGCCAAACAGCGCGAAGATGCGTTTGCCGTCGCAGGTGACGGTTGCGGCTGCGTTGCGTGCTCCGCCCCGTTTTTCCGACGGAAACTTGCGTTCAAACTCACGACGTCGGTTGTCGGCTTCTTTTTGTTGTTTCTTCAGCACTTCAAGTTGCGGCGAATCGGAATCGGACTTGCGCAACTGATCGTACTTCTTGCGAACGTCGCGTCGCTCGGTTTCCAGCTTGGCCTGCGTTTCGGTAATGCGTTTGGCTTCGGCTTCTCCGAATGCGGCCGAATAACCGGCGGTTTCCTGCCACAGGATGTTACCGTCCGCCGCGTCGACGCAGACCAGGCTCGAAGGTTCGGCAAGCAGGAACAATCGCCCACCGCCGTTCTTACCGGGAACGAATACTGGTGAGGAATAGCCTCGCCCGACTTCGGTCTTCCAAAGGATGTTCTCTGACTTCTTCGACCACTTTGTCGGTGGCTGGGTTTTCTCGAATCGGCCCGAACCATCTCCCCGCCAACCCGTTGACCGGGCGGTCTGCGCATTCGCATGCGACAGGATGCCGGTCAACAGCACGCAGGCCAGCCCGATTCGTTGCATAAAATATTGCATGATGGATTTCTCAACTGCATGTTGTGAAGCTGGCGTCGAAACCTCGCAATGATAAACATCAGCGTATGCGCATGCTTCCTACAGGCTGTGATAACTTGCCAAGATTATTATCAGGAATCGAAACCTAAAAAGGAGTATAAACAATCTCCGACTCGTTGTCTCGGGGAATGTACTCCCCCCTCCGCAACTTGAAGCCACACCGAGGAGCAATCAGGAAATGACCCACGCACGAAAACTGGCCTGCATCGCAATCTGCTCAGTCAGTCTGTTCGACGTGACGCAACTATGTCTGGCAGACGAGAAGGTGGAAGCAGGCTTCGTTAAATTGTTCGATGGCAAGACCCTTAACGGCTGGCATCTGATGAACGGGGCCAAGTTCGTCGTCGAGGATGGTGTCATCAAACTCAACGGTGGCCGTGGTTGGCTGCGCTCAGAAAAGGAGTACGCCGACTACATTCTTCGGCTAGAGCTACGATTCATGAAACCGAAGCAGGACGGCGGTGTCTTTCTGCGCGCCGGCAAGGAAGGAAAAGGCTGGCCCAATAAACGATATGAGGTCCAAAGCGAAAACAGTCCCCGCATGGCGCGGCTGTTCGGCGCCAAGTACGACCTCAATACTGAACTGGCTCAGAAGGTGCTCAAACCAGTCGGCGACTGGAACGCGTACGAAATCAAGCTCGTCGGGCCGAAGGTGGAAGTGCGATTGAATGGCGAGCTTGTCACCACATCCGACAGCTTGACTAAACTGACGCGCGGCTACCTGGGAAGCGGCTTTCACGAATATCGAAACATCCGCATCAAGGATCTTGGCAAGTAGCTGACCTGCGATGGTCGTATTTGTTCTGAGTGCGGGTTGTGGAAATCATGCTTTCATCATCACATCCGCCGCTCATGGCTTCACAGAGGAAACTCGAGCGAAAATGCGTTGCATCTCAGATTCCCGCACGGAAAAGTGGCGAGAAGTCGCGCAGAAAACTCCAGAATGTTCTGACGCGCAGCACGGGAGGCCTTCTGCACGCAGTGTCAGATCATCGTCTCAGTTTCTTGACCGTACGGGCGTGAAAAATTGACCGCAACCTTGCCGCCATCTGCGATATCGGTGCACGCTCGTCGCGAGTTAGGCCTCATCTGAATCGCTTCAGAGCAGCCAGTCTCGAATTCTTCGACCACAGTTGCTCGCCACGTGATTCAACGTAAGCCGAATTTAGATGTCGAATTGCGCTGAGCAGGCGATTCGTACCGCGCGCCCTTCCTCCATCGGGTTCAAGCTTCAGTCCACCGTCAAACGATAATCTCGCGAATTGGATTTCCAAAATCGATCTCCAATCGCTTATGGCCCGGCACTTCCAGTCGGCGGGGGTCTAGACCTAGCTGCTGCATTAACGTGGCATGAACGTCAGTAACGTAGTGAGGGTGCTCTACGGCGTGAAAGCCGATCTCATCGGTCGAGCCATGCGTGATGCCACCCTTGATCCCACCGCCGGCCATCAGTACTGAGAAGCCGAAAATATGATGGTCACGACCATTGCTTCCCTGAGAGCCGGGCGTGCGCCCAAACTCCGTGGCGAAAACCACGATTGTTTCTTGTAACAGCCCCTGACGCTTTAGATCGGTCAATAGACCGGCGATCGGCAGATCAACTTGGGCCGAGAGTTTCTTGTGATTCGATTTCAAATTGGAATGGGCATCCCACGCTCCGGCAGCGCCCGTGCCATGCATTACCTGGATAAATCGCACGCCCTTTTGAACGAAGCGACGCGCGGAGAGAAGCTGCATGCCAAACGGCTTGGTCGTCGCGTTGTCCAGCCCGTAGAGTTTCTTGGTCTCTGCGGTCTCGTTATCGAAGTTGATCACTTTCGGAACTGCCATCTGCATGCGAAACGCCAATTCGTATGACTTGGTGCGGGCACGCAGGGCCTCGTCATCGGGATTCTTTTCCGCACTACGCTGATTCAATCGACGGATCAGATCAAACTCAAGCCGTTGCTCATCGCGTGACAGATCCAACTGCGGATTGGCGAAGGAGAGCGGATTGGCCGGGTCAACCTTCATGGGCACCGCATCGTAAGCTGGCCCCAGATATTTTCCGACGTCATAAGCTTGAGTCCGCGGCCCCATAACAATGAACTGCGGCAGATCCTCATTGAGCGACCCCAAGCCATAATTAACCCAAGAACCGATGCTCGGAAATCGCCCGTCGAGCATGTGACGTCCCGTATGAAATTGCATCTGTGCGCCGTGATTGTCGTCGGACGTCCACATCGAACGGATCACGGCCACATCGTCAATCACGCGCCCAATGTTCTGGAACCAGTCGCTCACTTCGATCCCGCTTTGGCCGTATTTCTTGAATCCGATCTGTAGAGGAAAGATCTTATTGCGCTGCTGACCGTTCGCATCGTTCACGACCGTCTTGCGAGCTTTTTTCAATCGCTCGGGATTCTGCACGTCGGAGAAAGGGGTCTCTTGGATCGATTTGCCAGCGTATTTGGTCAGCGCGGGCTTGTTATCAAAACTTTCCATGTGGCTCAGACCGCCACGCATAAAGAGCCAGATCACGCTCTTGGCCTTGGGCTTAAAATGCGGCTGACCGTCGGGCGGATGCCAGCCCTTTTCCGCGCCCTGACTGTCTCTGGCGAGCATCGAACTCAACGCGACCCCGGCCAAGCCCGTGCCCATATCGCCCAGGAAGGACCGTCGCGTGGTCAGGTGACAATCGCGGTCATGCTGCTGGTATGTCGTGTTCATGGCATTGTTCGCCTGTTAACGAATCGTGACAAAATCATTATGGTTCACCAGTGCGTGGACCAGATTCTGGCGTGCTCGCAACTCCGGCTGCGGATGTCTGCGATTCCTCAGCAATTGTTTGGTTTTCGAAAGCATTTCCAGACAGGCTGACTTTTCCCGGACATCGGGCGCTACGGCCAAAATTGTCTGATACGCCGCGACGACAAACGCCGCGTCATCGACCTGCCCCAATTCCTCGCCCAGTCGCTTCGCCAGACGTCGGGACATCGATAGCGAAAGTTTGCTGTTAGCCATCGCCAGCGCCTGTTGCGGCACGATGCTCTCGCTGCGCCGATAACACTGCTGAATGTCGGCGTCGTCAAACATGCTCAAAACAGGATGCTTGCTGTCGCGAGAGTGAGTGAAATAGATGCTGCGACGTAACACGGTGAGATCTTGCTTGGGATCGATGGTCGGTCCGCCTGACTTCGTGTCGAGGGCTCCGGCCAGATGAAGCAGACTGTCGCGGACAATTTGCGATTCCATGCGAACCGGTCGACGTCGCCAGTAGTAGGCGTTTTCAAGATCGGTCTGCACCGTCTTTTCATTAGACGATGCCGAAGACGTGCTCATGCGATAGGTGGCCGAAGTAACCATCAGTCGATGCAAATGCTTCATGCTCCACTGGTGCTCCATCAGCTCGACCGCCAGCCAGTCGAGCAGCGGCTGTTGAGGAGGCTGAGGAGCACGCAGCCCAAAGTCAGTGACCGTTTCGACCAGCGGTTGGCCGAAATGACGCAGCCAGATATGGTTCACGGCGACGCGCGCGGCCAAGGGGTTCTCGCGATGGACGATCCAACGGGCCAGCGCGGCTCGTCGTCCTGTGCTCACTATCGGAAACGGTTTGTTGCGCGAGGTCTCGGTCTCCTCGGGCCCTTCCAGTGCTTTACGTGAGACGTTGAGCGACGTGTATTTTTCTCCGGGGTTCTCGATGCCTTTGTTCGCGGCAACCGATTTCTCGTTGGCGGCCTTGAAGGCCTTCTCCAATTGCGCACGAGTCCCGTCGGTGGCCGCTTGGAACTTCTGCTGAGCCAAGGCGACTTGATGCCCAGCCGCGGCCGCTTCGTGACGCCGGGCTGCCACTGCCGCTTGTGTGACCAGAGAGCGAATCTCGGCGGCGGCGTCTCCTCGATGCTTCGCCAGGTCGGCAGCGTGCGCCGCGCGGATCATATCTGGCCGAAGTTGGGCGACGATAAGACTCTTTTCGGCAACCGTGATCGCGAGCCGTGCTGAGGGAACCGAGGCCGTCGGTGAAGTCTTGCTCGCGGACGCGGGTGTCGATGTCGGTTGAACCAGCTTGGCACCCTTGGAAAGCTCGCGTAACTCGAACTTGTGAAACTCAACGGCCGCATCGAAAGTAATCAATTGAAGCTGACCCGGCTCGCGCGGAACCGGCAATTGATACGCGACCGCATGTTTGCCGTTGACCGAAAGGTTGACGAGAGAATCGCGCACCTTCAACCCAATTTCATAAACTTGATTGGCGACGACGGGCCGATTCTGTGATGCGTTGGGGGGATAGACGTGAGCGACGCCGGTCTTGTAAGAAACCTGAGCTTTGGATCCCGGATTGACCGCGCTGATGTAAACCAGCTTCTCGCGTCCTTCGGCGACATCGAACGACAGGCCGACCGAGTGCCATCGCTGGCCACCGGTGATTTTGACCTTAATCTTCGCCTGAAAATTGACCGGGGGGGATTTCTGTAACTGAATAAAAGCTCGGCTCAGCCCGACCTGCGACTGCCGCAACCCCCCGCCCTCGTACTCCCACTTTCCATCGCCTATCTTCCAGACTTCTGAGTTGGCCTTGGCAAAATCGTCTTCCACGATCAATTTGGCGCCATCGAGTAATGCCTCGGCCGCTTCGTCGGGCTTGGCCGGAGTGCTATGCTTCGGTTTCTGCTGGGGCTTTGCGGCCGCTTTTTCGGCAATCGTCAATTGTAATTTCGCTTTGGTCACCGTATCGCGGGCGGTCTGAATGGCCTCTTCGGTCGCGGCTAGCTGGTCTTGCAAGACAAACGACTGTAAGGCAGGGGAGTGGGCTTCGGCGGGCAACGTGATCGCGCTGACTTGGAAATGTTCGTTGCCCAAGACAGGCGGGACTCCGGGAACGATGACCTCGCTCTTGTCCGGGTCTCGGTCGTTTCCTCGAACGTGAAGATAAGTCGGGGCATCCGGATGCCCATCGAAGACGCGCGGCAGACCGTTCTTTTCCAGATCGGTGATTCCAGGGGTCGGGTCGAGTCGGACCTGATGGGGTTCGAAAATCGCCCGCATCCGATAGTAATCTTTTTGTGAGATCGGGTCGTACTTGTGATCGTGACACTTGGTGCAGTTGATCGTTAACCCCAGAAAGGCCTTGGATGTGTGCTCGATCGTGTTGTCCAGCCAAGTGGTGCGATTGAACAGGAAGTAATTGCGGGCCAGAAAACCGGTCGCCCGGAGTGTGTCGTGGTCGGTGGGAGCGATCTCGTCGGCGGACAGCATCTCGATGACCATCCGATCATAGCCCTTGTCGTTGTTGAGCGATTCGATGATCCAATCGCGCCAATGCCAGATGTGCTTCTGACTATAACGCAGCTGCTTTCCCAGTCCGTACGAGTCGGAATAGCGCCAGACATCCATCCAATGTCGTCCCCACCGTTCGCCGTAATGAGGGCTGGCCAACAGTTGATCGACCACACGCAAGTAGGCGTCCGTGCGCTTGTCTTTCAAGAACGCCTGTTGCTGAGCCCGCGTCGGGGGAAGTCCGATCAGGTCCAGATAAACGCGCCGTAGCAGCAACGATTTCTCGACGGGGGCAACAGGCCTCAGACCTAGTCGTTTTCTCTCGGCAGCCAGGAAGACGTCGATTGGGTTCTGCTGCCAAAGCGGGTCGCCCACTCGCGGAACCTCCGAGCGTTGGGGAAGTTGAAACGCCCAATGTTTGCGCGGATCCGGTTCCGGCTCTTCCCCGACAGGGGCTTTGGCGCCGCCGTTGATCCAAGCGGTCAGTTTTGCGATTTCTTCCGCGGTGAGAGGCTGACCCTCGGGCGGCATGCGATCCTCTTCATCGGAGGCCGAGACACGTACAATCAGCAAACTTTCAGCGGCCTTGCCAATCTCGACAGCCGCTCCACTGTCACCACCGGCCCGAACTGCCGCCGCCGTGTCGACCCGCAAACTGCCTTCTTGCTTGAGACCGCCATGACAAGCGAAACATCGCTCTTTCAGGATTGGCCTGATCTCGCGCAAATAGTCGGGCGGCTTGGCGGCCTGCAAAGAACCGACGCCAAACAGCACTCCCAGCAACGCAGCAGATAGGCTTTGCACAGAGTCACTCCCGATCAACCGACGTTCCCAGATGGAGTTTGTTCTGACCAAACCGGCGGCCAGCTGACTTGATGATATCCTCAGATGGTACGTCATTCCACGTTTTGGTGTCGTTTTCGGCCGTCTCAATCCGTTTCTCGTCCACACGGAAGGATAAGTTCGCTCTCTGCAGTTCAAGTGGCGGGGACCCAACCAATATCGACATCCTCAGTAGAGACACTGGTGAGACACTCTGACGCCGATGGTCTCGATTGGTGGGAACTACGACTGTAGGGTTATGACCAACCACGGCAGAGTCTGATGTTCGGGCGAGTTTGCGGGTACCAATCGGTCGCCGATGACGTAGTTCGTCACGAACGCTTGGGCGGGTTGTGAGTCGTGATTGATGGTCGACGGCATCTGCTGGTTGTTACACTCACTCGCGACGTGGCGAGAGCTCGCGAGAAAAAGGCGCAGCATGTCGTGACAGCACGGAGGGCTGCTGACGTACTATTCCCGCGGCGTAGCTGCGCGTCGGACAGAGATACAGATAACGACTTGCGATTGAATCTGAGGATCGAAGATGAGCGACTTGAAGCAGGAGCACGGCGGAAATCCGACGGACGCCGATAACGACTTTCCCAGACGTGTCTCCACCACTGAGCACACACTGCAATTGCCTAGCGGGCCACTGGTCTACAAGGCGATCGCGGACTGGATCAGTTTGCGGAAGATCCACAAGCCGGTGGCACACCTATTTCACACTGCATACATCGCCGAACCTCAAGACGGCGCCCGTCCGTTGACGTTCGTCTTCAACGGCGGTCCAGGGGCAGCATCGGCCTACCTGCACATGGGAGCTTTGGGTCCACAGCGGGTGGCGTTTGGAAAAATGGGATCGCTACCGGAGCCGCCGACACAGGTGGTGGACAATCAAGAAACCTGGCTGTCGTTTACCGATCTAGTTTTCATCGACCCTGTGGGAACCGGATTCAGCCGGGCGATACAGGAATCGGGCGCAGAGAAGAAGGCGGAAGGCGGCAAGGACAAGTCCAGCGAAACTGGACTGGAGGAGAATCCCGAATTTTGGGAAATTGAGAAGGATCTCGATGCGCTCGGTGAATTCATCTGCCGGTTTCTCTCGAAGTATCATCGCTGGACGTCGCCTCTGTTCATTGCGGGGGAGAGTTACGGTGGATTTCGCGTGGCCCGAATGGCGCGGAGGCTGCAAGAACAGCATGGCGTGGGCTTGTGCGGCGCGATACTGATTTCGCCCGCGATCGAACTCGATGCACTGCTCGATTCGGACTACAACCTGAACTACTGGGTTGAACTGTTTCCCTCGCTCGTCGCGGCCGCACATCATCACGGTCGCACGCGGGATCTTGGCGATGACGACTTTCAACGCCAGGGGGAGGCATTCGCCAACAACGAGTTGGTCCGATGGCTGACGCAGGGTGAGGCACTGCCAGCCGACGAACGGGCGTCGATCGTCGCGCGAATGTCGGCTTTGACTGGGCTGTCGGCGACCGTACTCGAGCGAGCGGCCGGCAGGATCAGCGCGACACACTTCTGCCGCGAACTGCTGCGTGATGAGCAAAGGCTGTGTGGCCGGTACGACGCCTCCGTGACGACCGTGGACCCTTTCCCGGATCGCAACGACTATGAAGGGCCGGATCCGACGCTGTTTTCCATCGACCGGCTGTTTACCGGCGCCATCAATCATCACTTGCGGTCCAACCTCAATGTGGAGACTGAACTCGATTATCGCCTGTTGAGTATGCAGGTGAATGAGGCGTGGAAGGACAAGAGCAAGCGGCACTTCTTCGATCGGCAGGTTGGCGCGATGGACGATCTGCGATACGGCATGAGCCTCAACGGGCACATGAAAGTGTCCATCACGCATGGACGCTTTGACCTCATCACTCCCTACTTCGGCAGTCAGAGATTGACGAAACTGATGAAACTCACCGACGAGCAGCAAGCGAATTTGACCAGCCGGACTTTTGACGGCGGTCACATGTTCTATAGCTGGGACGAGTCACGCATCGAATTTCACGCGGAGATGCGTCAGTTTTATCAATCGGCCCTGCCGGGCGACCGAGACACGTAGTGTCTCATGTTGGACCTTCACTCTGATAGACCGGCGACTGCTTGACGACTGTGATGGCATCGGAATTTAGAACCCAATCAGGTGTTTGCTTTAGCACCGTGCGGTGGGACGTACTTTTCGTTCCGCACGTCTTCGATGCTCAGCAGCCTGGCCACGATCTGGTTGGTCTCTCTACGCCAAGCCGTTGTTGTCCGTCACGATTGCGTTACTGATCCGCTTCAAACGGCCGGGATTGTTAAGAAAACAGAAAGTACGATCTCTTGCCTTTTCTCGTGAGAACCGCCAGTTTAGCTATACAAGTTGCCGGGCCAGAGCCGCTATCCATTACACGCTCCAAGAGCTGGCAGGTGATGGCCATTGCGGTTATCCCGAATCGGGTGTATTGGGGCGGACAACCAACCTCATTCAGGTTGAAGAACAAATTGTCGAACAGGCGATTTTGAGTGCGCTCAAGGACCGAAGCGTCGTCCGTGAACTTGTCGATGGCGAGCCGTGGCTGTATTTGGCCAGTCTTCATCGGGCCGAAGTCGGATTGGCACAATCCGTGCGGCGACTGAAACAAAGCCCGCATCCTCTGCCTCGGATTGACGTGGAGAAGGCTATCGGTTGGGCCGAGCAACGTCTGGGTATCGAATTGGCAGCAGGACAACAGGAGGCGATCCGGCAGGCTTGTGAACACAAACGGTTGGTCATCACAGGAGGGCCGGGTGTCGGCAAGACGACGCTGGTTCGCAGCATCCTCGAAATCTTCTCAACCAAACAAATGAAGTGCGTGCTGGCGGCACCGACTGGGCGTGCAACCAAGCGTTTGGCCGAGACAACGCAGCGATCCGCCAAGACCGTTCATCGTCTGCTGGAATTCGATCCCACCACTGGTGAATTCAAACGCAACCAGCAACGTCCATTGACCGGTGATCTGTTCGTCATGGACGAGACTTCGATGGTGGATGTCGTGCTGGGACATCAATTCTTGCGAGCCGTCCCCACCGAATCCTGTGTGATCCTCGTGGGAGACGTGGATCAACTCCCCTCGGTCTTGGCCGATCTGATCGCATCGGGTACGGTGCCTGTCGTGCGACTGACGGAGATTTTCCGGCAAGCCAGTCAGAGCCAGATTGTCACTGCCGGCTACGCCATCAACAACGGACGAATGCCAAATCTGACCGTGCCGGAGGGACTCACCGAATTCTACTTCGTGGAGTGCGACGAGCCGGAAGCCATCCAAGACATGCTGGTGCGATTAGTGAAGGAACGGATTCCGGCTCGGTTTAAATTTGATCCCAAGTCGGACATTCAGGTGCTCACGCCGATGAACCGGTCACTGTTGGATGCGAGGAACCTCAATCAGGTCATGCAGGCGGCGATGAACCCTGGCGACAACGGCCCCGAAATCCAGCGGTTCGGTTGGACGTTTCGAATCGGGGATCGGGTGATTCAAACTGAAACAACTATGACCGGGACGTGTTCAATGGCGAACTCGGCGTGGTCGAAACAATGAACCGCATCGAGCAGGAGATGGTCGTTAATTTCGAGGGGCGGTCCGTCAAATACGACTTTGCTGATCTGGACGAGTTGTCGCTGGCGTATGTATTGTCCATCCACAAGAGTCAGGGATCAGAGTTCCCGTGCGTCGTGATCCCTCTGTACACCCAGCATTACATGATGCTGCAACGGAATCTGCTCTACACCGCCGTGACCCGAGGAAAACGGCTGGTGGTGCTGGTCGGCACGAAAAAGGCACTGGGCATGGCCATCAGACGGGCCGACACCCGCCACAGATACACGGCGTTGCGGCGCAGGCTTCAGGAATCCAGTTCAACGATACATTACGATTGATGTCGCATGATGCGATGCCGCAATCAAGGAGAATATAGCCGATGCGTCTTGAAGAATGGGAGGCAACCATCCTGAAGATGACTGAAGAATGCAATCATGAGCAACAGAGGCCGGATAGCATCTTGACGGAATGGCGTGTGAAGCTGGAAAAAGAACCAACCCTTTTGCGACCGTTCCAAATCGACGAAATCGTGCGAGAGGTCAGGCGCAGACTCAGCAACGCCAGCGAATGACACAAGACAACGTGGACCTCTGGATCGGCAATTCGATCTGCCGCTGACTTGCGGACCGCAGGCTGCCTGAAATCGTAACAACCAGCCGGAAAGTCACGTCATTCAAATTCAACGCAAACTGCGGAGGATTTTCTGGAAAAACTTTTCTTGACCGGTGTGTGAGTGACGATATAATCCGTAGTAGAGGTTGTTTTTTCTTGTACCGCTTTCCCTCTTTTATGGAGGACGCCTATGCAAGGTCCGCCGTACATTTTTGTGAGGGAGCCTGCCTCCGATTTCTGAGGAGGCGTGTTCTGTTCGTCCAATCAGTTTGACTCCGGTTTCGTCCTGCGGTTTCCGTCACTCTGCATCCCGCTCCATTACACGGAGCGCGTAGGGTCAAGAAACTCGAATGACGCCCAGACGCTGTCGTCGCAGGAAGCAGAACAAGCGGGGGATGCGAAATCTCGGCCGACGATGCAGCGCAGAATCACTCATTCGTCGGTCATTCCACGAACAAGCAAACGACGGCGCGCACCGGGAGCATGATCATCAACTGCTGAACGGCTCTACGCGGCTTCGCGATAGTAGAACTTCAGCATCCCACCGAGCCGCTCGCGACACTTGATCTTGCCGACGACATGGCCGACTTCGGCATCGATCAGCCGATTCTCAAGCCCCTGGTGATTCCGCTCGGTGTGGTAGTGTTCGACGTACGCGGTCACGGCACGCCGGAGCGACTTCTCGCCAAAGAATATCATGCGGTCGAGACTTTCAGATTTCAGGCTTCGCATGAACCGCTCGATGTAGGCGTTGAGATTCGGGCTCCTGGGCGGAAGCAACAACGGCTCGCATCCGTCGTTGTCCAGCAACTCTCGGAACGCCGGGCAGAACTTGCCGTCCCGATCCATCAGCACGAAGCGCTTGCCGAGCAAGAAGCCGTCACAACAATCAGTCAAGTTCCGGGCGATCTGCTTCATCCAGAGTTCATCGGGGTTGGTCGTACACCCGGCGAATTCCACCCGGCGAGTCTTCAACTCGATGACGAACAGAAGATAGAAGGTCACCAGTCCTCGCGGCGTCCAGACTTCAACGGACGTAAAGTCGATCGCCGCCAGCACATCCCAGTGCGCCTTCAGGAACGTGGACCAGGTGGTCTGGCGTTGTCGATCCGGAGCTGGCTCGATTCTATTGGCCTTCAACACATTCGCGACGGTCGTCTCGGTGATGTGATAGCCGACGTTGGCGAGGGCGCCCTGGATGCGACCGTATCCCCAAGTCGGATTCTCGCGAGCGAATCGCAGGATGAGATCAACGATGACCTGGCGAAGACGAGGTCGACCGGCGGTCTTCCGCTGGCTGGTGTAATCCCACTTCTTCGCAATCAGCTCCCGATGCCAGCGGATGATGGTGTCAGGCGTGACGATGGTCGTCAGTTCCCGCAGTGTCTTGCGCCCGAGAGCCTTACCTTTGACGGCCAATCGACGGCGCTGGTCGTCAGTCAGCAGGATTCTCTTCTTGTCCATCTGTTCCAGCAGAGATTCGATCTGATCATTCTGGAAATCGATGATCTGTTGCTGACGGTGCTGCAGCCAACCGGCCAGAATGACCAGCAGGAAATCCAAGGGCTGTAAGACGTTGTACATGGAATCTCCAGAAGCCTGATCAAAGAGGAATCAACAGGTTCCGGAGAAAACAGCATGAAATCAAGCGGCCGAGATGCGAGAATCCGGCGTAGTGTAAACCACGAACCGGACAGAGGATAAAGGTCGGCGGAGTTTTTTGACCCTACGCCCCCGCCGCATTCGCGGCACGCTGTGTTCAGCAGGAGTTCGCTACGCTCACACCTGCTGAACACAGCGAGACAACTTGACCCCGATTCTCTCACTTGGAGTGGTACAGAAATTGGGAGTAGGTCAGGCAGCGCCGAATTTCACCTGAGCAACCATTTGACAGCGTTTCGTTCGACGTTTTCACCAAAGTACGTCGTTAATCGATTGGCATTGCCGCTTGCGCGCCAGCCGGCGCTAATGATGCTGTCCTTCGACACGTCTTCACCGGCCAGCCAAAGTCTCGTGGGGGCTGCCAATGATAGTAGGCCGGGCACGTCACCGTACCTGGACGCACCGGGCAGGAAACGTGTGTCGTAGACATTGGTCAGTTGTGCAAATCGAAAGCCGTCGGTATGGATCGCTGCGCGATCGATCTGTCGTTGCGACTGCGCGACTGCGGCAGCGACTAACGGTCCCGCCTGCCTCAGGCCGATGATGTCGATCTTGTGTGCAGGCTTGTTGCTCTTTGTTGCAAACTGAATCACCGCGAGGACATCGTGAACACGCCGTGCGAAGAGCGGTAGATTGTAGCAGTACGTCCAGCCTCCGTAGCCCGCTTCGCCGGGAAGCGATCGCTGCCGCAGGACGACCTTCCCTTGCGGAAGAAACTCCCCCTGGTGAAGCAGGTCGACTCCAATCACCGTCCTGCCATTCACCAGTAGTTTTTGCACAGATGTCCGAACCGTCCCGTCCCGATTGAAGAGGCATTCTTTTCCGGATTCGCTGATCCAGATCACGGTTCGTCCCTGGGGATTCTCCGGTGTCAGCGTGATGACAGGAAGCTGGACGTCATGAGCCTCGATTGTCTTATACGACAGCAAGCCGAGCGATGTGGAATAGCCTTTCCTATCCATGCGCGACTTCTCATCAAAGTAAATGTTGTGTTTCTTCGGGAGATTTCTCAGCAAGATATCCCAAGCTCCACCGACGATTTCGCGATACTTCTTGAGTGACTCGGCATTGCGAGGTGCGAGAGCAGCGAGTTGTTTTTGCGCGTCCCCCCTGATCCGGCCAAGCAGCCGTTTTTCAAAGGTGGGATCGTCGGCCGGTCGAGGGTGATCATCGTCCCACACACTGAGTTCTTTACGTGTTAACCGCCGAAAAGGTTTCTCGATGATCGCCTCGTCGAGCCCGAGTTTGAGTTTGAGATGCCGATTGACAAAGTCATACATCGCACTGCGGCTGACAAAGTTGTAGTCGTGTGGAAACTGTGTAAGAGCCACGTGCTTGACGTTGGTGCCGGCACTGTGCGATCGATAGTGCTCCTGCAGTTCGGGGAATCCACGAGTCGTCATTGTGCGCGTCGCGTCATCTGCTGATATCAGCAACAACGGTTTAGGGGCGTGCAGCGCCGTAAAGTCGAGATTATGGGTGTCAATCCGGAATCCGCAAATGTTTTCGCAGGTGCATCCTCCCTGACGGTCAGCAGAGACAATCACCACCGGAACGGAAACCAGCGGCCGGTCATCAACCGCACACAGCATGAATGTCTGCGTTCCGCCTCCACTGCCACCGGTGACCGCAATTCGCTCGGGGTCAACATCGGAAAGGCTTGTCAGAAAGTCGAGGGCTCGGATTGAATTCCATGTGTGCAGGCCGAGTTGATTGTTGGAATGCAGCAAGGCCGGCGCGCTGTAGAATCCGGTCTCAGGCGGACGGCTGAACTTCTCCCGCGATCGTGAGAACCGATGAGCTACGTCGAGTGAAATCTGTTGGCAGTCCCCATATCCGATCATGTCGTAATGAAACACGACACAACCCATCCTGGCGAGCTGAACACACCGCGACTGCATGAAACTACGCCCGCCATCTTCGTATCGCTCGGCCCTCTGCTCGATCTTCTTTCGTACGACATTGACGCCTTCGTCCTGGAAACGTCCGGCCGGAAAATGCCCATGCGGACTGAGAACCGCAGCCCGGCGACCCGACCGGCCTTTGGGCCGGTAGAGATTTCCAGTGACGAAGAATCCTGGAATGCTCTCAAAGTAAACCTTTTCGATGGTGTAGTCGTCCAGATCGAGACGCCCATGAATGACCGCGTTCAACGGTGT
>Ga0115002_10001143_pt1 | contig 36955 bp, 32 predicted proteins | sample ArcticOcean_MG_C_8_FD_89576 | JGI IMG/M metagenome (GOLD analysis project Ga0115002, IMG submission 89576) | Marine microbial communities from western Arctic Ocean - ArcticOcean_MG_CB11_86 | ecosystem: Environmental > Aquatic > Marine > Oceanic | place: Arctic Ocean: Canada Basin | collected... | reverse complement strand
CCCCAGCATGGCTTTGTCATAAAAGGTGATGGGCACATTTTCGAGCGCCATGAGACGTAAATTCGCCTTGTCAGCCCGTTGCTTCAGGTCCCGTAAATCTTCGTACGCCCACCGGTTTTCACCAGGCAGTTTGGCCGAATTCATCAGAAAATCATTGGCACCTAATTGTTTGATATAGGCCAGTTTCTCATCGGTCAAGACGTTGAACTGTCCAAGACCGATGCGCATCTCCAATGCCATGTGCTTCCTCCTTTACATTATGAATAATGATAGCTGATTTGCAATGTATTTCATTTATTACAGTCAGATAAAGACGGAATTGTAAAATAGCCCCTTTCTCTATTAATGAGAAAGGGGCTTTGTCGTTTGATTCCGAATTATATCTGGCTGGTTGACTTGATCATACCTGGTTTACTGTTCTGCCTGTTCACTCAGCGGCGAATTGTGGACATGGATCTCCATCCACTCCGCCCCCTGTTTAATCAGCACCGTGGTTCGGCGGTTGTGAACAGCTATGGGCTCACTATTCAGCGGTGTCGTGGTTCCCACCACATCACCTGTCACCACCGCGGTGTTATCAAAAATCTGGATTTTCAAGTTCTTGTGATGCCAGTCAAATGTAGCGCCGCTGTCGAATATCGCTTCATTTCTCGCCAGTTGTTCTTCAAATGATCCCGATATGCCGAGAGGCCGCCCGTTTGCACTGTACTCACTATGTCCAGGTAAATGGTGCTTTGCGATGGCTGCCGACCGTCCATTATTGATATCGTCAAGATGCGCTTGCATCACGGCCAGGATCGCGGTCTCATCATTATCAGCAGCATTTGAAACGACCATAGTCAGGATGATAAGTCCGATGCATAAGCTACCTGTCCTGAGCAATCTTGTCATAGGAGCCTCTATATATGATTGTAATTTACGGGCTGAATATAAAAAAGGTTAACTGATCTCTAAGGCATACAGCGAGCGGTGCTCAGTTCAAAATTGGTATTACTCATCGGCCGTGACGCCGTCGGTAGCCGGTGTTTCGCCCGAGGGTTGAGCCTGACCTTCTCCGGCTTTGGCCATTTTTATTATTCTGATACTCCTAACCTCTTTCGGGGCCAGACGAATACCTTTAGCCCGATTGCCACGTACGGGAAATATGGTGGCATCAAAATCTTCTTCCATTACCCGCATGCGTGGGGTCGGTTTATAGGTCACCTGCACTTTTAGATTCGAGTCGGTTGTCAATCCCATAATACGGCAGCCATTAGGTATAAGATCATAGCCTCGATTAAGGATAAACTTTTCAAGCTTGCACCGTTTAATACACGGATACCCCTTTTCATCACGATAGATGATGGTAAAGACCAGATCGGGGTCTACAAAACCGCAATATAACATCCCTTTATCGATAAAAAGCTTCTCAATCCCGTCATGCAGGGCATAGGCACCGGTTTTTCGGATCACCAATACTCGGTCATAGGGAGAAACACCGAACAGCGTATGGCCATTACTGATACCGTACCCAAGATAGCCTGATTCCTTGTCGTACTTGAGAGACAGATTACGTTGCGCCGCCTCCCGCACGTCGACCTGTTTGAAGGAGGTAATTTCCGTCCGTCGAGGATAATGGGTGCTGTATTTAGTGATGAGTCCATCGAGAAAGGAGGAGGCATACGTCGTCAAATGGTCCAGATGGCCTTTTATCTCCTTCAAGCGCGCCCGGATCTCTCTCATTTCCTTATTGGCCCGATTGATATCATAAAGGGAGATCCGGCGGATAGGGACTTTAAGCAGAGTGTCGATATCCTCATCTGTGATCCCTTCTATTTTAGATTCATAGGGTTGGAAACCCTGCCGAACTGCCGTATAAATCAGTTTCTGATCCTTTACCTCTTCGATGACCTTGTAAATTCTCTCTTCGATAAAAAGCTGCTCAAGAGTTTTTGCACGAAGCCGTTTGAGCAGTTGTTGCTCTTCAATCTTCAGCTCGGCTTCCAAGACCGTGAGCAGCTGATTTGTATTATGTTTGATAATATCCGTCACCTGCATGATACAGGGATGTCCATCTCGGATCACCAAAACATTGGTTGAGATCGAGGATTCACAGTCGGTGAAGGCAAATAATGCGTCAACGGTATCTTCCGACTGAATGCCCCGAGCCAACCGAATTTCTATCTCTACTTCTTCGGATGTGTAGTCGGAGATGCCGGCAATTTTGAGTTTATTCTTCTTTGCAGCGGCCTCCATCGAATCGATTAGGCTCTCGGTCGTAGAACCATAGGGGAGTTCCCGTACCAGAATCCGTTTGGGATCTTTTGTATCTAGCTTGGCTCGCACGACTACCTTGCCATTGCCATCTCTATATTCGGATACATCCACGGAACCACCGGTAGGAAAGTCCGGAAGAATATGGAATGGTTCATCCTTAAGGCAGGCGATCTGCGCTTCCAGAAGTTCAATCAGGTTGTACGGCAGAATCCGGGTGGCCATACTTGAGGCGATGCCTTCGGCCCCCATGGCGAGCAACACAGGTATCTTGGCCGGGAAGGCTACCGGCTCCTTGTTACGTCCATCGTAGGAATCGACATATTCAGTGATCTGAGGATTATGCATCACCTCTTTGGCCAGCGGCGTGAGGCGACATTCAATGTATCGTGCTGCCGAGGCCTGGTCCCCGGTCAGAATCGAACCAAAATTTCCCTGCTTGTCGATAAACAAATCTTTGTTGGCCAGGTTAACCAGCGACCCGAAAATAGATTGGTCTCCATGTGGATGATACCGCATAGTCTGCCCGACCACATTGGCGACTTTGTGGTATTTACCATCATCCAATTCAAAGAGGGTTTGCAATATACGCCGCTGGACCGGTTTGAGCCCATCATTGATCTCAGGTATGGCCCTGTCTTTTATAAAGTACGATGCATATTGAAGATAATAATCATTGAACAGGGTATCTGCGTAGGCCATGGTATCCTCTCTTGCGGTGCATCCTTGCTGACTTTACCTCTGTAACTTTAAAAAATCCCTAGACGTCATCCAACAGATTCTCTACGATATATTCCCGACGCTCGGGGGTATTCTTACCCATATAAAAATTGAGGGTTTCCGCAATACCATGGATAGATCGGACATTGACTTTCACGAGTTTGATGTCTTCGCCAATAAACTGGCCGAACTCTTTGGGAGAGATTTCGCCAAGGCCTTTGAAGCGGGTCACCTCCGCATTCTTTATTTTTTTGAGCGCGGCATCGCGTGCCCGTTCACTGTAGCAGTATGTTGTCTCTTTCGTGTTCCGAACACGAAACAAGGGCGTTTCCAGAATATAGACATGGCCGGAGAGGACCACCTCTTCGAAGTAGGTCAGGAAATATGTCATCAACAGGTTGCGAATATGGTACCCATCATAGTCGGCATCTGTCGCGATGACCACTTTGTTGAATCGCAGATTATCGATTCCATCTTCAATACCAAGCGCCATCATCAGGTTGTACAGCTCTTCGTTCTTGTAGATGGCGGCCTTGGTACGAGAAAACACATTTAATGGCACACCCTTCAGTCCGAAAATTGCCTGGGTTAAGGGGTCTCTCGAAGAAACCATGGAGCCGGCAGCAGAGGGTCCTTCTGTTATAAATATCGTGGAATCAAGGCCATATTTGCCATGGCCGTGATGATATTTGCTGTCTTTGAAATGGGGAATCTTAATGGAAATACGCTTGGCGGCGTCTTTGGCTTCCTTCTTAACCGCATTAAGCTCTTTGCGGAGGCGTTCATTGTGGTTAATCTTTTCCTGGATTTTAGCCGCACTCGCACCGTTTTTATGCAGAAAATCAACCACCGCGCTGCGGACTTCTGAGACAATCCAACCTCGGATCTCGGTGTTGCCCAGCTTATTCTTCGTCTGGGACTCGAACATGGGATCTTTGAGTTTTACGGATATGGCACCGGATATGGACTCCCGCACATCTACCCCGCCATAATTTTTCTTGAAAAACTCATTAACCCCTTTAAGTATACCTTCTCGAAAGGCACTTAGATGAGAACCGCCATCACTGGTATACTGGCCGTTGACGAAGGAAAAGAGGGTTTCTCCATAGTTTTGCGAATGGGTAAAGGCAAACTCCAGGTGCTGCGCTTTGTAATAGGCCGGCTCATAGAGCACCGCCTCACCCACTTCGCCGTTCAAAAAATCGAGCAAGCCATGCTTTGAAACAAATCGTTTTTTATTGTAGATCAGACGAAGGCCGCTGTTCAGACAGGCATAGTTCCACATCCGTCGTTCCACGTAATCTGAATTGAAGGTAAATTCTTTGAAAATTTCTGTATCGGGCAAAAATTCAACCAGGGTGCCGTCGGGCTCATCGGCCACCTGCCCTTTCTTTTCATCCAGGAGCCGCCCGCGCTCAAAGGTCGCCGATGCGTATTTACCGGCACGGAACGCCTTGACCTTAAATTCACATGAGAGGGCATTGACGGCTTTGGTACCCACGCCATTCAAGCCGACGCTGTACTGATAGATCTCATCGTTATATTTCGCACCTGTGTTAATCATCGATACGCACTCGACGATTTTACCGAGTGGAATGCCCTGGCCGTAGTCACGGACTATCACCCGCCCTGTTTCATTGATACGGATGTCCACCTGCTTGCCATGTCCCGTGATGAATTCGTCAACGGCGTTGTCGATTATTTCCTTCATGAGGATATAGATACCATCATCCGGATCACTGCCATCGCCTAATCGACCAATGTACATACCGGTCCGAAGCCGGATATGTTCAAGGGAAGACAGGGTCTTGACCTTACTTTCATCATAGGTATAATCGGAGGTTTCGCCTTTTGGGGCAGCGCCATTTATTGGTTTCACAGAAGGTGTTTCTTCGGAGGTCTGTACAGCTTTCTCGCCATCGGCAGGTCCATGGCCATTGGTTGGTGTTTGACTCGTTTGGCTCGTTTGGCTGCTGGCTGATATATTATCGTGTGATTGCTGCCCGTTTGAAGCTTCTTCAGCGGGCGTCAGTAAATCGAGTTGCGAGGGAGGCTGAACACGACCTGTTCCGTTTGTTGTCGCCATAGATACATCCTCTTATAGACTGATGTGTTACATCAGGGCGGATTGCAGGTTGCGGTTTGCAGGTTAATATATTAAGTGGACACAAGCGCCAACTTCATCTTATGCAATGAGCGACATAAAATGAGGTGTTTATGCAGCACATCAATGATTACAACATATCGTATAATAATCAAGGACATTCTACAATATATTGACATTTCTTGGCCCTGTCAAGAAAAAAACTCATCATGTGTTTAGTAAAAAATAAGTGTATATCTGGGAGAGCTGATAAAAAATAAACCGGCGGGCTGCGATAAGATATTTGGCGTAGGAAAATTTCGGGGCCCTGCTTAAGAGAGGTTTCAATCATCATATATTCACCGATATTTTCCGTCGTGATCAGGCCAACGAGCATTTCGTTCTGAATAACGGGCAGTGTGCGGTAATTACAATTCTGAAGGCGGAGAAAGATAAGCTCCAGCATCTCGGAAGGGTCAACGGTTTCAAATCCTTTCTGCATGATCTCACCCACACGAACACCCTGCCCGTTCTGCGCCAGGGCGGCGAATAAATCCGTCTGGGTCAAAATGCCCGCAACCTTGCCATCATCCATCACGGGAAACTCCTGTTGGAATCCAGACAGAATATATGCGATCGCCTGCGATGCCGGGTCCATAGAGGATAGGACATGAAACTCCGTAATCATCGCCTGCCCGACCGGTATCCCGTCCAGTGCTGATTTTATCTGAACCAGCGACGCCTCCTGGGAAGCCCCCATCCAGACAAACAGCGCGATAAAGATCAGAAAGGGATTGGCAAGCAATCCAATGAGCCCGAATAACAAGGCCATACCCTGACCGATATGGGCGGCGGTCGGTGTCGCCTCTACATAATCTATCCGTAAAGCCAGTAGCGCGCGCCGTACCCGGCCACCGTCCATGGGAAAAACTGAAAGCAGATTAAAGATAGCTAAGGAGACACTTACCCACAGCATCCGTTCCAGAAAAGCCCCACCTGGCTGGAATGAAGAGGATTGGGTCCGCATTCGGTGACTTCGGCCTTGAAGATGATCCGTCTGGGTGTTTTCCAGCTACCAGCTTGATAGGCGAACGAGGTAAACAAGCGCACGGGCCTGTCTTGATCCTGGGCCAGGGTCTTTGCCTGATCCAGAAGGGGCGCTCCCAGGGTGTTAAGACGCGCATTGCCGCCCTGGCCCAACACATAAAAGAGGTCATGGACTTCACAATAGTCATGGACTTCAGGGCAACTGAAATGGCTGTCGCCACGCAGAATAATCATCACCTGGGGCCAATACGCCCTGATATAGGCCACAAGCCGCTTTATGATCATGACGATCTGCGCGCCGGTGGGGCGAGCACCCGGACGCAGAATGGTGGTGGTCAGCTTGCCGCTCCCGCCTTCATAGATATGAAACGGCATATAACAATGTTCATCATAATGTCCATTAAAAAGAGAAAGCTGCTGGTATACTTACGGCCGAAACTTGACAGCGGCCTCGTAGGAGGCTATAAACACATCGACAAAGGCCTGGGCAAGCCGATACAGCTCGCTGCGACGCACCCGGTTCTCCAGCCGACTTATGGTCGGTTGACTGGCCAGATCATCGCCTGTAACGGCCCACCGGTTACAGGCCATCTTAAACGCCGGATCAGAGCGCAAGCTGTCGCAATCGTTGGCATTTTCATATCCGCAGGCGATCTGATAGATCCGTTGCCGCATCAGATCACCAAGGCTATGATCCACATAACTTTGGTGCCGATGATCAGATATACAGCCACAAAGTCGCGCAATAAGACCTATCGCGCTGTCCACAGCCCGAAGATGCAGGACCGCACCGCCACTGATCAAGCTGCCACCGTCAAAGGCAGCTTCCACTTTTTTACCGGAAATGCTTGAAAATCAAGCATCATCATACAATCTTTATCCATGACGGTTTTCTCTTGGGCTGGTGCGAAGGTTTATTTACGTAACCCTTATATACACCATATACTTGTGTGAGAAAACCGTCTTTTTTATGAATAATTCAGGTTAGAGAAACAGAAGAAGCCCGTCGCCTCCTTGATCGCGAAGTGCATCAACACCTTGAAGCCTTTGAGCAGAAATGTAAGGACAACGAACTGGCCTGGCAGACGGAAGTGATTATTGGAGAACCGGTTGAGGAAATAGCGCTTTCATCACCGAAAGCAGATATCATGATCATGGGAGAAATGCTGTCCGTCAGTGGCGCGGTCAACACGGAACGAAAAAACTATCTGAGAAATGTCCTCCATCGGGCCACGCGTCCTGTACTGATCGCCCGCGACGGCCATGCTCGACTCTACCATCTGTCGTTGGCTATAACGGCAGTGATAAAGCAGGACACTCGCTGCAATTGGGCGATGATCTGGCGGAGCGTTCTGGAGCCCCATTGAGTGTGGTCAAGGCGGACACCAAAGAATACGCCGTTAGGCTGATGGACGACGTAACGAGTTATCTGGAAGACTATACGCTGACCGACTGGCATCCTGTGATCTTTGGAGGATCGCCTTGTGAGGCTTTGTTTTAGACGGTGGATGACACGGGGGCTGATATGCTTATCCTCGGCTCTCATGGCCACGGCCGTTTACATGAACTCGCCTTTGGAATTACGACTGACTTCGCCCTTGAGAATATTAGATCTTCCATTCTAATTTACAGGTAAGGCGGTAATCTTGCATGATATCTGACCTGGACATCGCTCGCCGTGCCCGACTACGTCCTATTACCTCCGTTGCTGCAGATCAGGGTTTACGGGAGGACGAGCTGGAAATCTATGGTCGATATAAAGCCAAAATCTCCCTCGAAGTTCTTGACCGTTTTCGTGACCAGCCAAAAGGCAAATATATTGTCGTTACGGCCATGACACCAACCCCCCTCGGCGAAGGTAAAACCGTGGTCACCATAGGGCTTGCCCAGGGTTTGCAGGCCATTGGAAAGCGGGCGGTGTCGACGACTCGGCAACCATCATTAGGACCGGTCTTTGGAATTAAGGGCGGTGCGGCCGGCGGCGGGTATGCCCAGGTGGTACCCATGGAAGATTTAAATCTTCATTTCACCGGCGACTTTCATGCCATCACTACAGCTCACAACCTCCTGTCGGCCATGATTGACAGTCATATCCACCATGGAAATGACCTTCAAATCGATCCTGGATCTGTGACCTGGCCGCGTGTCCTTGATGTGCTGGACCGATCCTTACGACAGATTGTTACCGGACTGGGTGGCCCACAGAATGGCATTGTCCGTGAAGCGTCATTCGAAATTACCGCAGCCTCCGAAATCATGGCTATCCTCGCTTTAACGACCGGCTTGCTAGATCTCCTAAGCCGGCTGGGACGAATCGTTATAGGCTATACCTTTTCCGGGACACCCGTTACCGCCGAGATGCTTCAGGCGGCAGGTGCTATGGCCGTTTTGCTCAAAGAGGCTATTAAGCCCAACCTTATTCAAACATTAGAAGGGGGACCGGCCTTCATTCATACAGGTCCCTTTGGCAATATTGCCCATGGATGCAGTTCGGTTCTGGCTGATGAGATGGCCCTGAAAATGAATGAATATGTGGTCACCGAATGCGGATTTGGGGCCGACCTCGGATTTGAAAAATTATGCCATATCAAATGCCGGTATAGTGACCTGACACCTGATGCGGCCGTACTCGTCTGTACCGTTCGCTCTCTCAAGTCGCACAGCGGCCGGTTCAAGATCATTCCAGGCAGACCGCTTGATCCTAACCTCATGTCGGAAGACCTGGAAGCCATTCAAATGGGCGGTGCGAACCTGAGCAAGCAAATAGAGAACGTTCGCCTCTTTGGTGTCCCAGTTGTCGTCGCCATAAACAGATTTCCTACGGATACCGATCGGGAACTGGCGGCCATAACCGAGATAGCAAAAGAGGCCGGTGCTCTTGAAATCGTGGTCTGTGAGGTCTGGGAACATGGCGGTGAAGGGGGAAAAGCCCTTGCAGAGGCGGTAATTCGGGCTGCCGATATCACCGATCCCCTCACCTACCTGTATCCAGAAAAAGCCCCTATAGAGGAAAAAATTCAGACCATTGCTGAAAAAATGTATGGCGCAAAACAGGTTCATTTCGAGTCGGCAGCCAAAAAACATATCAAACGATTTCGAAAACTTGGCTTTGACACGTTGCCGGTTTGTATGGCCAAGACGCAGTACTCTCTGTCCCATGATCCTTCAAGAAAAGGTCGACCTACCGGTTATACTCTGCCGATTCTCGATGTACGCTTGTCGGCCGGTGCGGGTTTTCTCTATGCTATATGTGGAGATACCATGACCATGCCCGGCTTGCCCTCCCAACCAGGGGCCACTCGAATCGATCTGGATGAAGAGGGACAAGTGGTGGGATTGTCCTGAGGTGGAATCATGATTGTCCTAGTCGATCCGTATCTTGTAGCAATGCCTGTCATTTCTGTCACGTATGCGACCCGCTATCCGATGACAGTCAGTTTGCCACATTGGAACTCACAGAGATCGTCAAAGCATGGGGACCGGTCGTCCCGTTTTCAGATCCCACGCTTCATCCTGAGTTTCCTGCCATGATGAAGCGGACGATTACGCCTGAAGGCCTTACCTATATGTGTACGAACGGGACAGGCCTTGTTCAGAAAGAAGATCATTATCTATTACTCACCCAACTTCATGACCTGGGATTTGAGGGCCTGTCATTTACCCTCCACGGTCTGGTCGATGAGCCTCATATCAGCCCGGTTCGATTGACGATTCATCTCCTGATGGCCCTCTTGATTCTCACCATTTGCTTATAGAAAGGCCTGCAACATACTAAATTTATGGGGATTTCAAATCGGCTGATTCAGGGGAACCGTCTGAAACAGCTATCCTACGTTCTTCTTGGCATCATCATTTTACAGATTGCATATGGGGGATTGGTGGCGGGATTAAAAGCTGGGGACGTCTCGAATACCTTCCCGTTTATGTTTGGGCAATGGATTCCATCGGGTTTATTTTTATCAGAGAAGTCCTGGTTTCTCAACCTCTTTACGTCCGACCTCACCGTACATTTCATACACCGGTGGTTGGCGTTTCTGGTCCTGGCAGTCACCGGCCTTGCCTATTCTATCCTACGGCGACATGAAACCGTTCCTTTTATGCAGCGCACGGCATTGGCGATATTCATCCTGGTCGGTTGCCAAGTTCTTCTGGGGCTGGGTGTAATTCTATTCAGCGTGCCGATGCCCCTGGCCTTGATTCATCAGGGAACAGGTATTTTGGTGTTTTCAGGGGCTGTTTTTCTGGCGTATCAACTTCATGGATAAAACGGGTATTCCTATTACAAGATCATCAGTGGCTCACCGCCTGAATCATGGCGATAATGTAACCATACTGAAATGCCCAAGCTTGGGTCACCGGACCTGAAACCCCCTCCGGTGCCACGTCATCAGGATGACGTGGGGCATGATCGGGCATGACCATATAAGGGTAACCGACATCGTGGAGCGTCTGTGCCACACGGTACATATCCACGTCGCCTTCATCGGGCCATACTTCCTGGAAATTAAGCAGGCCGCCTTTGATGTTACGGAAGTGAATGTTGAAAATCTTCTTCCGTTCTCCAAAATACTGGACGATTTCATACAACTGTTCTCCGGGATTCTCCAGCCCTTCGGCCGCGGTACCGCAGCAAAAGTTGAAACCGTTGTACGGGCTATCCACCGTCTCGACAAATCGTTTCAGCCCCTCAAACATCGGATAGTTCCATCGCTCCACACCGCGTAATACGGGGGCGGGTGGGTCGTTCAGGTGGCACGCCATCTGAACCCGATATTCCTCCGCCACTGGAATCACCCGTTCCAGGAAATGTCCAATCCGTTCGAAGGCATCATCACGGCTCACGCAGCCAGCGATGGATAACGTTTCATTGTCAAACTTGGATAGGTCAAATGTACTGTAAATCGAACCGCCACGGCCAGGTGTGCCTTCGGTCCTTTGATGCGGCAGGATACAGAAATTGTAATTAAGTCCTCTCAGGCCCGCCTTGCCTGCGTTAGATATGATCCGACATACCTCATCGATATCTCGGTCTCGTTGAGGATCGAGTGCCAGCGGGATACTATCCGGCAGTCCGAAGTGAATCATATCAAGGCTGACCCCTCCGGCAGCCGCTTCCTCTCTATATCGAACGAGCGTCTCCGTTTCATTGTCCGGGACTGCGCCATCCATATGCGTTACCCCATGCCGGGTAAGGAATTCCAGCTCCAGTTTCGATGTGCCGATCCCCTGGGTCCCTACATGCATGGCTGTTTTGGGATTGTGCTTGCTGTTTTTTAACATTGGTTTGGCTCCTAACAATAAGTTAGATCCGGCGTGGTCGTACGATTACCGCAATATATCCCTCGAAATAACAATCTTCTGAGCCTCTGAGGTCCCTTCATAAATCGTGGTAATACGGGCATCACGATAGTAGCGTTCCACATTGAAATCACGAATGTAGCCGTAGCCACCGTGAATCTGAATGGCCTCATTCGTAATCCGGATGGAGGCTTCCGAGGCATACAGTTTGGCCATGGATGAGGCCACCATATAGTCCTCACCCTGATCCTTCAGCCAGGCCGCTTTGTACGTCAGCAATCTGGCGGCTTCCAGTTCAGTGGCCATTTCGGCGAGTTTGAAGGCGATGGCTTGAAATTCCGCAATGGGCTTGCCGAATTGCGTCCGTTCTTTGGCATAGGCGACCGCGTCATCATAAGCGGCCTGTGCGATACCGAGGGCCTGAGCGGCGATACCGATACGGCCGCCGTCCAGGATCGTTAGCGTCATCTTTAGACCACGCCCTTCTTCACCAAGTAGATTAGCCTGAGGAATCCGGCAGTTATCGAACAGCAGTTCACTCGTATCCGAACCCCGTATCCCCAGTTTGAGTTCATGGCGACCAACGGCAAAGCCGGGCGTATCTTTCTCTACGATCACCATACTTAATCCACGATGCCCGGTACCCGGCTCAGTCGAAACCAGTACCAACAGGTAGTCCGCAAAGCCGCCATTGGTGACGAAATGTTTCTTACCGTTTATGATATAATCCGATCCATCCTTGACAGCCGTAGTTGTCGTGCCGCCCACGTCCGTGCCGGCACCGGGTTCTGTCAGCGCAATACACGCCTGAGCCTGCCCGTTGCCCATAGGCGGCAGGTACTTTTTTCTCTGCTCTTCGGTCCCGAATTTATACACGCCATCTGCAAAAAGAGAGTTATTGACGGAGACACAAACCCCCGTTGATGCACAAACCTTGGAGAACTCCTCCATGGCAATGACATAGCTTACTGCATCCAACCCGGCACCACCATAGTCTTCTGGCACCATCATCGCCATAAAACCCAGCTCTCCCAATTCGCGCAGGATATCCAGGTTGGGCGCTTCCTGTTCGTCGATCTCTTTTGCAATCGGTTTCAGTTTTTCTTCTGCAATTTTGCGTGCGGTATCCCGCATCATGATATGATCATCGGTAAACGTAAAATCCATTCGGCCTCCTGCCGTGTACTTTTGTGGCGTAAATAAACGGATTGCCGCCGTGTGCTATCCGCCAAAGTATACAGAGACCGGAGGCCGCGCAAGATGATTTAAAACCTCCCCTCCAAAACAGAAAGGGGAGGTCGATGTCTCTTTTATCCTGTGGTTATTGAAGACTCCCCGCAGCAAGCTACGGGGAACCTTTAGCTCGCTTGCGTGAAGTACCGCAAGCCATGCGCATCACTGTGCTGATCAACATACCTCATGTGTCCTGACCGTCAGTGATACCATATACGAAATTCTTTCAACCATGGTATCCACACTCTATGGTTCATCCAAAGTGCTGGTTGCCAGAAATATAACCGAACGTGAATTAATGCGTCGACAACAGGCCCATCAGGAAAGGTTAGCTGTCCTGGGCAAGCTGTCGGCTGTGGTCGCTCATGAAATAAACAATCCTCTGGCGGCCATTACCATGTATAATCAGATGATGGAATCTGAGCTACCGGCAGCATCCCCATTTCATGAAAATGTGGGGGGCATCAAACGAAATACGGAGTCCTGTCAGCATATTACCCGAAGTCTGCTTGATTACCCTCGAACACCACAACCCAAAATGCAGGAAACAGATCTGCACGATTTGCTGGAAAATGTCGTTCGATTTACACAACCACTTCATAAAAAGGCTAATTTAAATATTGAAATGGCGTTTCAGGAAACAGAGGGTTCCGGGTAAGCGCCCTGAAAACGATCCAGAAAAACAAGGCCATCAGAAGACCAAATAGAAGGTAACCAGACCGATGGCCATAAGGATGAGTAATAGGTCTTTCCTGTTTGCGTCAATTCAAAACGCGGGGTTGTCTGTAACATTATTGCGCCTCCCCGTTTGCCGCCTGGGCCATCTGCAATCGCCTATAGTTCTCCCACACCACTTTCGTGATCGGGTCGGGTAGTTCCTGCAGCCATTGATTATACGCATGTCGGCCGTCACGCAACCCGATCTTCTCATACAGAACAAGTGGAAATTGATCATTTGGAACCGATATGGTAAACGGTGCTGGCCAGGATGCCGAAGCACGATAAACCAGAGCTGGTACTTCGCCAGGCTTCACCTGAGTGAAACCATCATGGACGGTCTGATCCCAGAACTTTTGGAACGGCATAGCCTGTGAACTACGGGGGTATCTCTGTTCTTGCCAGGCCGTTTGAATGATGGCCAAATCATCCTGAGATGTCCCCATCCAGGTACCCAAACTTTAACGCAGAGATCGGGTCTCGCCAAGGGGCCTGATAGCAGGTTGAGATACACTGAGGATTCCGTCTACGGGCTCGGCATCATTCCATGATTCCAGCGGATGCGGAACGGGACATACGAAATTTGCTTCTACGGCCGTCTTATCTAAATAAGTAGAAAATGAAACGGTCAGGGGTACCTGCTTCATCGTTTCGATAAATCCTGACGCATCCGGCAGGCTATAACCGGGGTGGGCATCGGTGATCAACAACGCATTGACCTGTCCGCCATGAAGGGCCTCGAGTAGTTCCTGTACAGCCCCATCATCACTCTGCCACTGGTAGGACGGTTGGTCGACGTCCAAGGTCGTGCCGTAGTTTCCAAGAAGTTGGTTTATAGCATTCACCAGACATTGTGTGCCAATATCATTCAGCCCGCAGACCACCAGACTACGCCCCGCGCCTCCCAGAGACGTCCAGCCCAGCACTGGTCCCGCAAGTTTAGATTCAAATATCATTGGAATCATACGAAAAGTAGACCCGTTACCGATCCCCGTGGTAACAAATAGAAGCAAGAATAACATCAGGAACGGCATGAAATATGCTTACCGGTGTTTGAGAAGCACCCGCAAGCTTGACATAATAAGCGACCCCCAAGGCCGACAGAACCATAATAACCGTATCCCATTGTGTCACCCGAGCACCACCCAGTTTATCCGACAACCAGCCTCCAACCGGTCTGATAATCGACCCGACCAACGGTCCAATCCAGGCATAGGCCAGCGGATTGGGCGCATTCGGATTGAGAGATCCATCTGGTAAGGATCCGAACACATCCTGTATGAGCTTGGGAAAGGCAGCAGAATAACCGATGAAAGATCCAAAAGTCATGGTGTAAAGCCAGGTCATTACCCACAGGTCAACCATCGCATCGGCGAGGGTACGCGTCATCCCCGGACTGCGGGCCATAACAGCACCACGAGCTTCTTTTTGCAGCCTGGCGGCATAAGGATCACCACTTGCCAGAATACCTTCGGGGTCCAATATCCAGTTCACCAACCAGTCTCGACTCTATCTCTCTTGTACATTTTTGAGATCCGGACCGGTGAGACGCCCACCCCCTATAGTGTGGCAACTGAGACAATTCTGCTTGTAGTAGGCCGCAGGTACCTGTGCTGACGCGGTAAACCCTATGAAAGTCAGGGACAGGGTAACCAGAAGGCCGGCCAAGCGTCTGTAACAACCGTTAATTCGTTTCATAGTTTTCTCAAGCATGAGTGGTACGTGATAAGGATGAGCGGAAAGGCTTTATTCTGTACCCTGATCATTACAAATTACGTGCCAGAGATCAGGATCATTTTCACCTTCACGCACAACCTATTTTAATACAATAACTTATAACAGTACTCTCTGTTGGGATCTGGTTGCCCAAAAATCAGGTTTTTACCTATTTCTGCATATTCCCGCATGTATATGCTGAAAGCAATATCTCGTATCTTATTGGAGTTCAATGTGTTATATAATGCGTACTGTTGTATGCATTGAGACGTATACGGCCCTATCGTGGCAACCACATCGCGTCCTCTTTACCAATGGCCACGGACTAGTGCAATTTGTTTTAGTTGGAAGAGTCAATTACACTATGGACAAAAAGCATAAATCGGCTTATATAATAGGTTCTGGATTTTGTAGCTGAAACATCAAGTAGGTAAGAGGGCGACTCGCTCAACCTCTTGTTTAAATGGAGACCGTGCATGACGACCCATTTTGAAGAAAATCTCCAGCATGATATCGACCAGGTCCGTGACAAAGTCATTGATATGGGTGGCCTGGTAGAAGAGGCTTTACGGGGCGCTCTGCATACCGTTCGCGATCAAAACAGGCAGACAGCCTACGCCGTTGTTTTGAAAGATCGACATATCGATGATCTTGAAAATGAACTGGATCATCTCTGCCTCCGATTTCTGGTCAGGCAACAACCCGCAGCTGGCCACTTAAGGCTCGCCTATGGTGTGATCAAGATCAACAGCCAGTTGGAACGTGTCGGCGACTATGCGAAAGCGATTGCACGTCAGTGGTTGATCCTTAATGATATGGATGGTCAAATCGATTATGCGCCCTCTGTGGTGCTGATCGAAACCACGATCAGGATGATACATAATGCCGTGCAGGCCTTTGCAGACAATGATGCAGCACTGGCCGCTGAAACCCTGAAGATGGAGAAAGACCGAATCGTCGACCATCAAAGGGCTCAAATCGTCACGGATCTAATCCAGCAGCATAGCGAAGGCCACTTGTCTTCTGAAATGCTGGTACCGCTTATGACGATCGCCAATCGGTGTGAGCGTATCGGGGATCAAGCCGGCAATATAAGTGAAGAGATCTTATATGTTTTAACCGGCGAAGATAGAAGACACGATGAAGAACATATTTTCCGGGTTCTATTTGTCGATGGACACGACGCCTGCCGAAACCAGATGGCGGAAGGGATCAGTAATGCACTCGGCATGAACCGGATCAGTTTCGCCAGCGCTGGCCTGAAAGCAGGAACTATAGATCCTAAAACCGTGCAATTCATGGCGCAAAAGGGCATCGACATTTCACAACAAACGTCGTCTTATATCGATCAGATTCTGCATCCTGAAGACTATCATGTCATCATTTCAATGAGTAAAGAGACAAAAGGCAAACTTCTGCCATCGTCTTCAAAGACGGTCTCCATGACCTGGCATATAGAGGACCCGTCCACGGTGGAAGGTTCTGAAGAAGCGGTTCAAGATGCCTATGAAAACACCTTTCAATCTTTAGACACCCATATCAAAGACTTCGTCCAGGCCATGCTCGGTCTTGACATCAACAGGGAGGAAGATAGATGAGGTATCTGTTGCCTTTTAGGAAATATCTGTTGTGCACCACTGTCGTGGGAGCCTTGGGCTTGTTACAGGTCGGTTGTGGTGGTTCGAAAGAGAACGGCGCGCCTGATAAAGCCGTTATCCAGAATGCCGGATCAGATACGATGGTGAACCTGGCTCAGGCCTGGGCAGAGGATTATGCGGTGGTAGCCACCACCGTTTCCATAGAGGTTTCCGGAGGTGGGTCTGGTACCGGTATCGCATCTTTGATTAATGGGACCGTGGATATTGCAAATTGTAGCCGGAAGATGAAACCGGAAGAGCTTGAACGCGCTGAGCAGAATACCGGTAAACGGCCTGTTGAATTTGTGGTCGGTTATGATGCCCTGGCAGTCTATGTCCACTTGGATAATCCGCTCGATGAAATCTCCATTGAGCAGTTGGCCCAAATCTACGGTGAGAAAGGCAATCTCACCAAATGGTCGGAATTAGGTATTAGGCATACGGCCTGTGAGAGTGATGAAATCATTCGAATCAGCCGGCAGTCTAATTCCGGTACCTATCATTATTTCCGTGAAGCGATTCTGGGCAGCACTAAGGATTTCAAACTCGGCTCCCGGGATTTGCATGGCTCGAAGGATGTGGTAGATTTGGTCGAAAACACCCCCTGTGCCCTCGGCTATAGCGGTATGGGGTATGCCACAGAACATGTCAAGATGCTTAAAATTACCACGATAAAAGGCGAGACAGCCTACCCGCCAACGCTGGAGACAGCGCTTGAAGGCACCTACCCCATCGCCCGACCATTATATATGTATACCTTGGGCGAACCGACCGGGGATATCAAAACCTATATCGATTGGGTCTTTTCTGAGACCGGTCAAAAAATTGTCGAAACGAACGGCTATGTCCCGTTAAAGAGAGAAGGGACGGAATCCACAGGCGATATGACAGGAGAATAACTGTTGGCATCCATGCGTCATCGACTGGAAACTATAGCTGAACCCGCTATTGAACTGATTATCCGTCTATGCGGGATCAGTTCGATTGTATTCGTATTCGGCATTTTTTTCTTCGTCTTCCGTGAAGGCGCGTCCTTTTTCTTTGGAGGCTTGGATCTGGTTGAGTTTCTGACCAGTCCCGAATGGTTTCCAAGTTCTGTAAGCAATAAACGCTACGGTGTGCTGGCCTTGATCGCCGGGACATTCAGCGTAACTATCTTAGCGATGATCATTGCTGTACCGTTTGGCATAGGCGCAGCCATTTATGTGTCCGAATTCTGCAGCCCTAAACTGAAGGAAACCTTTAAGATTGTCATCGAGTTACTGGCGGCGATCCCATCAGTTGTATGGGGATTCATCGGGCTCACCATCATGAATGAGCTGATTATTGATATATTTAATGCCCCCATTGGATTAACGGTGCTGAACGGCGGCTTGATACTCGCCCTCATGAGTGTGCCAATTATTGTGTCTATTGGTGAGGATGCCCTCAAAGCCGTGCCTGATTCATTCCGTGAGGCGGCGGTCGCGTTAGGTGCAACGCGCTGGCAGTTGGTCTATCGTGCCCTCCTGCCAGCAGCAAAAAATGGCCTGCTGGCTGCATCGCTCCTTGGGGTCGCCCGAGCGGTCGGGGAAACGATGGCTGTGCTCATGGCGACGGGCCATGCGGTAAATATGCCGGGAAGTCCTCTCGATTCCGTCCGTACGCTTACAGCCACCATTGCGGCAGAACTTGGTGAAGCCCCGTTAGGATCAGATCATTATCAAGTGCTGTTCATCATAGGCGTCTTACTTTTTTCCATCAACTTTATTGTAAATCTCACTGCAGATCTGATTGTTAAGGGCGTACGAGATGAATAAAGGGCAAACAACGTCATGACCGAAGTAACCAACCAAGCAAACCTCTTCACGGAAACAAAGCTGGGGCGCAATAAACGGATGACCGAATTCATTGCGGGTACGGTCTTTCTAATCATGGCCTTGATGATGATTGTGCCCTTGTTAATGATCGTCGGCTATTTGTTCTACAAGGCGGCCCCGATTTTATCGATTGATTTTATTTTTTCCAACCCGATACGAGGCATGCGCGAAGGTGGCATCTGGTCGCCCTTTCTGGGAACCATTTATCTGGTCGTCATCTCTCTGCTGGTTTCTACGCCTATCGGTGTGTTGGCTGCCGTATATCTTAATGAATATGCCAGGGAAAGTTGGTTTACCCGTATTATTAATCTGGCCGTCGTTAACCTTGCAGGGGTTCCCAGCATCGTGCACGCCTTATTCGGCCTGGGTGCGTTTGTGCTGTTTGCGGGTATAGGGCGTTCCATTCTTGCGGCCTCTCTTACTCTGGCTATTATGACCCTGCCGGTTATCATCGCCAGCACCAGGGAAGCACTCAAAGCGGTGCCGTTTGCTTTCCGCGAGGCCTGCTGGAATGTGGGCGCCACCCGTTGGCAGACGATCCGGGGGATTGTTCTTCCGAACTCCTTCAGCGGTATTTTAACCGGGCTTATATTACAGGTCTCTCGAGCAGCGGGTGAAACGGCACCGATCATGTTCACCGGGGCTGTATTTTACAAAGCAATTCCGGAAGGGGATGTGTTTGCGTACAGTATTCTTGACCAGTGTATGGCCCTTTCCATGCATCTTTATACTATTTCGACCCAGGTGCCCAATGTGCCAGATGCCCTGCCGTATGGAACGGCCGTCGTATTATTGGCGACCGTATTGTTGGTGAATACCACAGCCATCGTTCTCCGGGTCTATATGCGTTCCCGGAAGAAGTGGTAAGATAAAGTACTTCAGAGAGTTATTTAACATCAAGTTATACGCACCATGCCGGGAACCCGTTATCGTCTTGTCCCTTTAATACGTATTATTTTTTAAGTGTGTGGATATGGCAGCAATAGAAAAAAAAATTGAAATTTCAAACCTTGAAGTCCGATACGGCCAGAAAAAGGCCCTCAATGGCCTTACGTTTGATATCTATAAAAACGAGATCCTCGGTATTATCGGACCGGCTCAGTCGGGCAAAAGTACCTTGTTGAAGGTAATCAACCGAACGATTGACTTCATCCCTAATGTCCAGATAGATGGGACGGTAAAAGTTGATGGAGAGGATATCCGTACCGTTAAAAATGTCTATCAACTCCGGCGTAAAATTGGCATGGTCTTCCCTTTACCCGTCGGCTTACCTCTCTCTATTTACGATAATGTCGCTTTTGCCCCTCGGACCGCTGGCATGCATGATCGGGCTGAATTGGATGTTCTGGTTGAGCGCTGTTTGACACAGGCCGCGTTATGGGATGAGGTCAAAGACCGATTAGACAGCCTCGGGACCAAATTATCCGGCGGCCAGCAACAACGGCTAACGATCGCCCGTGCATTATCCCACCAACCGGAGATCCTCTGTCTGGATGAATTTTCCATTGCGGTTGATCCAGTGACAACGATGCGCATCGAGGATGTGCTCAAGGAGTTACGTTCGGAGATAACGATTATTCTGGTCACCAATCTGGTACAACAGGCACGTCGCCTGGCAGACCGTACCGCGTTTATATTCAATGGTGATCTGATTGAGATCGATGACAACGACGTGATATTTTCAGATCATCCAGCCGAAAAAATGACCTCCGACTATGTGAACGGAACCTTCGGATGAACAAATCTACGACATACAGTATAGAAACGGAAAAACTGAGCCTGTGGTACGGTGACTTTCAGGCGTTGATCAATGTCAGTGTAAAAGTCGTTGATGGGTTAATCACCTCACTCATTGGCCCATCGGGTTGTGGAAAAACAACCTTGCTGCGCTGCTTCAATCGCGTGAATGAACGCTTTGGCAATGTGACCACCACGGGTAAAATAAAAATTCTTGGAAAGAACATCTATGACAAGGATGTCTCCCTCACGGAACTCCGTAGATCCGTCGGCATGGTGTTTCAGCGCCCGAATCCCCTACCCATTTCCGTATATGAAAATGTGGTATTCGGGTTACGTATTCATTCGAAATGGAGATCTCTGAAGAAATCAGAAATTGATGGTATGGTAGAGCAGGCCTTGAAGGAAGTATATCTCTGGGACGACTTAAAAGACCGCTTGAAAACCAGAGCCACGTCGTTACAGCTTGAACAACAGCAAAAATTGTGCATTGCGCGACTCCTACCGCTAAAACCACAGGTCATCCTTATGGATGAACCGTGCTCGGCCCTTGATGCCGAAGCCACGCGTGCTGTTGAAGAGCTGATGATGGAATTGGCGGGGCGGTATACCATGCTCATCGTCACACACAACATGGCTCAGGCGCGCCGTGTGAGCGATGAGTGTATCTTCATGCTGCTTGGTGAAATTATGGAACATAACCGAACAGAAGATCTATTCATTTCCCCCCAAAATCCCAAAACAGCCGATTATATCGAAGGCCGATATGGTTAGGATATTAATTGGTGATCGGGTAATTGAGTGAATGAAAATCGTCACATGCAGCACATGGAAAGATGCAATACATTATTGTATAATATCAAAAGGTATTAAACTATGGAAACAGCAGACCATTTGGATTTATCCTCTGAGACCGAGATTATTCACGACCTGAATGATCCGAAGTATTTTATCAACCGAGAGCTCAGCTTGTTGGCATTCCAGAGGCGCGTGCTGGAAGAGGCGGAGGATGCGGAAAATCCTCTGCTGGAGCGGGTCAAATTTCTGGCTATTGTCAGTTCAAACCTGGATGAATTCTTTATGGTCCGGGTTGCTGGCCTCAGGCAGCAGATATCAGCCGGTGTCGTGGAGATTCCGGCAGAGGGCCTGACGCCTATGGAGCAATTGGCTGCCGTTCGTGAAATGGCTTCTCAACTCATGATGGATATGGGCACACGCTGGCTTGAGGATCTATTACCTCAGCTCAACCTGGCGGATATCTATGTGGCGGACTATTCAAATCTTAAAAAACAACAAAAGGCCACAGTTGACCGATATTTTGAGGAACTTGTATTTCCAGTCTTAACACCGATTGCACTGGACCCTGGGCGCCCGTTCCCTCACATCTCCAATTTAAGTTTAAACCTGGCTGTTCTTGTTCGAGATACAGATGGACAGGAGCACTTTGCGCGCCTGAAGGTCCCGGATACGCTCCCTCGTCTAGTCCCGATTTCAAGCGGCAGAAATACTTCACCACACAGCGCCCAGGGATTCCGGCGTCATGATTTTGTGTGGCTGGAGCAGTTGATTGCCGCCAATTTGCACATGCTCTTTCCCGGCATGGAAGTCATCGAATCACATCCTTTTCGCGTGACCCGTGATGCGGATATGGTTATTCAGGAACTCGAAGCCGATGATCTGCTGGAAACCATGGAGGAAAGTGTCCGCAGGCGACGGTTCGGTTCCGTTGTTCGCGTCGCAGTGCATGGCGATATGCCGAAACATATCCGGAATATACTGATCGACAATCTGCATATGGACAAAGAGGATCTCTATCCTCTACATGGTGTGATGGGTTTCAGTGCACTGATGGACCTGTCTAACATTGAGCGATATGATTTAAAGTATGCGCCATTTTTGCCAGCTGTACCGAAACAGCTGGGTGTCGGGCGTGAAGGAGATATTTTTTCAGCCATCCGGAAGGAAGGAATCCTGCTCCATCATCCGTACGATTCCTTTATGCCGGTGATTGATTTTCTTAATGCGGCCGCTGTGGATCCGGATGTATTGGCTATAAAACAAACCCTCTACCGTGTTGGACGAAATTCACCTGTGGTTGAGGCCTTGTTAAAAGCCAATGAGAACGGCAAACAGGTCAGTGTACTTGTTGAACTCAAGGCCCGGTTTGATGAGGAAAGCAACATCGAATGGGCCCGCACCCTGGAACATGAAGGGGTGCATGTCATCTATGGCCTACTGGGGTTTAAGACCCACTCTAAAATCGCCCTGGTCGTCCGTAAGGAGGATGACCGGATTCGACGGTATGTCCATATGGGAACGGGGAATTACAATGCCGTAACAGCTCATCTATATACAGATATGGGGTATTTCACCTGCGATGAAGATATTGGCGCCGATGCGACCGATTTTCTTAACTATCTGACCGGTTATTCAGGAAAGAAAGACTACCGGAAATTGATGGTCGCCCCCGTTAACCTGAGAAAGGGCTTCGAGACCCTCATCCAACGAGAGATAGAGAGTCAGCAGCAAGGCGGCAATGGGCATGTAATTTTCAAAATGAATGCGCTTGTAGATAAGCAGATGATCCAATTGTTGTACCAAGCCTCGCAAGCAGGTGTAAAAGTGGATCTTATAGTACGCGGCATCTGTTGTCTACGGCCTGGGATTCCTGGATTAAGTATTAACATAAGAGTCATCAGCGTGGTCGGTCGTTTTTTGGAACACAGCCGCATTTATTACTTCCAAAATGGCGGTCGCGAGGAGATTTATCTTGGCAGCGCAGATCTGATGCCGAGAAATATAGATCGCCGGGTAGAGGTCCTGTTTCCTGTCAGCGACACGAAGCAAATACGATATATTCGAGACGATGTCCTATCCATTTATCTAGCCGACAACATCAAAGCGCGCCGTCTGTTACCAGATGGTACGTATGAATATGGCGGTGCTGATCCCCAGGAAGGACCAATCACCAGTCAAGCCTGGCTATTGAATCGCCATCTGAACCTTTCCGAAGAATAAATGGTTATGATTCGCTGAATCGAGCCACAAGTCGGAGGAGCTATCTCACCGATGTTTTTTCGATCGGTCGTTTCAAGCCAGAATTGGAAACGCGGCATATTGGGAAAACAGCATATGCCCATTTTTAAAACGATCCGGTTGTAGCGACGTAATATCCAGTGAGGTTTGACCATCTATAATCAGTTCACTGATCAGTCGACCAACGGCTGGTGAAAGTTTAAATCCGTGGCCGTTACAACTCATCGCATGTATAAAGCCTTTTACTTCAGGCGCTTCACCCAGAATTGGATGGAAATCTGGCGTTACGGTAATTACCCCAGCAACCCCTCGAACATATTCTGCATCAGCCAGGGCTGGTATACGATCCGCCACCCGTTCCGTGATATCTAAGACCGTATCAAAATGCACCTGTTCGTCGTATCCATCCGGATCAATGGCCCTGTGATCTTCGGCGATGCCCCCACCGATCATGGCCAGACCACCTGCGTCCGGTTTCATATAGATCAACTGCGCCAGATCGATGACCGTCGGGTTATATTTTGAATAGGCTTCGGCGGGCTTTACAAACAATTCCTGAAGCCGCTTTACCTGTAACGGCAAATCGATGCCTATCGATTTCGCCAGGTGAGCGCCCCACGGCCCAGCCGCGTTGACAACCACAGGCGTTTCAATATTTCCCTGGTTTGTTTCTATACCACACACTTTTCCATTTTTTATCTGAATACCGGTGGCTTGCCTGCCGATATGAAAATCTACCCCCATAGACCGGGCCTGTTCGGCAAAAGCAACGGCGACGCCATGGGGATCGGCATAGCCAGAACTCGGCTCATATGAGGCCAGGGCCACGCCATCCATGTTCAAACCAGGAAAATAGTCGGCGACATCCTCCGGTTGAAGAATGTCCACTGGCAGACCTAATGCGCGTTGAGAAGCTACATTCATCTTCAGGGCATCCACTTCCCGATCGGCGACAAAAAGCAGAAATCCATTCTGAACAAAACCGGGATGCCCACCCACTTCGTCCTGGAAAGTTTCGAAAAACTGTCGACTTTGGATGGCCATTTGAATAATCAACGGGTTGGTGTAATGCTGCCGGACAATGCCAGCTGATTTGGCCGTTGATCCGGTCGCCAGATCATTTTTTTCAAGAACGATGATCTTCCCGTACGCCCTTCGGGCGAGATGATAGGCAATGCTCGCTCCGTTTACGCCGCCCCCCACAATAACCACATCAGCTTTTTCCGCCATCGCTGTTCCCCCTCAATATACCGATTGATTAAATATCAGCTTCTTCTCCACCCAGTTTCCAATGAAGACTCCCCGCAGTATGCTACGGGATATGCCCATCGCTGTGCTGATCAATCGTGTTTAGGCCGTGGCTTATTTTGCATCACGGGGCAAAACGTTTCTCACACCGTACCGAGTAACCGCATGGCAGTAAGGGCCATAACCTTGGCGCTCTGAATCAGATGTTCGATCTCACAATATTCATCAGGCTGATGAGCAAGATGAAGGAGACCGGGACCATAAGCTATGCACTGGTCTACATGACCGATATTGAAAACATGCTTATGATCATATGTGCCCGGACTCGCGATGTAATCGGGTGGTGTTTGAATCACGTCAAGGATGGTACGGGCCGTTGCCTGAACCAGATCGGTCTCTTTATCTGTCTCAACAGGATGCACAACCATCAGATCCGACAGATTGGCTTTGAAATCCGTGTGATGTGTTTCTAGATAGGACAATATATCCGCTATTTCCTCTCGAACCGCCTCAAATGATTCTTCCTTTAAAAAACGACGATCGAAAATAGCCGTACATCGGTCGGCTACACAGGGTGATCCCACCCCGGGCTGCGTCTGACCGCCATGTATCCCGTTAATATTCAGGGTGGCCCGTCTGGCTTCCGGCGGTTCAACCGGCATATTCGTCGACCGACTATTCAGGGCCGGGTGCAAATGGGTGTCTATATGATTAAGTACCCGGCCCATTAGTTCCACGGCATTGACACCGAGAAACGGCATACTTCCGTGGGCAATGTGGCCGATCGTATCGATTTGGAACCAGTATACGCCACGGTGCCCCAAGCAGATACGGTCTACATTAAGGGGTTCCGGAATAATGACATAAGAGGTACGATGTGGTGCAATAAGTCCTTGATGAGCCAGATAGGCCATACCTGCAAATCCACCGCTTTCTTCATCGACCGTACCACTGAATTCTACGGAACCGCGTAATTCGATATCTGCCTCACGAAGGGCAGCTACGGCGAACATGGCCGCTGCAATCCCACCTTTCATGTCACACGCCCCTCGGCCGTATACCCGTCCGTCTTTACATTCGCCTCCAAAAGGGTCAACCGTCCATCCTTCTCCCGCAGGCACCACATCCGTATGACCATTCAAGTGCAGGGTCGGCATAGCCATCTTACCAGGAAGATGGCCAAACACATTGACCCGCGGATAGGCGGTTGAATGATCAGGGTGGTCTTCAGCCACAATATAGTTCACGTCGAACCCAAGCGCACTCAACTGATCACCGATCAACCGGGCACAGGGATCATAGGCCTCGCCGGGCGGATTGACGGTTGGAATACGAATCAACGCCTGCAGGAAAGAGATCATGTCCTGGCTCAAAGTGTCTATCTCTTCAAGCACACGGTGTTCGAGAGAAGTAATCATGATAAGGGGTAGATGGGTGGATGGGTGGATGATTCGGTGACTCACCCTCTGCCAGTTTCTGCTTCCAGCGTGAGGGCATAATGTTGAAAACCAACCTGGTGCCAGAAAGCCTTACCAGCAGGATTTGATGTCAAGACATCCAGGGTGATACGCAGGCCGGGAGGGAAGATATCATTCAGGAGCATATGTATCGCACATCGACCGATCCCCTGACGCCGAAAATCCCGGTCTACAAAAAACTGACGCAGATAAATCGATGCCGGTTTCTGCTGAAAAAGAGCATAGGCTACCAGGGCGTCATTATATTCAAACAAAATTGCATCATAATCCCCACTTTCTAGCCAATCCTTCATCCGTTCTGCCAGATGGCGCACCGACATGGGATTATGGGATCTCTCGTCGTCGATCAGGTCTTTATTCATTCGGGCCAGAATCGGCAGGTCGGATACCAAGGGTCGGATACCAAGGGTCGGCGGTAGTTTAGATTGATCATTTGAATATCGTTCCGAGTTCTAAGTTCCGAGTTTAGCGTTTGAAAGCGAACGGATCACTCGGAACTCGGAACTCGGAACTCGGAACAGAGCTTTTCATCTCAAATTATTCTTTTTCAGAAAGTCCAGGGTCCGGTCCGGGAAATCGGTGAATACTCCATCTACGCCCAGCCTGAGGTAAAACAACTGCAACAGTTCATCGTAGTTCTCGATATAAGAAGGCAAGCCATCGATACGAAAAGTATAGGGATGTACGAGAAGACCAGCCGCATGAGCATTTTCAGTGATGGCGGTGATATTAAAATGTCCTTCGTTATTTTTTCCTGTAACCAAATGCCAGACCGACGGTCCAATCCCCTGTACATAGCCGGCTAAAGCCTCTAATCCCTCGGGCGTAACCATCTTTTCGACAGGCCCGCCTAACAGCTGCACAAGCTTGATACGCGCGTGTAATTCATACCGGATACGTTTAATCTCTTCCGGGTCGAAACATTGCAGGTAGATCTTACTGTTTTCATCCGTATACCCATACGCTGTCAACGTTTTCAATACGATCACACTGATATCCTTGCCCTGTTCGCGATGCCAGGCAGGATATTTTATTTCCGGATAGATACCGACATTTTTTCCAGTGGATTGGTTCAACCCTTGAATTAATTCGATTTCTTCAGCCAGGGTTGGTACGGTAAAGGTAGATCTTCCGAGAGGAAACCGGTTTAAAAATACGGGTTGGCCAGACCCCATATTGATCCGTTCATGTACCCGCAGGGACTTAATCTCTGACAGTGTAAAATCGATCGCATAGAACCGACCATCTTCCCTGGCACGATCCGGATATTTATCTTTGACATCGGTCACTGTATCCAGATGAATATCGTGCAGTACAATCGGGATATTATCCGCCGTCAATACCACATCCTGTTCGATATAATCCGTCCCCATACCATACGCGAGTGCTTTGGCCGCCAACGTATGTTCCGGCAGATATCCAGATGCACCTCTATGCGCGATGATGATGGGTTTACGCTGTGCCATGACGGGGAAGGCGGTCAGCAGGCTAAGAAGAGTAAGTATAGAGAGGCGCATTGCCCCCTGGCGGCTGAGGGGAAGGAGATGTAATAAGAGGGCTAATTTAAAGAGCATAGTGATCAGGCCAGGTAAACGACGATGAAGAGAATCGGCCAAACGAGGACAACGAACTCCCAGAACAGGCCGCCCATAATCAAACCGGAATGATCCGTAGTGGTATATGCACCTCCAAGTGCCTTACGCCAGATAAAAATCAGGATCTGGACAGCAATGAGCACATGCAGGGCATGCATGCCGATCAAGACATAAAAAGTCGCGCCATACAGATTGGCTTTCAACCCAAACCGAATGAGATTGATCCATTCAAATCCCTGGAACACCAGAAACACGAGACCAAGTATGGTTGTAATAAAGACCTGTTTTTCAAAGGCATAGATATATCCATCGCGGATGAAACGCCACGCCCGATACATGGTAAACCCACTGACCAGCAAAATAATGGTATTCAAACTGGAAATCAGTAATGGCAACCGGGGTTGCCCGAATGGTGGCCATTCCGGGTGCCCCGCACGAGCAAGGGCAAATATAATGACCATACCCAGAAAGAGCACCATTTCACTGGCGATGAAGATCAACACACCGAATACATCAGGGCTAATGGATGAGGTAACAACAGACGAAGGGTCTATCCGACCACCATGGTCACCACCGTCGCCGCCTCCGCCGCCACGACCGCCGGCATCGTCAAAGTCACCTCCATCAAATCCGCCATCGTGGCTAATCTTTTTATTCTGAACTTCAGATAGTGTATCCGTTTCTATATCAAGAGACATGGTGAGTTCGTAAATTGGGGAAACTATCTAGCCCGTGAGCAACATTTTCACATTTTCCGACCTAAGCTACTCCATCCCGTAGCTGTTATAGATCGTTTCTATCCACCGTTCTTCCGTGATAAACCCGGCGCCCCAATCTTTCCACCGGGTAGGCAGGCCGGCGGCTTTAATATCGTCAAGACTCTTACCATCTTTCATCATACTGCGCACTGTATCTGTGGTTTCTATGAGCATGGCATGGTAGGTCTTCAAGGCTTCCTTGTCACACAGGGCACCATGACCGGGAATGACTCGGGTGCCGGGACCGATTTCACCCAGGATGTAGCTGATATTACGAACAAGGCCTGGCACCGTTCCTCCGCTGCCAAGATCCACATACGGGAACCCCCCGTTAAAAAACTCGTCCCCCAGATGAATAACGTCCGAACCGGTAAAATGGATAAAGGCATCGGTATCTGTATGTCCGTTGGGCATATGGATCAGTTTGATCTCTTCCCCGTTAAAATGAATAGAGAGGGCCTCATCGAAGGTAATCACGGGCCAGCCGACTTTTTCCATCGGTGGCGTTACGGTGTCGCCCTGTTTTACTTCGGACGACACACGTTTTCGGACATTAGTATGGGCTACAATTGTCGCTTCCTGACCAAAGATGGGGTTGCCGCCGGTATGATCACCGTGGAAATGAGAATTGAGCACAAACTTGAGATCACCACTGTGTAAACCACGGAGCGCCGCTTTGATCTTGTCAGCCAATGGCGCGAACTGATCGTCGACAATCAGGATACCATCATCGCCTACGGACACCCCAATATTTCCACCAGATCCTTCCAGCATATGGATCTGACCATTGGCGTAGTGTGGTTTTATCTCAACATCATCCCAGTTACGCTGGGCATGAGCTGGAATTGACAGGATACATTGAAAAGCTACACACAAAAGTACAAAGCGCTTCATACAATACTCCTCTTAGAATAGACAACTATGAAATGATGAAAAAAATATATATGGACATACCCAAAATGTCATGCACTAATTGTTTCAACCTACTACACGACAAAAATTGAAATGGCCCTTCAATGTCATTCCGAACGTAGCCGAGGGATCTATTCATGAGCCGACTCGAACGAGATCTCTCCGCAAGCTAACGCTCGGTCGAGATGACAAACTCGTTTTTTATCGTGTACTGCGTTATTTCAATTGTAACTTGGTAATTGTAACATCTGCATTTATTAACTTATTATAACGGACGCTTCAGGGTCGGTCACATAATAATTGGTCATGTATGCCCTGATGAACTACATCCTTTTTATATCAAACGAATCACATTTCTATATCATTCTGGGACGTATACTGGGAGGCCTTCAAAACGGGAAATATGCCTGGATGAATTATCCGATGCCACACCGCACGCTGACGTGGCCCACTATTCTTATCTGGTTACGTAGCATGGCCTTCGGCTCTACTTTTCCGGTGATACGAACAGCACAGACCAACTGCTCGCCGTGAAAAACCTTGATGTAGCTTTTATATCTCCGTGGCTGCTGAAAATACTCCGAAATACCAATAAAAAAGTAAGTACCAAAAGATTAATCATTTATCACCAAGCCGCAGGAGAAAAAGTACGCCCCTATCAGTACGCTCTGGTTCCTGACCAGGGCTCGCGGTTCAATATTTCATTTTAACACCCATCCGCGAATCGACCGTATAAACACCAGGCATTCAGCTCAGCTATCCATTCCTCAACGGTATATATTTCTGGCGCCGTGTTGCTTAGCAGCATCTTTATACTCCAGCCGTTGTTTCCCCCTCTCTAAGCGGATTTTATGGAATTCTTCAGCGGGTATTTTGATGTGCTCCAGCCATTTATCACCTTTTTGCTCTGTGCAAGACTCTGTCCATTTATTTACAGACGATTGTCCCGGTTTTCTATAGCGTCGACGCTTCGCTTTTCCCGAAAATATTTTCGCCTGATGAAAGAATACCAACGGCAGCAGGGGGCCTATCTTCAAACGCTGTCACTTCATGAAAATGGCCATGTGTAGGTCATCGATCTCGATGACCTACATTGGATCGAATCCAGCGGCCATTATGTTACGTTACATATTCATGATCGAATCCATGCCTATCGTGTGACGATGAATGCCATTGAAGCAGAGCTTGATCCACAAAATTTCCTACGGATACATCGGTCATTTATTATAAATATCCGATACATTAACCAGTTCGATTATCTGAATAATAATGAATCTCGATTCACGCCAACCTCCGGTCTTGAGTTAGCCTCAGGTCGATCCTACCAAGAAACCGTAGAAAATAGCATCAAACGATAATTTTCAAGCAAGGCGATAATCTGTGGACCGTTACCTGATCTCCAGACGGGCAGAAAATTCTATTTTATTCAGATCGCAATGGCATTTTTGAATTGTACGAAATGACGAAGGAAGGAAAAAATGTGCACCTGATATTTAATCCGGCCCACCTCAAATCAGCAGAATTTCAAAAAACAGCGCTGGTAGATCCGTTGGATAATAATTGGGGTGCGACGGAGCAATACCGGGGGCACTATTCACCCGATGGTCGCTGGATTGTATTTAGGAACGGCAATTAAATAAGTGCGTATTTCTGAGGTGCTTCGGCAGCTATATTACCCGTATTACTCATAGCATAGGATTGGATGGACAACCAGCATGGCGACCGAGATAAGTCCCGAAGAACAACCAGATCGGATGATCTACTATGCCGCAGTTGATACTTACGCTTTATCCATGAAGGCACATCATATGGTATGGTCCTGATGTGATTTCTCTTTGGTATTTGCCATCGATTGTCATCACAAAGATGCTGTAGTACCAAACCTGTCCGGGCATGCTCGCTGGCGCAACATAGGCGATCATACGTCCATCAGGTGACCAGGCCGGGCGCTCCTCTCTGAGTGCATTATCTGTTAGAGGCAAAATTTCCCCCAGTAGACGACATCGTGTAGATGTCCCATTGCTCTCCGCGACCTGATACAAAAGCTATGCGTGTTCCGTCAGGTGATCAGGTCGGATAGGTAGTCCCATAGTGTATAATAGCCTCGTGCCTGATGTTTACAGTTGAATCATAATGTCTTCCTGTGGCCTGTACCGGAATGGTAGAGCAAATGGGATGGAGGGAAGAGATTGTAATAAGTGGTTGGTACCGCCTTCCATATTTGATGGAGGTCAGCCTTTTTGTTTAAAACCACCGAAATACGTTTCTACGGTTTTGTAGGTCATGACCAGGCCGGCCAGCGTCAGGATACCGAAGAGATACATGGGCCAGTCTGGTGAAAACCACCAGGCTAAGCTGAAAAACACCGTACTGAACAGGATGCCGGGCAGGATCATCTTATTGACGGCGACCTTAAGCAGGACCAGGATAAACACCCCAAAGAATCCCTTTAAGATCAGCCCCCAAAGGGATGCTGGTAATTCAAACACACAGATAATTGAAACACAGATAAGACCGAGTAATATGAGAGGAAATGGACGGGCCATGGGGCGGCGTGTGGGAGAGTAGGAGAGTAGGAGAGTAGGAGAGTAGGAGAGTGGGAGCGTGTTTTCTTATATGCCCACGCGCCCACGCTCCGTTATTTCAGCAGGGTCATCTTCTTGTTTTCCTGAAAATCACCGGCGGAGATGCGGTAAAGATAGATCCCGCTGCCGACGGATTGACCATGGGCATTCCGGCCATTCCATATGACTTCATAGGCACCCGCTGTCTGTATCTGGTCTACCAGAGTAAGAACCTCCCGACCAAGCAAGTTATAGATCACCAACTGGACCGGCGCTGATTTAGGCACGGTATATCGGATTCTGGTAACCGGATTAAAAGGGTTCGGCGCATTCTGTTCCAGCGAAAATGTCAACGGCAGAATATTCGTATTTCCGGACTCGACGATGGCCGTCGGAATAGCGGAAGCCAATGACCAAGTCGAGAAGGCGTTGGTGGTCGCCATCGCGGTATTTGCCAATGTATCCACCGTGGTCACCAGTTGCGACCAGGAGGAGTCGGCATCATTATACCGGAACAGAACGATGGTCGTCTCATCTGTAATGCCTGCTGCCGTCAACTGGGCGTCGGTATAGGTTGCCGTCACCTTCGCTGAAATAGAATCCGTGGCGGTCCGGGATAAATTCAGATCGAAGAATTGCAGGGGAATACTTGGTGGATTTTGCCCCGGTAAGGAAGGGGCCGTACGGCCAAAATTCTGGTAGGTCATGGTCTCTCCGACAGCAGTACCAGCGGCGAACTTCACATCTGCCTTGGATCCGTCACTGGCCGTAAAAGCGGCGGAACTATCGGCGGCAACCGTTTGCGAATTGGCCGATGAGGTGCCGAGAAAAATGCCCCGGCCATGGGTTGCGGCGGCAACCACACCGTCTGTCAGCCGTACATCAAGATCCGCCACAACGACATTGCCCATCTCGGCAGCCGCTTCCTGTACCCACGATGTGCTTCCTCCATTGAGAGATGTGGTGGAATATACCCCGGTACTCGTGGCGACAATATATTGCGTAGAAGCGCCCGTCGGCAGGATCGCCGCGGCCCGCAGAGACGGACCAGGGGTTACACTATTATCCGTTCCGGTCAGGTTGCCTTCAATCGCCGTCCAGTTTGCGCCTGCATCTGAAGAATGGAACAAACCGACGATGTTGTAGTTGGACATCACAACGATGACTTCACTGCCGTTATTGGGGTTGACGGCGAGGTCATGTACGTAAGCGCCGGCTGCCGCAGCAGTGATGGAGATGTTGACTGCTCCGCTCGTAGCCGTAGTCGCGCCGTCCAAACGGTAGATTTCCGATGCTGAAGTGCCGTTCGGATCACTGGCGGCGAAATATAATCGACTGTTGGGCGTATCCACTGAGGGCTCCAGAGCGGAAATAGACAACCCGTTGTTGGCCGCCACACCTGCCAACTCCGTCCAGCCCGTCCCCTGACCTCCCGTACTGATCTGGTTGTTTCGCCAGATCACATGTTCTATAGGATAATACATGAACTCTTCATTACTCGGATCAACGGAAAAAGGGTGTATGAACGATGGCTGGCCGGAGGCCGCTGTAGGCGGCGCCACCTGGGCTTCCGGGTTACGAGTGACCGTTGTGGAAACAGGTTTTGCAAATGTGGTGGCGCCCAGCCGATCAATCTGGCCATTCTGCGCTGAAGCATACACTTTGCTCGTCCCGATATAAATAAATGCGCCGTCGCCGGTAGTGATATCAGTCGAACTGGTAGGCGTGACATCCGTATTGAAAAACGGGGTACCGTTATCCTGAGTCCCGCCACCGATTTCGTTAAGCTTTGCCACCCCAACCGTTTTAGGCAACGAAACGGTATGAAACTGGGTTATATTGTAGCCATTGTTCAGGTTGTCCCAGGTGACGTCAGCTGCGGTGATATCATTTGATCGACTGATACCGCCGTCATGACCGGAATACATTATTTTCGGATCTGTTGGGTCAAAAAACATAACATGCTGATCCGGATGTTGATTGGGGTAACTGCTGACATCGTTCGCCTTCGCATAACCGCCTACCCAGCCTGCATTCTCATTGGCGGGCGTCGTGGCATAGCCGTCGGTAGACCGGAAGAGCACTGTACTGCCGATGAGGACAAAATTCTCATCATCCGGTTTTACAGCAATCGTCATGTTGTAGTTACCCTGTGTGTTCATAAAACCGACATCACCCGTACCTGGATAAATGGGTATGTTATTGGTGCGTTCTACAGAGGCGCCGCTGGATACCGTTATTTTATGAAACTTGACGTTGGTCTTTTTTCCGTCGCCGGTGGCGGTCAGCACATAACAGATATCCTGGTTGGAAGGTGCCAGGGCAAGTACGCTGCGACCATGAGCGTTCGGAAACGTGGTCGGTGTGATGGAGGTCCAGTTGGTGCCGTTGTCGGTGGATTTGAATACCCCCGGCGTACCGGCCGTGCCGCCGTCATCCGCTTCTGAAAACACGGCAACCAGGGTACCGTCATTTGCTATTTCCAAATCGGCATGCTGATGATCACCGGGGCCGCCCCGGACATTGGAAAACGAGGTGCCACCATTGCTGGATCGGTAGATGCCGAATCCATTACCGACGAAATACACGTCCCCGTTGGCCGGGTTGACGACGACTTTTGAGATAAAATCAAACTGCGTGTTGAACTGGGTTCCATTCGTATCTATAGTGGAGGAGAGAAACAACCAGGTCTCGCCGTTGTCCGTTGATTTATAAATGCCGGTTCCGAAAAAGCTGGCCGCTCCACCCTGGTCGCCAGCACTACCGTCTCGTTCACCGGAAGCATAATACCAGGTACCCGTTTGACTGCTGGTCGTATCCTGTGCAATCCAGGTGACGCTGAGGGCTATATTTTTGGGGGTTTTCAGCGTCCAACTGGCCCCGCGGTCCGTAGATTTCCAGATCCCTCCGGAGGCACCGCCTGCAAGAATTATAGACAAGTCCAATTTGCTGACAGCAAGGGCCCGTGTACGCCCGCCTACATCGGTAGGCCCGACTTCTTTCCAAGTGAAACCGGTTGCGGTCTGAAGCTGGCCGGTGGCTTTGTTTAAAACCAGTCGTGGCCCTTCGCCATGAACAGGCAGGGTCTGAGCATAGGCCAGTTCCCCACGCCGAATGTTGGCCGGGATGGCGTTGGTAGCCGGATCACGCAGCATCCGAAAAAAGTAATCCGCGCGGGCCTTCTTACTCTCAAAGCTGGCCTTCGGCGAGCCGGTGGACCGGATCTTCTTTAATACCGCACTGTTGTTGTCCGCCGGCCATTGGGATAGACCGACAAAAGCAATAGCAGCGCAAATTCCGATGGCCAGGCTGGTGTAAATTATTTTATGTCTGTTCTTCATTCATTCCTCCAAACCTGTTATGATAAATTATTGATACGCAGTCGGTGTATTTATGGTACCTATCGCCCACAGGAGCAGGCTCCTACCAGACACACGATTTAAGATGGGTAGGAGCCCGCTCCTGCCGGCGATAGAACGGGTGGTGGCATAACTTAAGTTATTAATTTACATTGCTGTGCAATGGGTGATTTGACATCGATTTCTAATGGACTTCCATGACGTTCCATGACGGCGGGGGTGGCTGAATAGCTGCCATAGGTTTCGAATGCTGTAGAGTGACGTCCACCTTACCACCCTTATCAGCCAATTTTTCTGAATGGCCGACGACCTTCTTAATTCGGACTTTTATTTCATTTCCCCGTACCACCGAAGGCGTAGAAGGCCCGGACCCCAGAATTTGTTCGATGCTGAGCGTACAGATGTAACTGTTTCCCGTCTCTTCTGTATTAACAATAGACGCATTCACCCTGATCATACTCGGGCCTAAAGTCATTTGGGGGGCAGATTTCATGGGAGTTGTCTCTGAAGCGGGGTGTTCCGGTTCGGCCATTTTTTCCTCGGATACCACTGGTTTTGCTTTGGTCTCCGCCATAGTTTCTGTGGCCGCAGATTTTGTTTCAGTAGAAGTCGCCATTTCCGAGGCTGTCTCAGTCGGCTGAGAGGCGGCCGCTTGAGGTGCGGAGGCTTGTTCCGGTGGTGGGGTTGGTGGCTGCTCAGGTTGTTCTTCCGATGAACAGGCCGCACCGATCATCAATGATATGCCGGTGACCCAGGTGACTAAACGCGATGTGGACATGGAATACTCCTTCTATTTTGGCGATACCGATCGTACATGGCAAGAATGAATATATTATATAAATCGCCGCGTTCTTTGCGTTATCAGGTCTGTTCTTTCAACCAGGGCCATAGGTCTTCGGAGGTGCGTAAGGCAGGGGCTAAACCTTGTAACCCCAAAATGTATTGGCAATGAAAGCCGCCTACCTTAGGACGTCAAGCACATTATTGGAATAGTTAGGTCTATAGAGAGTAAAATCAGAAAGCGGGAAAGTGAGATCGGGGGAAAGTGAGATTGTCAGAGAGTGGGAATAGGACTCTTATCCTGTCACTTAGGAACTTAGGCACCAGCTGTCATTTCAACAGCGTCATTTTTTTGTTTTGTTTAAAATCGTCTGCGGTAAGGTGGGGTTCGGGGCAGTGAGATCGGGTAGGAATTCGTAAATGAAAGCAGACCATGGCGGTCGGCCATCTTTGATATCTCGGGTTGTAAATGTACAAGTTCAGCCTCGTAACTCCTTGTCGATCATGTTATTACATCCGAATTTTAAATTCGCTATGAATAAAAGATGGATTTCAAAATCGTATTGAGTACATTGGTAAATTGGCAGGTAGGACAGATAGGGCGCGCCGGGCGCGTATGATGGTCCGGCATCTAAATAGAAAGGTGGATTTTATGTCGTCTCTGGATTATCCGACGTATGCTTCGATTGGGGTGAGACCCCTGATTAATTGTAAAGGGACGCTGACGATGTATGGCGGGTCGCTGATGTTACCTGAAGCGCGACAAGCTATGATTGAGGCATCGCAGGGATATGTACAGATGGAAGAATTGGTGGAGCGGGCAGGTGAACGGATTGGTGAACTCATGCAGGCGGAATTCGGGCTGATCACGGGAGGATGTGCAGCGGCTCTGTGTCAGGTTACCGCGGGCAGTATCGTTGGTACT
>Ga0115002_10001139_pt1 | contig 36982 bp, 33 predicted proteins | sample ArcticOcean_MG_C_8_FD_89576 | JGI IMG/M metagenome (GOLD analysis project Ga0115002, IMG submission 89576) | Marine microbial communities from western Arctic Ocean - ArcticOcean_MG_CB11_86 | ecosystem: Environmental > Aquatic > Marine > Oceanic | place: Arctic Ocean: Canada Basin | collected... | reverse complement strand
CGTGTATATTGTCGTACCAAAAGCTACCCTTTACTCGTTACAAAGGAAACTCCCTATGCCGTCTCATCACGAAGTCGATATGCAACTCGATGTCAAAGTGCCTATGCGCGATGGTGTCCATCTCTCTACCGACATTTATAGCCCCCAATCATCCGGTTCATTTCCCACGGTTTTGATTCGAACACCTTATAGCAACAACACAGATGCCCTTATTGAAAAGGGCCGCCGGTTGGCTAATAATGGCTATGTCTGCGTTATTCAGGACGTTCGAGGGCGCTGGGATTCGGAAGGTGAGTATTATCCTTTTCGTGAAGGACCAGATGGGCATGATACTCAGGAATGGATCGGGCAGCAGGCTTGGAGCAATGGCAAAATTGGGACGTCTGGTGGTTCTTATTTGGGTACGGTTCAGTGGCAGAGTGCGCCATTGGGCAGTCAATATCTGACTTGTATGGCACCGCGTGTCATCTGTAATAACTACTATACTGGGCTGGTTTATCCTGGCGGTGTTTTTCAACTGAATGTACTGCTTACTTGGGGTATGCGCACGACCGGTCGTACGGCACAAAGTATTGACTTTCACAATTGGACAGAAGCTTTTCGCACGCTTCCGCTTATGGATATGGACAAAGAGGCTGGGCGAGATCTCGGTTTTTGGAAAGATTGGATTGAACATCCTACCTATGATGACTATTGGGATGAGATGAACGGCGAGAATCAGTGGGGTGATATTTCTGTACCTGCTTTTAATATGGGTGGTTGGTATGATCTTTATGCACCGCAAACGTTCACCAATTTTAATGGTCTGCGCTTAAATGGCGGCACGTCTGAAGCCAAACAAAGCAAACTCATTGTTGGGCCTTGGCCGCATGGTTTGAGCACATCAACTCGAACGGGTGATATCGATTTTGGTGCGCACTCGATGGTTGACCTTGAAACGATGGAGATGCGGTGGTTCGACCAATGGCTTAAGGGCATTAATAATGGGATTTTGGAAGAGCCGCCCCTTCGGCTTTTCATTATGGGTGTTAATAAGTGGCGCGACGAACATGAGTGGCCTTTGGCGCGTACACAGTGGCAAGAATGGTATCTCCACTCCAGTGGCCATGCCAACAGCCTGATAGGCGATGGGGCGCTTTCCACCGAACCCCCTGCAGAGGAATCTCCAGATCACTATATTTATGACCCCAATAATCCCGTGCAAACGATGGGTGGCAACAACTGTTGTTCACCCGACATCGTACCTTGGGGGCCCTATGATCAACGCCCGGCCGAAATGCGCGGTGATGTTTTGTGTTATACGAGTGCGCCTTTGGATGCTGACTTGGAAGTGACGGGACCTATCAAAGTGGTACTCTATGCCGCGACTGATGTTTCCGATACCGATTGGACCGCTAAGCTGGTTGATGTCTCTCCCACGGGGTATGCCAAAAACCTTTGCGACGGCATTGTGCGGGCACGTTATCGCCAAAGCTTCAGGGAACCTACCCTTTTGGAACCGAACCAAATCTACGAATACGAAATTGAGGTTGGGGTTACGGGCAATGTTTTTCAAAAGGGTCACTGCATCCGTTTGGATATCTCTTCATCTAATTTTCCACGTTTCGACCGCAATGCCAATACGGGACATGCGTTTGGGACAGATGTTGAACTTTGTCGGGCAAACCAGACGGTTCACCATGCCCGTGAATATCCTTCACATATTTTGCTGCCTGTCATTCCTTCTTAGGATTTCTAATTGGCAATGTTTATATGCTGCTTTTACGGCGGGCACCGACGCTGATGCATATGTGGATGGATAAAGAGAATTTGGCTCATGGATAAATGTGGCGATGCATATCTCGGAGGGGAAGATGGAAAATGAAATCAGACCTTTTTCATTCGAGAATGATGAGGTGTTGTGCTCCGAAGCGGAAAGATCGGCATTCTTGGATACAGATTCAAATGTGAGTGACGAGCAGGTGCACGCTTCTTTGAATAGAATCAAAAAGCAAATTACGCGGGGTAGTCATTGGGGATATACAGCGGTTGAAAATGAAGTACCTGTGGGATTGATATTGGTGGATGTTGAGGAGGGGGCCTTCTTTGTAGATAATCTTTATGTGGCGCCTGATCACAGAAGAAAGGGTGTTGGAGAAGCGTTGATGCGACATGTGTTGCAGGAATTGCAAAAGCACAATGTAGAAGAGGTTGATTATATGACTTACCGCTTTGCCGATGGGTTATGAGAGATTCATCCAGTTAGAATTGACCCAATGCCAAAGCTATCGTAAGGGCTTGGTCGAGTTCTTGTAGTTTGGTAGGTGAGAGGGTGCCAACGAAATGTGTGAGAGAAGATTTGGGGATGCTGACCAAGTCGTCGCAATGGATACTGCTGTCGTGTTTGAGCCCGTCATCAACACCGACAGCTACTTGCGTGGAAAGGCCACTATGCGAAGAATAAATGGGTGCACAAATAACCGTGGAATATTTGGAGTCAAGGAGCACTTGGCGGCTTACGATTACAAAGACACGGTGTCGTTTCGCGTCGTGAGGTGATCCTTTGTAAACCCGATAAAGTTCGCCACGTCTCACAGTTCTACCTGATAAGACAAGACATCCTTAGCTTCTCGATTGAGGACATCTGCCTGCTGGTTCAGGATTTCGAGATCTCTGGCTTCGCTCATCTGGTGGGCTTTTTGAGCCAGATAATCTCGAACTGCCATTTCGAAAAAAGCGGAACGGTTGCCCGAGCGTCCAAGATAGCGATCAATTTCTTTGAGCAAATCTTCAGAAAGTGTGATAGATGTTTTGGTTTTCATATTTGAGGCCTCGTGTTGTAGGATATAAGTACTACCATTGTACCACCAATATACTAAAGAGTGGGATTTGTGCAAAGCAGAGAGAAAGAACTATGTATTCGATTATGCTAAAGACTGGTACACGGAGATACTGATGTTTTTATTGAAGATTCTATGTTTCAGTACATTCTTTTTAGTCGGAAGAAAATGGCCAGTGCTTTACCCGCTTGTCGGCGTCATGTACGGTCTCAAGCAGATATTTCGTGGGCGTTAGGGGTGTTTTGCATATTCCACATTCTAAGCTTTTGGGATTGTGTTGATTTTCTCCAAGGTATCTGAGGCGGTTTGCTGAAGTTCTGCATTATTGCTCTCTGTTAGAGATTGTAAAACGGTTTGCATGTGATCTTTTAGGTCTGGGAATATGATTCGACCGAGTATTCTGATAAATCGGGGTGGTGCGTTTCTGTCATTTGAGACGATGGTTTCTAACTCTTGCTGGACATATATTTTATAGTGATCGAGAAAATGGTTTTCAAAGGCCAAGACGTGTTCGCAGATGTCGCGAAGGTGATCTTGGTCTTTTTGTGTTTCGGGCACTTTGTATGCCCATTCGAGGCGGCACTTGTAATAGACGTCTTCGAGGAGGTCTGTCCATTTGTTGTGGGATGATTAAGGTTGCGGATCGTTGGATTGAGAATCGTCGGGGGGGTGTCTGAAGAATTCGAGGAGGAAGGCGATAAAGACGGCGAGGCTGCCCAGACCAAGCAGGGGAATGGCAATGTAGGTGGCGAGTTCGTAGAGGTTCATTTTTTACCTCCGGGGGTGAGTTGGGCAATGAGGAAGGTGAGGATGACGAGTGGGAGAATGTAGAGGATGCCGTAGTCTTGGTTGAGGGTGAGTGAAAAACCGAAGAGGTCGCCACGCCAGATGTAGGCAATTTCTTCTTCGTCCCAAGCACCGAGCAAATCGACCCAGGCGTAGTAGATGAGGACCAGAATGAATCCTACTGTCGTCGTAATTTGGCCTGCGCGGCGTTTGACATTGGGCCAGTAGTAGGCGGCGATGGTGGGTACCAGTGCGGTGCAAACAAGAATGGCGGTGATGAAAATCCAGAGGCGTTCGACATTGCTAAAATAGAGGCAGAGCAATATGGTTGCAATGGTGGCAAAGAACATGGCCACGCGTGTCCAGAGGAGGAGCGAGCGGTCGTTAAGTTTGTTTTTGGCTAAGGGTTGATAAATGTCGTAGACGATGTTGCTGGCGCAAATGAGCAAGTAGCTGTCGATGGTGGACATGGCCGCCGCCATGAGTCCGGCGGCAAAGAGGCCTTTGAGACCGGTGGGAAGGACGTGGAGGACAAATTGGCTGACGGCCTGATCGAGGTGTTCGGGGGCGGGCATCAGACCTTGTTCAACGGCGGCGTGGGCACCAATGCCGAGCATGGTGATGACCCAGTCATAACTCATCCAAATGACGACACCTGCACTAAGTGCAATGACCACATCGCGGTGGGTACGAGCGGCAAAGATACGTTGGTAAAAGGCGGGTTCAATGAGCACGCTGAGTGAGGTGAGGCCGTAGACAAACAAGAGGGCAATGGGGCGGCCACCCGTGGGTTCAAAGTGATCGGGCAAGAGGCGCTGCATTTCGGGAATGCCACCGACTTGTGAAAGCCCCAGATAGGCGGCAATGGCAAGGGTGCTGGCCATGAGGAGGAATTGCACAGCGTCTGTGAGGGCTACTGCGAGCAGGCCACCCAAGAGAGTATAACACAGTGCAATGATGCTGCCAAAAATGAGGCCCCATTCAAAGGGGATGCCAAATAGGGCATGGAAGAGACCCCCGATGCCAATGATTGAAAAGGCCGGTAAGGCGTAGATAAAGCTGGCGGCTGCGGTGAAGATGCGTGGCACAAGGCCGTAGTGGGCGTAGATGATGTCGGGAATGGAGCGTACGTCGTGTCGGCGAATCTTTTTGGTGAGTACCAGGCCGGTGAAGAGTGCGGCAAGATAAGCGGGGGCGGTGTCGAAGAACCAGTTGACGACGCCTGATTCATAGCTGATTTCGGAACCGGCTAAGAGAACACCCAGGCCGTAATAGGTGGAGACGAGCGTGCAGATTAAGAGCGGGGCGCTGAGTTGGCGACCCGCAATGATAAATTGGTCAAAGGAGCGAATGCGGGAGGCAACAGAGGCTCCAATGGCAATCATGCCTAAGAAGTAGACAATGACGATGGTTTGATCGAGGAGGGAAATGTTCATGAAATATTAGACCACGAGCAGGTTGTTTTTTTGCTGGAACTCTGGATACCGGTCTTCAAATTGTTCGGTTTGGCTAACCCGTGTTGTTTCGCCATTTGAACCATACTTGAGGGTTTGGCAAATGGGTTTGATGAAGCGTTGTGACAAAGTTTGTACGTAGGAACCTTGTGCGGGCAAGAGGAGGATGTCGCCTATTTCCATTTTTTGGGCATAACAGGTGAAGCCCCACAGGTCGTGTGGGGTACACAAACTGCCGTAAACGCGAATTTTTTGTTGTGTTTGGGCTGGGTGTGTCAGATTGATGAGGGGGCAATGTTCCGATTCAAGTTTTTCCCACCCCAATAGGTTGGTGCCGCCGTCGGTGATGGCAATGTCGTCGCCTTTGATGTCTTGTAATTGAAGGAAGAGATGAACGGCGGGGTTGGCGAGGTAGCGCCCCGGTTCGAGCCAAATTTGTGGATTGCCTAAGGGCGCAAGCTGTTGTTCAAAGGCTTCGAGTATGTCGTGTGCCATGTCTTCGATGGGTTGTACGGGATGCAAGAGATATTGCATGTCCCAATCGGCAGGTGGCTGATTGGGGTCTTTGCCTTCGAGGGTGGCACGCAGACGATTTTGGGGTGTCATCCAAGGGTAAACGGCTTCGTCGTCTTCGGGGTAATATCCGCCACCGATGTCAATGAATTGCCAACCGTTTGGCGGTGCGCTGTTGCTGAGCACGGGGGCAAGTTCGGCCAGTGTGTTTTGGTAGCCATTGGATTGGCGGTTCCAACTGAGGTGAAATTGAATGCCTTGTAAATCGATGTTTTCAAATTGGGCAGATGTGCGCACAAATTCGGGTAGGGCATTGAGCGGAATGCCAAATTTGGTCCAGAGGCCGTGGGCACTGGTGTTAAGGCGGATGCCTGCACGTATGGTAACACCATGTTGGGCTGCGAGGGCATTGAGACGTTCGCGTTCGTGGTGGCTGTCTAAGTGAACGGTGACACGATCTGCATTTTCAACGGCCAAACGCAACTCGTCTTCCGTTTTGGCTGGGCCGCTAAAGACGATGTGTTGAAAACCACATTGGAGAGCCAATTCGAGTTCAAGGCCACTGGATGCATCGGCGCTCAAGCCTGCTTTTTGAATGGTTTGTACTATAGAGTGGGTGGGGTTGGCTTTGAAAGCATAGTGGGTGCGTACGGTGTGTTTTTTTTGTGCAAAGGCTTTTTGAAAGCGGTCAATTTGTTGTAATAAACGGGGTTCATCCAAGAGGTAGGCTGGTGTGCCAAACGTGTGTGCGATATCGAGCAAGGTGTCGCGCTTGGAAAGGACTTCGTTGACCAGGCCTGTGAGTTCACCCTTATAGAGGGTTGTGTTATCGGTTTCTAAGAACGCGTCGAGAAGTGATTGGTATTCGTTGTTTTTCATAATGTCCCTTTGCACTCTTCTATCGACGTGAGTCGATAGAAGAGTGTCTTCTTGCACTTTGGTGCTTTTGTGAGTATTCGATAAAATGGGGATTATTTTTACGCGCTTATTCTTTCTTTGCGTTTCACAATGGGCTTGACCTGAAGGTCTATGCGCTTGGTGAGCATTTCGACCAATAGGGGCAGGTCGTCGGGTTTGGCACAGTATACGATGCACGATGCCAAAATGCTGTCGTCATAACTGCCTTCCCAAGATCGCAATTCATCACCTTTGAGGTGATAGGGCTCTACATGCAAAACAGCGGGGTGTTTTTTGAGTCGGTCAAAGTTGATGTCTTGAATGATGCCACTTTGATCGGTGATGAGATGGAGTGCCGCTACAGGTTTGGGTTGATCAATATTGGGCAGTTCTGGTGACTTGCCCAATGCTACTTCACAGGCTGTGCGAATGGGGTCATAACCGGTGGCGTGGATGCACAAATCGGGCAAACAGTCACCACCGGGGCGAAGGGCCATTTCGAGCAAGTAAGGTTTGCCACGCATCCAAATGGCATCGACCATTACAATGCCGTGTTTGACACCCAAGGCCATGGTGCCGCGCAAAAAAGTGGCGTGCAGGGTGTCGCGCATGACATCGGTCACTTTGGCAGGGTAATAAGCACCGACCAAACCTGCACGACCTTGACAGGGCAGTAGGTATTTCTCTGTGAGGCGCAAAATGTGTAAGTTGCCGCGCTCAATGTAAAGATCGGCACTAAATTCTCTGCCCGAAACGCATTGTTGAACGAGGTAGCTCGATTGATCAATGCCGGTGGTGATTCGTGTGTGCGCATCCATGAGGTCGTCTGAGTTTTCGACGCGTAACACCCAGGCACTGCCCGATCCTTCTGACGGTTTGAGAATGTATGGCCCATCTGTTTGGGCTGCAAAATCGAGGAGGTCATTGAGGTCGCGTACTTCTTGTGTCGCGGGTGTGGGAACGCGTTCGCGTTGCCATGCCATGTTGGTCTTGTATTTGTTACGTGTGCGTTGTACGAGTGCGTCGGTGTGAAATGGCAATTTAAGCCTGTGTGCTAAGGCAGCGGTTTCACTCATCGCTTCGCATATAAAGGTCGTGATGCCCGAAAATTTTACACTGTGTGTGCTTGCCCAAGCCGTTACATCTTGGCGCGTTTCTTCTGGATCATTCAAGTTGGTCGCAATGACCTTTGGATGATGCTTGAGTTCTTTGGCACGTTGTGTGTCGGTTACAAAGACAGCATCGGGCACGGTGCTTAAAATTCGGCGTGCATAATCTTCGCTGGGTTGCACAACAAGGAGTGTTTCGCTCATTGTGTTATGCTTTCTTCTTTTGCTTGTAAAACAGGTTGAGGTGCGATATGGAACTGAACTTGGGCATAGAGTTCTTCAAGTGTGTTATGTGCGTCTTTTAGGGTTTGGTCAAAGACCGATATGTATCCCAAAAACTCATATCCATGTGGGGGCGCAAGCAGAGCATCACCTGGTGAAAATTCAAAGTAGAGTTCGCTCAAGCGCGGATCTTTTCGAACGGCGTCTTCGCCGTGAATGGCTATGAGGGTGCCTGAGACTTCGGGCAAAAAGTAACGCATGTGCATTGCACCTTGGTAGGGGTGGTTGGCATAAATGCGCGATTCACCCGTTGCGAGGCGCAGGCCTTCTTCGTAGATGTCGATGTGCATCACGCGTTTGAGAAAGTCGGTGATGTTGTCGGCGCCTCGGCGTGCGGCAATTTCAATGACAAAGATGCCTTGTTCATTGATTTTGAGCTCGCAATGAAAACACGAGTTGGTGAGCCCTAAAGCCTGAACGGCTTCTTCTACGGTATGTTTGATGCGACTTTCGGTAGATTCGCCCAGACGTGTGGGCATCCATTCTTCATATTCGAGAAAGTAGTCGGTGTTTTTAATGCGTTCAATTTCAATGACACCAAAACAAGAGACCTGCCCATTGGAAACAATGCCGTCTACGCTAATTTGTTGCCCGTGGATAAAACCTTCTAACAGAAAGTCTGTTTCGGGATTCATCACGTCAGATGGGGCAATGCCGTGGCCGGCTTCGGGCAGCCAAAATTCAAATGGATATTGGGGATGGTGTTCTTTATAGGTGCGAATATAGGTTTGCACTGTTTCAAGGTGTGTTTCGATTTCTTCTGGGCTGTCGGTGGGATCTATGCGAATGACCCCGTAGCTTGAAGACCCACTTAAGGGTTTGAGCACCATAGGGGCTTGACGGTTTTGTCCGTGTTGATAGATGGCTTCTGCATCGTGTACCAAATGATATTCGGGTACCATCAAACCTGCTTCTTGCAAGGCTTTGCGCATGAGAAATTTGTTGCGCGCACGTAATGCCGCGCTGGGGTGATTGCTTGGCAAACCCAATTCGTGCGCAATAAAGCTGGCCATGAGCACGCCGGTTTCAGAAAAGCTGGTGACCCCGTGGATGGGATCTTGGGCATGCAATTGGTGCACCTGTTGAAGTGCCTTGTCAAAGTGGGCTTCAAAGTCACAAGCAATGATGCGGTCAAAACAGACATCGTCGTTGGCATCGGGCTGTTTTTTGAGCAGTGAAAACCGAAAGCCTTTTTCTGTTTGGGCTTGGGTAAAAGGCGTTGGATCAATGGCCGTGTGTACGATGAGGATATGTTTCAAGAGAAAACCTTTCATTGGGCGTAATCTTTGCGCCCGGCTGAAAATTCACCGAAAAATGCGGGGCACGGGAACCGTGCCACTACGCCAACGGGATTCAGACAGATGATGGTTAGGCCAATAGAGGACTGAATTCCCAGGTATTGATTCTGACTTGCGACCTGTAGAGCTGAGACTTGTGATCGATTTCATAGATTGTTTAGTCTGCAACGTCTCCATACATGACTGGTGTATGGGCGTTGATGTCGAAGGCACGGGCAACGCGATGGGTGTGCAGGTCGAGGCTGCGTTTGGCAGAGGTGTAGTTTTTGCCCCATACACTAACCCAACCGAGGTTGTCATATGCCACTGGAGGCACTTCAACACGATCCCCATCTTGTTTGGTATAAACAATTTCGATGAGTTTGTTATTGCGCTTGGCATACCGAATGGGCTTGATGTGCACCTGCCCCGGTTGTTCTGGGACCAGCGTGGTTGAGATGCCCCATCCTTTGGGGCGGACAGACGCATGAATGGGCAAGCTCAATGCCACCCGAATGTTTTCCTCGGCCAAATTGATGCCATACACACGTTTGACCAAGGGCTGAATGCAGTCGCCACCCATGCGGGCACCAATTTCGACAATGCGTGGGCCATTGGGTGTGAGCTTAATTTCGGCGTGAATGCCCGAGTGGGTTAGCCCTTGTGCGTTGACGCCATCGACGACCATGTCGCGGATGGCATTTTGAATGGTTTGGGGAAAACGCGAAGGTGTGGTTTCTCCGCGTTCGATAAATGAACCATCGTCCATTTTGGCTTTGTCGATGATGGCATAGAGTGTGATTTGGCCGTCTTTAACAACGCCCTCGATGCTCACTTCGGGGCCAGACAAGAATTCTTCGAGTACAAACCGCGCGGGTGGATAGGGATACAGGCTGTCTTGTACACGGGCCCGGTTGCGGTTTTCGCGATACGTTTGGAGGGCGTGTTCGGCAGTTTCAACCCGGGTGACCCATTCGCTGTCGGCACCCCACTCGGGTTTGAGCACGGCTGGTAATGTGAGCTCTTTGCAGGCTTGAATGAGCGATTCTTCGCCCGTGATGAGGCGGAAATTGGGCACGGGCACGCCTGCGTTTTGAAGGGCTTCGCGCATGAGATATTTGCTGCGGGCGTTCATGGCCGCTTGTGGGGTATTGCCGGGCAGGCCCAACTGATGGGCAATGTGGGCACAGGTGGGGACGTCTTCTTCCCAAAAGGTGACCACGCCAGTGAGGGTGACGCGTTGGTGCAATTCTTCAACGAGGGTTAGGGTATCGGCAAGGGATTTGCCGTGGGTATAAATGGTTTCTTGGGCATATGTATCTGCCCAGCCGGGGTTGGCGTTGAGGAGATAGATCTCCACACCCATTTCGGCAGCCGTTTCAAAGGTGAGGCGCTTTTTGACGGAGCCGCTGTGTACAAAAAGCAATTTGGGGCGCGTAGGCGCGTTTTTGGGGGGTTGGTTATCTGGCATTGTCGTTAATGGCCTCCATAGTCGAGTAGGTAAATGGTGGATCGAAGATAGCAGTAGACGTAGGCGGATTTCATAAAAGATCCTTGATACGGGTTCGAACGCGGTAGTAGATAAACAATAGCGTATGCTAAAAGGAGAAACCGCGTTTCTGAGGAAAAAAACGTATGTAGAAAACAGAAAGAGTGTGTTACATTACAAATCAAGTGGGCATAAAAAAACCGCACCATGAACCAACAGTGCGGAAACAAAAAACGCACTGTTGAATACCATCAACAGTGCGTGAAATCGTATTGGGCAAATGCACAAAATGCACTGTTGTTGAAAAGGGCAATACCTTTGATCTTCAACAGTGCGGCTATCCTAATTGGGTTTATTCCAAGTGAGGACCCGTTCCTTCGCGTCCTGCGCTCTCGCGCAGTTTGCCTTTTCAATTACGAAGATCGGCGGAATATTACAGCAATGGATAGTCGTTGTCAATAAAAAAATTAAAATAGATGTTTTTATCGGTCTCTCCAAAGCAGCAAACATTCACGCCGCCGTCGCAATCCCAAACAAAACCGGTTTTTTTCGATGCTGCTATCAAACCAATCTCGTTGGATGGCAAGGTTGGGTTGGCGCCCATCATCACATTGTAATACCCGTACTTTACCTGACAAACCATGGAGGCGTGTGCGATAATAGGCATCGAAACAGTAGATCCAATCGTTGTCGGCATATTGGGCCAAAATGAAGTGTTCCTCAGCCTTGCCTAAAAGCACATTGCACATGGCCACACCGCCGCTGTTGAAACATTGGATAATTTTGTTAAGGGTAACCTCTTCTCCTTCGATGTATTCGGTGGAGACACTGTAACGCGATGTTTTATAAGATGAAAGAAATTCGCCAAGCAAGCGCAAGGCCAAGCGACTGGTGCCGGCACGGCCTAGTTTGTTGCCACGCCCGACGGTGTCGAGGCTATATATATAGATATTTCTTACAATAACAGGTGGAATGTCGCGTCTCTCAAAGAGATAAGAAATGGCATTGAGCAATGTGGCCGGTGCGCAGTCATATTCTGAGGCCTGGTAGATAAGCGGCACTTTTACTTGTGCGCCCATTAAAGTGTCCTTTGAATGTGTTCAATGGATGTGTTCATGGTGCTCCCAAAGATTGATTTAATTGCTCATCGTTAAACATCTTTATCGCCATCTAATACAATGAGAATGCCACAGTTGCCGCATTGAGGGTCTGCCACATAGCTTTTGAGCAGTGTGCGAATTTCAAAGCCCATGCGCATTTGCGCGGTGATGGTGGGGTCTTTGATGTGGCCATCACGTACTTTTTCAAAGTAGGTTTCGGGTGTCATTTGATTTTGGTAGGTCTCATACCCATTCATCATACCAACAGTGACTTGCCCCTTGAGGTTGAGCGCGTGAACGGTGTGTTGGCGCGCGGCATAAAGCCCGCGTGCAATGCCTTGTCGGCGAAAGTTTGGATGGGTGCCAATGTCGGCGCCATAGAGCCAGTTGCCTTTGGGCTGGTGTGAGGTGAGCCACCCACCTTGAATGATGTCTGCAAAGGTATGGTGAATATGCGTAAAGTCAAAGTTGAAGCAAATGGATGAGGTCATGCCGACCACATTGTCGTGATGAAGGGCGACAAATTGTCCTTCTGGAAAGAGGGCGATGTGTTTGTGGTAGTGTTCTTTTTTAAATCGTTCTTCTACCGCAAGCGTGGGAAAGACGATTTCTTGTAGCTTTTCGAGCTGTTCTGCGTGTTTGGGCTGTGTTGAGGTGATTTTGATGCCTGAATCTAAGGTGATGTTGTAGGCCATGGCATGGCTTTCTGATTGGATTTGGATGGCTTAGATACGATGGGTGATCAAATTGCCTCATAAGATGCAAAATACTTGCCAATAGATGAATTTTTTTACGTGACTCACGTGAAGTGTTCTGAAGTGGACATTTTCTTTGGCATTTGATTTGCGGAGGTTATATAGAAAAATTGACAAGTGTTACTTTTTGAGGTAACATTAATGGGAAAGATTCGACGTGGTAATTATGTGTTTGTCACTTGGAAAGGTGACCATAGCCCTTGGCATGTGCATGTCTATCAAGATGGACGTTTGGTGGTGAAATGGGATTTGGACAATCATTTGCCGATGAAGGGAAGGGCAAGTCGCCAGATTTTACGTCTGATCGCCCAGCTTCTTGAAGAGGGGGTGTTGTGAAAATTTTAAATGTTAAAGCCAATAATCGAAGAAAAGCTTTTGAGATTCAGATTCTGAAGCAATTATACTTTTTGCCATACGCAAAATTAGAACATCCGCCAAGTTCTGAGAACCGCATTACAGACGTTTATATTGATAAAGAGATTGGTTCTGAAGGATTTACCTATCAATTGGCTTCTGGTATAGAGGATACGATCCATATGGATCGTGTGTTAGAATACAATCAAGACCCAGATCATTTGCGCGAGATGTTGTTTTACAAACTCACCATAGAAGCGCAGAAACGAATTGCCAAAACGGCGTTGAGCAAGCGCGAGATCATTCGTCGGTTGAACACCTCGGCAACGCAGTTCTATCGTTTGATTGATCAGACCAATACACGAAAGTCGATGGGGCAGTTGTTGTCCTTACTTCAGGTTTTGGATTGTGATGTTGAGGTTGTAGTGACCGACAGAGTGTGAAAAAAAGATGGATAAGAGTTGATGCCGTTCATGGCCGTTCCTTTTTGGAGCGGTTTTTTTTGTGCATGTTGTGTTCTGTTTTAAGAGGGTGATTGAAAGAGTTGTTCAGTTTACCCAAACGAGAGGACTCAAAAGAGACCAAGAAACAAGGCTGTTCGTTTCGGCACGCTCCTTGCCTAATGATGTACAAAGTTAAAAGTCTTTTTAGCGCTCCCAGTTCAAGTGGGTATCCTACTCATTGTCGTAATCTCTGGTGCGCAAGTGCGTTTGAGGCAAATGCAACGTTCACGAATAAGGAGTGTGTTATGACGTCTCGGGTTTTGGGGTGTACGACGTTGGGTATTGATGCATATGTGGTGCATGTAGAAACAGATATTGCCAATCAGCTTCCAGCATTTTCTGTGGTGGGTTTGCCCGATAGTGCGGTGAAGGAGAGCCGGGATCGGGTGACGGCGGCGATTAAAAATTCGGGCCGGCTTTTTCCCAACCATCGGATCACGGTGAATTTGGCGCCGGCAGATATTCGCAAAGAGGGTTCGGCATTTGATTTGCCAATTGCTGTGGGGATTATTGCGGCAGCGAGTGGGCATATTTCACAGAAGAAGTTGTCTCAATATGCGATTTGGGGTGAGTTGGCTTTGGATGGAGAAGTGCGTTCGGTTCGGGGTGCGTTGTCGATGGCTGTTGAGGCGAAACGTGTGGGTTTGAAGGGGATTATTCTGCCCGTTGAAAATGCACGCGAAGCTACGATTGTGGGCGGTGTAGATGTGTTGCCTGTGCGTGATTTAACCGAGGCCTTGGATTTTTTGGAGGGGTATTGTGATATCGTTCCGTTTGAGGTGGACATGGACGAGGTGTTTCGTCAGGCGACGACGCATCGGGTGGATTTTCGCGATGTGCGTGGGCAAGAACATGCCAAGCGTGCGCTTGAAGTGGCAGCCAGCGGGGGGCATAATTTGATTTTGCTTGGACCGCCAGGATCGGGCAAGACGATGTTGGCGAAGCGATTGCCGACTATTTTGCCCGAGATGACGTTGGATGAATCATTGGAGACGACGAAGATTCATTCGGTTGCAGGGCTGCTGCCGCCCCATACGGCCTTGGTGGCCATACGGCCGTTTCGGTCACCGCATCACACGATCTCGGATGCGGGATTGATTGGTGGTGGGCCGTATCCCCGACCAGGGGAAGTGTCTTTGTCGCATCACGGAGTATTGTTTTTAGATGAGTTGCCCGAGTTTAAGAAGCAGGTGTTGGAAAGTCTTCGCCAACCGATTGAGGACAGTTTTGTGACGATTTCTCGGGCAGCGATGTCACTGACGTATCCGGCGCGTTTTATGATGATCTGCGCGATGAACCCGTGCCCGTGTGGGTATTTGGGTGATCCTAATAATGAGTGTATTTGCTCACCGCCATTGATACAGCGGTATGTAAGCCGTATTTCTGGACCCTTGATGGATCGCATTGATATTCATATAGAGGTGCCCGCGGTGAAGTATGATGATTTGTCGCGTGAACCGACCGGTGAATCTTCGGAGACCATTCGCAAGCGCGTGCAAACAGCACGTGAAGTGCAATTGCATCGATTTCGCGATCACTCCGATCTGTTTAGCAATGCGCATATGGGGCCGCAAGAGATTCGGGCCTTTTGTCGGATCAATGGTAAGAGTGAAGAATTGCTGAAGATGGCGATTACGCGATTGGGTTTGTCGGCACGTGCGTATGACCGGATTTTGAAGGCGAGTCGGACGATAGCAGATTTGGAAGGTGAGGTGGATATCAAGGCACAACATGTGGCTGAGGCGATTCAATATCGGAGTTTGGATCGGAAATTATGGGAGTAATATTACACTTGTATAACTAAGCCAATGGCGTATACTTATGGTATTCATAGAGACATCGGCATTTAGCCGTTATATCCAGAAATCACTTACAGATGAGCAGTATTCTGAGGAGCATCCACGCCAATGAGAAAAGAATTATTTGATGATTTGCTCGAAAGTGTGCGTGAAGCAGGGGCTATTATGCGAGGCGAGATGGCACCCAGTCGTGTCTTTGAATTTACGCCTTTAGATATCAAAGCCATTCGCGGGAAGCTCAATAAATCTCAACGTGAATTTGCACTCATGATTGGTGTCAGTACGTCAACGCTTCAGAATTGGGAACAAGGACGTCGCATACCTCGTGGACCTGCTCGTGCTTTGTTAAAAGTTGCCGAGAAAAACCCACAAGCAGTTGCCGAAGCGCTTGAAATTTGAATGACTGTGATAATCATCTAAAATTAGGATATGTCAGTGCCTCGAAAAATTCTTCAAACAGTTTTTGGTTACGATCAGTTTCGACTGCAACAAGAAGAGATTATTCAGCGTCTTTTAGAGGGAAAAAATGCAGCGGTGATTATGCCCACGGGTGGCGGGAAGTCGATTTGTTATCAGATTCCTGCACTGATGCGCAAGGGGACGGCAATTGTTGTTTCGCCGCTGATTTCTTTGATGCAAGATCAGGTTGATGCGCTGAAGCAGTTGGATATTGCTGCCGAATACCTGAACTCGAACCTTGATGGTGGGCAGCAATATCGGGTGATTCAAACGTTTTTGAGTGGTACACTCGATTTGCTTTATGTGGCGCCCGAACGGCTTATGATGCCGGACTTTTTAGATTTGATGACGCGCGTCGATATTGCTCTTTTGGCCATTGATGAAGCGCATTGCATTTCGCAATGGGGGCATGATTTTCGACCCGAATATCGGAAACTGACGGAGGTTCGCAATCGGTTTCCTCATGTACCTTGTATTGCGGCGACCGCGACGGCAGATGGCCCTACCCGCCGAGAAATTGTTCAGCAACTCAACATTGAAGGTGAGGGGCTCTTTGTTGCAGGTTTTGATCGGCCCAATATTCGATATACGGTTGTGCCCAAAAAAAATGCCAAACAGCAATTGTTGGGTTTTATTCGCACGGAACACCCGACCGATGCGGGCATTGTGTATTGTCTGTCGAGGCGCAAAGTTGAAGATGTGGCAAACTGGCTCGTTGAACAGGGGCACGAGGCGTTGCCGTATCATGCGGGTTTGCCCGCTGAGGTGCGATATGGGAATCAGGATCGATTTTTGAAAGAGGAAGGCCTCATTGTTGTGGCGACCATTGCTTTTGGGATGGGCATTGACAAACCCAATGTGCGATTTGTCGCGCATATGGATATTCCCAAAAGCCCCGAGTCTTATTATCAGGAAACGGGTCGGGCAGGGCGCGATGGTTTACCAGCAAATGCTTGGATGACCTATGGGTTGGGCGATGTGGTGTTGATGCAAAAAATTCTCGGCGATTCGGAAGCAGACGAGGAACATAAACGCGTTGAGTGGCATAAATTCAACGCGTTGGTTGGTTATTGTGAATCTGTGCAGTGTCGCCGCCAAATGCTTCTAAGTTATTTTGGCGATACAATGGATAATCCTTGTGGCAATTGCGATACGTGCCTTGTGCCTGTTGAGACCTTTGATGGTACGGTGGCTGCCCAAAAAGTTCTTTCTTGTGTGCATCGCACGGGCCAACGTTTTGGTGCAGGGCATATTGTGGATGTTCTTTTGGGCAAAATGACCGACAAAATAGAGAGCTTTGGTCACCATAGCCTCAGCACGTTTGGCATTGGCGATGAACACCCTGTGACCCAATGGCGTGCGATCATTCGGCAGCTCGTGACGGCAAATTACTTGCGTGTAGACATTGATGGGTATGGTGGATTGAAAATGACGACAGATTGTGGACCTGTTTTAAAAGGCGAAAAACAGGTTTTTTTCCGCAAAGATCCAAAACCCGAACGCGCTTCTCGCAAAAGAGAAAAGATAAGAACGAAAAAAAATGACCTGCTTGAAGATCAAGCACAACCTTTGTTTGATGCGCTGCGCGATTTGCGTCTTGAATTGGCCCGTGAGCAGGGTATTCCGCCTTATATCATTTTCCATGACAGCACGCTCATCGCCTTGGCACAGGATCGCCCCAAAACGATGCAAGCTTTTGGGCGTATGCCGGGTGTGGGCGCTGTTAAGTTGGAGCGTTATGGTGAAGCTTTTCTTAATGTGATTTGTAATCATGATTGATGGATAATACACTTTGGGCGATTGATTGGGACCGTTTTTTTAATATAGCGGAAGCGTTATTTAACACATAAGAAACCCAAAAGCTTTGTCTGTGGTCTTAAAAGGTGAAAAGGCATTCTGTTTCTATATTTTTATGGAGGTTTTTATGCCCAAAAGCAAGAGCGGCAGCAAGTCGGGGATGAATAAGTTTCAGAAAAAAGCGCATAAAAAAGGCGAATTTCGAGTGCGGCGAGAAGACGTGCCTCATTATTTGGTTTTGGCTGAGAGTGAAGATCCTAAAGATCGGTTTGAGGCGGCGGCCAATTTGTGCCCGTGCCATATTCGTCATCCGGTGCCGGAAGTACAAACGGCCTTGTTTCGCTTGATGGAAGATGCTGATGCAGAGGTGCGTGCGCGTGCTTGGCACACTTTGGAGGATGGGGGCGTGCCTAATGACCCACGCATGGAAGCTATCTTTATGCGCACACGCGAACATGAAACCGATAAGCGGGTTTTGGGCTTTTTGAAAGACTTGCAAAAGGAAAATTTGGCACACAAAGAACGTACAATGCTTAAAATTGCTGCGCGTTCGGAGTTTGATCAAAAAGGGAAATGTGATTTTTGCGGTGACAATGGCCCTGTGAAGACCGATTATGAAACCGAAATACCCCATGGTGGACAGATTCGTTTTGCCCTCATTTGCAAGGCTTGTGTGTCGGGTGGACAAGGCTTAATTAATTATTTATTATAAAAGGGACGAATCTTTCGTCCCTTTTATTTTTGTAATTTAACAAGGAGTTGCCATGCAGATGTTGGAAGGTCGGCCCGATATTGACTACCCTTGCCCCTGGAACTTTAAGGTCATTGGCCGTGACGAAGCTGAAATGAGACAGGCGATTGGTGATATTGTAGGGGACAAGGCGTATACCATCACCTTGTCGAATCACAGTGCCAATGGGACATATTGTAGCCTGAATTTGCACATGACAGTGATTAATGAACCCCACCGAATTTATATCTACATAGCCCTTACGGAACACGACAGTACCAAAATTGTGTTATAAGCTTGCTTGGGGTGTTTCTTCCCTTATTTTAGCTTGACAATTATTCTCTTTTAATGCACTATTCAAGCCCAATTTTGTTGCCACATCTTTGTCGCTTTGATCGTTGTAATTCATTGTAAAATAATTTCATAGACATGTTTTTAAATTGGAAATAGTTGCCAGAGTGCTGTTGCATGTCTGGTGACTTTAGCACTATGAACCCATTACAATTCAGTGTTCAGAACATTATAGATGGTCAGGCCATTCCCATTGCGATTACAGGCATGGGAATTGTGTTTTGTGTACTGGCTTTGATCAGTCTGTTTATTGCTTTGTTGCCAAAATTAACGGCGATATTGGGGCGATTTTTCCCTGAAACGGAGGTTCAACCCTCTGCGCCAAAAACCTCTTCAAATGATGCGGTATTGGCTGCTATTGCGTATGTATTTCATATGCGTCGTCGATAAAGAATAGAAGCGGATTGACGTGAGGACGGGTTATGGAAATACTGGTTGAATTTTTAGGGACAACGGGTTTTGCCAACTTGACGTTTGGCAATGTTCTGATGATTATCATTGGAATCGTGTTTATCAATTTGGCGATTACCAAACACTACGAACCCTTGCTCTTAGTGCCCATTGGTTTCGGGGTGGTGGTGGGCAATATTCCCTCAATTGCGAGTATGGCATTGGGGGTTTATGATGAGGGCAGTGTCCTTCGTTATATTTATTTTGGTGTCACCTCAGGTTTGTTTCCGCCCTTGATTTTTTTGGGCATTGGGGCGATGACCGATTTTTCGACGATGTTGTCGAATCCCAAACTGATTTTGTTGGGGGCTGTTGCTCAGATTGGTATTTTTTTAACCCTGATTGGTGCCATGTATTTGGGTTTTACACCCGAAGAAGCAGCCGCCATTGCTATTATTGGCGGGGCTGATGGACCGACGGCAATCTTTTTGTCGGCCAAATTGGCCCCCCACCTTTTGGGTGCCATTGCCATTGCAGCTTATTCTTACATGGCACTGGTGCCTGTGATTCAGCCGCCGATTATGAAGTTGCTGACCACAAAAAAAGAGCGATTGATTCGGATGTCTGAACCGCGCACGGTTTCTGTGCGTGAGCGTATTATTTTTCCTATTGCGGCTTTTTTGATAGCCTCCCTGATTGCGCCTGGTGCGATGACCTTGTTGGGTATGCTCTTTTTTGGCAATTTGCTCAAAGAGAGCATGGTCACAGATCGTTTGGCAGAGTCGGCGCGTAATTCTTTGATCGATATTGTGACGATTTTGCTTGGGTTTTCGGTGGGTGCCAGCACACAAGCGCAAACATTCTTAACCCCTCAGTCTTTGCTCATTTTTGGACTGGGGGCATTGTCTTTTGCGGTGGCAACAGCAGGCGGGGTTTTATTTGCCAAATTTATGAATTTGTTCCTCAAAGATAAGATTAACCCACTTGTGGGCGCTGCGGGTGTGTCGGCTGTTCCTGACTCGGCACGGGTGGTGCAAATGGTGGGGCAAGAAGAAGATCCGCATAACTTTTTGCTGATGCATGCGATGGCCCCTAATGTGGCGGGTGTGATCGGTTCGGCTGTGGCGGCTGGTATTTTGTGGTCGGTGATGGTGAAATAAAGGATTGGGTTATGGCAAAGAAAAAAGTGACGTTTATGTGCACCGCATTTCGCGATGGGTTTCAGTCTGTGTATGGTGCGCGTGTGTTTACGCCAGATTTTTTACCGGCAGTGGAAGCTGCGCGTGATGCGGGTATTACTTATTTTGAGGCGGGCGGCGGCGCACGGTTTCAGTCGCTTTATTTTTATTGTAATGAAGATGCGTTTGCAATGATGGATGCCTTTCGCGAAACGGCTGGCCCAGATGCCAATTTACAGACGTTGGCGCGGGGTGTGAATGTGGTGGGGTTAGACTCTCAATCGAGTGATATTGTCAAACTTCATGCCGATTTGTTTAAAAAACATGGCATGACGACCATTCGCAATTTCGATGCTCTTAATGATGTGAACAATTTGATTTATAGTGGTCAATGTATTGTGGACGCGGGGTTGAAACATCAGGTGTGTGTGACGCTGATGGAGTTGCCTCCAGGATGTGAAGGTGCGCATGACGCAGATTTTTATGAAAAGACATTGCGCGAAATATTAGATGCGGGCATTCCCTTTGATGCTGTCTGTTTTAAAGATGCATCGGGTACAGCAGTGCCATCTAAGGTCCATGAGACGATCAAACGCGCTCGGAAGATGTTGCCCGAAGGCACGGTTATTCATTTTCATACCCATGAAACCGCAGGTATTAGTGTGCAGGCCAATATGGCAGCTTTGGATGCGGGTGCCGATGCAATTGATTTGTCGATGGCGCCCTGTTCGGGGGGTACTTGCCAACCCGATATTTTGGTGATGTGGCATGCCCTTCGCGGGTCTGATTACGATTTGGATGTTGATATTGAAAAGGTGCGTGAGGCCGAAGAGGTCTTTAAAGAATGCATGGCCGATTACTTTTTGCCGCCTGAGGCAACCGCTGTAGAACCCCTGATCCCTTGGAGCCCGATGCCTGGGGGGGCTTTGACGGCCAATACACAAATGTTGCGCGACAATGGCATTATGGACAAGTACCCCGACATGATTAAAGCGATGGGTGATGTGGTGGCTCGAGGTGGGTTTGGGACATCGGTAACACCTGTCTCACAGTTTTATTTTCAGCAGGCTTTTAACAATGTGATGTTTGGCCCTTGGGAAAGAATTGCTGAGCCTTATGGGCAGATGGTTTTGGGTTATTTTGGAAAAACACCGGTGCCAGCAGATCCTGAAATTGTCAAAATTGCATCCGAGCAACTGAAACTGGAACCAACGAATCAACCCCCATTGGAACGCAATGATGCCGACCCCAATAAAGGGATGGAAGCCGCACGGAAAAAGTTGGAAGCCGAAGGTATTGAAGCAACGGATGAAAATATTTTTATTGTGGCAGCTTGTGCAGACAAAGGGATGGATTTTTTGAAGGGCAATGCCAAAATTGGGGTGCGCAAAGTTGAAAAACAAGACGATGCCCCGGTATCGGATGGACCCGCAGAGTATCGCTTGACAGTGAATGGGCAATCTGTAACGGTGGCGGTTAATGGCAATCAGGCGATGGTGAATAGGAAGACATATACGGTTGACTTACAGGAATCTTCTGGTGGCGCGGCAGTTAACACGGTCGATGCGGCACCCGTTCGGGCACAGATGCCGGGTAAGGTGATTCGGGTATTAAAAAATGTGGGCGACCCCGTGGCTCAGGGTGAGGCCATTTTGGTGCTTGAGGCCATGAAGATGGAAGTGCAAATTACGGCCCCTCAGGCAGGTACGATTGCTGAGCTTCCTGTTTCGGTGGGTGATCAGGTTGCCAATGGGCAGACATTGGCTATGATTGGGTAAAAGAGTAAAAGAGTAAAAGAGTAAAAGAGTAAAAGAGTAAAAGGGTAAAAAGTAAAAAGGCGATGGTGGTTGATCATTGCCTTTTTTGTATTGATCTAAGAGGGCGAGATGATACAACCTCTCGTTGCTTTACTGGACGTCCGCTTGTTTGTATTTTAGAATGTAATAAACTACAAAAATTCTTAAGCCGAAGAGATGACTGATGAACTATTTTAGAAGCAATCGTTTTTTAGATATGTTGCCAGATTGGGAGACGGGCAACCCACCTGCGGGGGCACTGGAAGATTATTTGCCACGTATGCGGGCGCTGTTGGCTCGATTGGGCAATCCTCAAGAAGCATTTAAAACAGTGATTGTGGGCGGCACCAATGGTAAGGGTACCACAAGCAGTTTGTTGGCTGCACTGTTGCGGGCATCGGGGAAACGTGTGGGATTGTATACGTCGCCGCATTTGCACACGGTGCGTGAACGCATTCAGGTGGGGGGAGACGTGATGCCGCGCGATGTGTGGGCAGAGGGTGTGACCCGATTGTACGAGAAAAGTCGCGATTTTGAGCGAGAGGGTTTTGGGGCATTTAGCAAGTTTGAAGCGCTCACGGCTTTGGCTGTGCATTTGTTTGCTGAAGCCGGTGTTGAATATGGGATTTTTGAAGTGGGTTTGGGGGGGCGGTATGATGCAACCAATGCGTGGGATTCTGATGTGGCCGTGTTGACTGCGATTCAGTTGGATCATACAGCAGTTTTGGGCGATACGGTAACTAAAATTGCATTGGACAAAGTTTATATTGCACGCCCAGGACGCCCCCTGTTTACGTCTGCGGCACAGGATGCCGAGGTCTTACGCGTATTGGAAACGGAGAGCAAGCAGGCATGTTTACATGTTGTGGATGAGTCTGTGGTAGACATAAAAGATCGGCCTAAGACATTTGAACAAAATGCCGCGCTCAGTCTGGCTGTTGGAAAGTATTTGCTTGGGGATGGTCTTGATGCTTCTGTGGTGCAAGATGTGATTGCGTCGTTTGTATGGCCTGGGCGATTTGAGGTGGTACAAGAGACACCCCCTGTGGTTTTAGATGGTGCGCACAATCCCGGTGCCGTGTGTGGACTGGTAGGTGAACTGAAATTGCTTTCAGATGCGTGGACATTTGTTGTGGGGGTGAATGCAGGCCATGATGCGGCAGGTATTTTAGAGGCCATTGCACCCCTTGCTCATGAAGTGGTGTTGACACGTTCTATGCATCCCAAAGCACTGGATTTGACACATTTGGAATCCCATCTTCCGCCTCATATATCTGTATCTGTTGTCCTAGATGGTTTGGCCTGTCTCAAAACGTACTTGGCATCTCCTATTGTGCGTCCAGTGTGTGTGTTGGGATCTTTGCATTTGGTGGCACTGGGACGTGAAGTGTTGGATTTGCCGCACGAAAAAGATGGTTTTAGTGAAGATGTCTTTTTAGAGAGCTTGCAATGTTTGGAAATTGCTTGTCGAAATTTGGGCGTGGTTTATACCCCTGTGTCGGATAATGGCAATGTGGTGCGTATATATAAGGATGGCCGCCCCATGTATTTTATGAGAAACAAACACCCATTTAACGATTATGTGTCGGGGCGCTTGGCCGAAGACAAGGGATACCAGTATGAATTATTTCAGCAGGCAGGGTTGTGTATTCCAAAGACAATGGTGGTGTTTAACCCGCTTGCAGATCGACGGTTTGACCGGTATAAGACACATGCGTCTGTTGATGCTATTGTAGAAGATGTGATGGCGCAGTTTGATTTGCCTGTGGTATTGAAGCGCAATCGGGGGTCAATGGCACAGGGTGTTTATTTGGAGACAGATCTCGAAGGTTTAAAGAAACGCTTGCAGGATTTATGTGAAGAGAGTGGTCGGATGGACAATGTGCTTTTGGTTCAGGCATTTGTGGCAGGGCCAGAATATCGCATTGTGGCCAGCCAAGACCATTTGTTGCTTGCTTATGAAAAACAAAGTGATGCTCACATCGGCGAAGACCTCAACCCCTTGCATCAAGCGGGTGGGGTGGCGATGCCTGTGGTTGATACCGCGTTGCTTCACGAAATGCGTGTTGTGGTTCGGGCATTGAATGGGGTGTTGGACTTGGGTTTTTATGCTATTGACTTGATTGCTGGGGCTGATGGGTTGTCTATTTTAGAAGTGAACCCCAACCCTATTTGTCATTTTTATAATTTGCACAATGGCCGAGGTGATTTTGTGCGTGTTTATGATTATTTGCTGCAAAAATATGTGCTGGTTAAGACATCGGAGTTACCTACCAAGCAAACGACCGCATTGTTGGGGTAAAAAGGGAATTGAGATTTTAGGTTTGGTGCCGATAGTAAAAAAGCCAATAGGTGGGTGGCTTTCAGCGGATTAAGAATCGGAATCGTGCCTTGTTTTGTTTGGTTTGCTGCCTTACCTTGTAAAGGCATTCGTGATAGGTTGTTTCATTAGCGCGTTTGGGGCTACGCTGTGTTGTGAGGAGATTTTGGTATGAGATATTCATTTTTGATGGTTTTGTGTTTTGCAGCTTCATCGATGTGCCTTGATGCTGCTACCGTGGCAAAGGTGAGTGGCAATGACATTTATGTTGATATGGGCAAAAAAAAAGGCGTGCAAATTGGCACCATGGTGAATGTGTATCGCAAAAAAGAAGTGGAATCTGAACATGGATCGATGAAATTTACGACCCAGACTTTTATTGCTCGACTTATTGCCCATAAAGTGGGTGACACGCAGACTGTTGCACGGGTGAAAGAAATGAGTTCTGTGATTGATGGGGATACTCAGAAAGCCATTTTGAAGGGGGATTTGGCAGAACCCTCATTTCTGATATTGGCCGATCAGTTGTTTAAAAGGGATAACACAGAATTGCTGGTTGGTGGCATACCTTCCCTACGGCGTATGGCCAGTTTTATCAAACGGTTTGATGCACTCAAAGTGCGTATTGAAGTGCATACCGACTCTGACACCAAGGGTGCAGTTAAATTGTCTCGTGCACAGTCCAAGAGCATTCGCGATTGGTTGGAGGGGGAAGGTGGCGTTAAAAAGGACAGTTTGGTGCCTGTCGGTTATGGTGACCAGAAGCCCATTGCCAGCAACGACAGTAGTGAAGGACAAAAAGCCAATCGGCGTGTGGAAATAGTGATTGAAGACTAAGTCAAAAAACGATTCTTAAGCTTCTGACTTGTGGTTTGCGATCTGAAGATTTTCGGTTGGGTTTTTCATATTAATGATTTAAAAGGTTGTGTTATGACCCGATTGTTGACATTGTTTTTTATATCTTTCTTGTGCTGGGCCGAAAATGTTGCTGCACAGGAGTTTGTGGTGTTTAAGGTTCATACGCCATTTGACATGGGGCAAGTGATGCCCGATTCGGGGCGTGTGAATGATTTTTATATACGGGTGGGCTTACAGGAAGGCGCTCAGATTGGTACGGTTTTAAATGTTTATCGGGATCGAGAGATTGTTGCCGATATTGGGACATTTAGGGTGACGGATCGCCACTATATTGGGCGGATGCGTGTGATTACGACCAATCAAGAATACTCGGTGTCTCGGGTGGTTGATTTGGCGAATTTTTCGGATCCACATCGTGTGTTGAATGCGGTGGTTATTGGTGATTATGTGCAACCTGTGTTTGTGGTGTCATCTGAAAATTTGTTTGAACAAGGCAGCGGTAGCTTGCGACCCGAAGGGCAAACCGAAATTGCTCGTGCGGCGCTTTTTATTGCGCGATTTCAGCCCATTAAAGTGCGTGTGGAAGGCCATACGGACAATACGGGGGATGAAGATGCCAATATGACTCTGTCGCAAGCGCGCGCAGAGGCCGTGATGCGAACGTTAATTGATGATCATGGTATTGATGAAGAAATTCTGGTCCCGGTGGGTTATGGTGAGGGCAAACCTCTTGCGCCAAATGATACACCCGAAGGCCAGCGCAAAAATCGGCGATTTGAAATTGTGATTGAAAAATGATCACGGAAGGGTGCGGAACCCACCTCGTCTAACCTCAAAAACGGAAGAACACAGAACCATTCCCAGAGTAGCCCCACAAAGCCCCACAAATTAAAAAAAACCGCATTAAAATGCGGTTTTTTTTATGAAAAACGATCAAGACTGGTGTGAGAATGCCGATATCATGAGTATAAAGGAAGGTTTTTACTTACGTCTTGGATGGTATGATATGTTGGATTTATCACGTTTTTCGAATGTTTTGTCTCAGTTTGGTGCGGGTTTTCCTGCCAATAATCTCTTTGGGCAGCAGCCCAAGGCCTCTACTTTGGCGGCACCTAAGCTGCCGGCACCTCAAAATCTGACTGATATTTTGTCTTTGTCGCCTGTGGGGTCAAATAGCCCTGGTGCGTCTTTTGACCGGCAAGACCCCACTGCGGTTGCTGTGAATACCGATGGCATCTATCGCCCAACGCAAGTACAACAACAATTTAGTTCGAGTTTAAATTTCTCTTTTTCGGCATCTTTAAGTCGGGCAACGGCAATTCAGCGGCCCAATACATTGGGCGGGTCGATGACACGTTCGAGTGAATCTTCGCAGTTTTCGTATCACTCTCAGGCCTTGTCGGCGAAGCATCGTGTTGGAAATAGTTTGAGTGAAGTGAGGCGTTTTCAGACGGATATGTCTTTTAGCCGAACCCGCACGCTTTCACAGCGCTTGAGCCCCGAAGTGGGTCAAAAGTTAGAATCGACAGGTCGCCAAGTAGCACGCCAATTTGAGATTGAAATTTCATTGGATGCATCATTCTTGCGTCAATTTAATGTTCAGACCGAAGGTTTGGCAGAAGATGAAGGCACTTTGGGCCAATATTTGGATAATACAAGTGGGTTGGCGGCAAAATCGGGTGAGGCATTACAGGCCTTTTTTAATGAGGTCGATCAGATTTTGGCCGACACAGAGTCATTTGTGAAAGACACATTGGGTTCCTTTTTGACCGATGTGAAGACTGCTTTTGGTTTGAGTGGGTCTGAAGCCAATGCATTTAAAGATATGGTTGTTGGAGAAGTGACGGCGTTTTTTGAAGATGTCGACGCATTTTTGGGTGAGGCGCGTGAAACCATGTTGGCACCGCCTGCTCCACCACCTCTACCTCCATCTGCACCTGCACCTGCATCGCCTGAGGGTGAAGCCGTTGTGGGAGATGATGCGGTGACGTTGGTATAAGGGCATATTAGGCAGTGTTAAAAAACACAAAAAAGGGGTTGGCATTATGCCAACCTCTTTTTTGTGTTTAAACGGAAGGTGTATTAGATTTTTATTGGGACCATTTTATGGCCGCGCGCTTGGAATTTTTGACCTGTTAGGAGGCGCGATAACGTGTTGGTTACACGCAAGGTCACTTTGTTTCTGCCGCGTTTGAGCCAGGATGTGTTTCCCTTCCAAATATAAGGCGCCCAAGCACGCACACCCAACGAGTGGCCATTGATTTGCACTTCGACTATGTCATCTATGTCTTTGAGTGCTTTTTCCAAGTCCAATTCGAATTCTTTGGCGCTCGGCAGTGTTCTGAAATTGATTTCTTGGGTAAACGCTACGGTGCCTGCATAAAAGGGCAAGCCGAGTGCATCGAGGTCGTGAAAAACGCCTTTGTCTTTTGGCGCGACGATACGCAAATAGCGACTGCGCCAAGACTTGACCTGGAAGCGACCAAACAGATAAAGCGCGTCGAGTAAACCTGCGTCTGGCTGATCTGCTTCAACCCGAATGGCAATTACATTTCTGCCTTTGTTGATGCGCCGACCCACGGCACAGGTGATGTTCGATTGGTCGTAGCGAAAGGTAGGGCGAAATGCATTGTTGGGCAGTTTTGATCCGTTAATGTAGATTTGATAATCGCCTTGAATAGCAAGACGGTCCATCACCAAAGCCAGTTTTGTAGGCACGACATCAGCGGCAAATGTGGCGCGATACCAGCAAACAATGGGTAAGGCAAGCTGAGGTATTTCAGATGCCAATTCGAGGGGCAAATCATAGGTGTCTGGCAGGTCACGCAATTGCTCAATCACGGGTTTTGGATTGACGTCTGCCCAGCGGTTATCCATATAATCGGGTTTGTGCCACCCTTGGCGAACGCCCCGATTTTGCGGGTCGAGCTGCATGCGAAAGTTACTGAGGCGAAGTGCGTTGTCTTCTTCGGGATCTACTTTCCAATTGCCTTTTATATCAAAGCTTAAAGGCGCAACTTCTATTGGTTCTGATATATCTGCTTCTTCGTTTGATAAAACAACCACGTGCGATTGATGATTTGAAAATGTGAGATTGATAACGATTTGATCCCCTAATTGTTCACCTACAAGCGGGGTACGTTTTCCTGTTTCAAGATCCCAGAGTTCTATTTTGGTATTGCGTTTGAGACTGGGCAATTGAATGCGCGCTGTGGTTGATGTGGTATCTGTATTGGTGAAGAAGTAGAGGTATTGATTGTCATTTATCCGGTGATGATATTGAATTGCACTTGTGTTTTTCCCTTGGGCTTGGATGTGAACCTTTTTAGGGAGCACTTCGTTGAGTTGGTTGTCAAGCATCTCGGAGCCGCGGTTCTTTTCTACAGCACCGCCTGTGCGGATGAGGCTAAAACTGCCGCGTTTTACCAAATGTACCCCTACTTCATGCCCTGTATAATCACGGATCATGCGGCTGGGTTCTACATCGGTTAAGCGAAAACATCCGTCTACGACGGATGTACCTTCTTGAATGTCTTCGATGGGAATGAGGCCCAAAGCAATGATTTGACCGTCTGCATGAATGAAATCTTTGAGGAATTCAAAGACCTCACGTTCGAGATTGGTCATGGGAGGTAATACGAGCACTTTGTATTTGGCTTGCCCTAAATGTACTTCTTTGCCCACAATCTTGGCTTGACTGAGCATGGCAGGGTCTAAGGTATGGAAAGGGCGTTGCATGTCTTCAAGCGCACGGATAATGTATGTCCAATCGGATATGAGGCGCTCAACCAAGGCTTTTTCATCTTTGTCTGGGCCAAAGTATTCCCAATCGTTTTCAGGATGGCTCAGGTGGGACCAAAGGCTTGTAATGGGTTCGAGTAAGGCAATATCAACAACGGGTTGGCTATTTGACAGGGCGTAAGACAAGCGTCCAGCATAATCTGCGAGGAGACGGAAGTGTTTCCAATAGGGGTTTTGATGAGATTGGGATGGCGGTGCGCTGTGTTTGCGTAGGCCATTGAGTGTGTAGAAGAACCCATCGGGTGCAAACTGTGTGACCCCTTGTCGGCCGGCTGCATCAATTTGGGCTTTCATATCTTGCAACGTGAGTGCCCAACCTGCATTTCGGAAACACGTGCCTAGAACCGTTTTTGCATCTGTTTGTGCCGCTAAGGAGGAGGCAAACACCGCATTTTGTTGATAGGTTGTTGGGTTGGGTGTAAAACCACGTATTTGATCCACACCAATTTTCTCACCGGTTTTGCCTGTACCTAGAATTGAAATGTTGCTTCGGTGTGCTGTTCGTGAGGCGGGTACGTTGTTGGCATAGTGCAATTTGTGCTGTTTGCTCAGGTTTTGCCATTGGGCAAAGTCGTGCTTTTGCTTGAGTTCACCGATTGTTTGAAAATAATCGTATCGAATGCGTGCCGTATTGGGCCCATAATTGGTGATGAGGGCTGGCAGGCAAGCCACAATTGAGTAGCTGTTGCGCTCTTTAAAAAAATCAGGCAGAACGGGTGACCATTTGAGTGGGTGTGGCGAGGGATCGGTTTGGTGTGTGAGTATGCCCTTCCACGTTTTACTGACGTGAGTGGCAAATTGATCAAGGTAAGGTTTTAGGGTGATGTTTTGAAGATGCTGGATCGCTTCGGGGTTCAGGCGGTCGATGTGTATGCCTGTTTGGGAATGTGAGGCAATGGGCTCTTGCAAAAACACCAAAACACGCCAGCGCCCTGCGGGTGCTTTCCAATATAAACGACGTGTGGGGGTGTGGGTGGTATATGTGCTGGCATGGTATGCTGGGAGGGTGTCACTTTGAGCAAAATGCGCTTGTTGATGATTGGCACCTAAATAGATGCGAATATCTTGGGCATCTTCCCACAAACTACGGTCTCTGCGCAAGGGCACTGCAATGGCAGATAAGACAGGCGCCCAGGGTAACATCATATCTACTTGTTGTCCACCTTGTACAACTGTTTCACGGTGCGTGAGTTGTTGGCCGATGAATTGTGGATGGCCAAGCAAGGTTTGCCGGGTGCCCAAACCGTTTTGAGACAGGTGTTCGTCGTGTAACCAAACGTGCAGACCGCATTCTTCTGCTGTTTCTATGGCTATGCGCACACGATCAAACCACACCTGTGAGAGGTGGGGTATGTTGAGCCCCGCACCTGTTGCAAGGCAAAAACCACCTATACCTTTGTCTCGCATGTCTTGAACTTGGCGCACAATCTCATTTTCTTCGATCACGCCGTTCCAATACCAAATGGGCAAGAGCCGGTTTTCGGCGGGGGGATTGACAAATGTATTGGGATTCATGGATTTGGTATTCACCTCAAGGATGTGCGGCGAGCCTTAGCCTTTTAAACCGGTTTCGCCAAATTGTAGAACGACCTGCTTGCGAGATTTATTCTGCCGTTTGTCCGCCAAAGGACAGGCCAAGGAAATTTTTGCCGACAAGGCCTTGGTTGAAGCTATAGATTACAACACCCAGTGCAAGGAATATTAGAATAATAGCAACGAAGTTTCGAATCTTTTTCAGTCGCGTAACTTTTCTAACCGGTTTGCGTTTTGTTTTGCGTCTGCGCCGTGCTTCTTGTTGTTGGTGAGGCTGCATGCTCGTTAGATTGTTAATGCCTGATCCTGGGGAAATATTAGCGGGGAGCAGGGATCTTGCGCGTTTGGATGTTTCTAATATGGTTTCATCATCTTCAAATTCATCCTCGTCGGGGGCGCCACTTGAATCTGCTTCTGTCAGTTGCTTTGTTGGCGGTTCAGTGTTGGATGGTGGTTCTGGTGCTGAGTCTGTTGCCAAATCGAGGAGCACTTGTTCTACGATAACGATTAAATCTTCGGTATCGAAAGGTTTTCGAATAAAACCATTGGCGCCCAATTCGCCTAATCTTGCCATTTCGGCGGGTGTGGCACCTGCCGAGATGATAACGACGGGTAATTGGGCATAATTTTCTCTGATAAACTCTAAGAGTGCTTCGCCCTGAACGGTCGGCATATGTAAATCGAGCAAAATCGCATCTGGGGATGCATCTGTTAGTTGTGTGATTGCTTCAGTCCATCTTTGGGCCGTGACCACGTTGTATTCGTGTGTCCTGAGAAATGCTTCAACAGCCTCAAGCACGTCAGGATCGTCGTCAATGACCAATATGGTTCTGGTTTGTTCCACATTTTCCCCGATGGGTTTTACACCAAGTTGTCGAGCCTATTATTTGCTCGCACAAACTTCACAAACATATGTTACACTACGGCCCTGTGGATGTACACGAACAAATTTGATTTCGCCTTCGCGCTGTTTGCATTGGGCACAGGGGCGGTTTAACTTTGGGGGTGGGTGGGTTTCAGGGGCAAAGCACGCATCACAGCGATATTGGATACTTTTTTCACCATTTTGAATCTGCGTGGTAACTTGCGTGGCCGAAGCTTGTCCACAAAGGTCACACGTCACGGCGTGATCCTTTCCATTATGGGGTGTGCTATTAACTTTTAGTTTGGCCTTTGTTACGTATAGGTTGTTGTTTTTAATAATGATGAGATTTAGAAAACGATCACAATTTAATATTCTGAATGCAAAAGTCAAGTTTTTTAATAAAATACTGTTTTTGATTATTCTATTTCATATTTAGACATTCTGTGACTTTTCGGGTGTAAAACATTAAAATATAATAAAAAAATCAAGGGATGTTTATATAATTTGGCCTAATAACTCATAACATAATATTTATGTTGTTTTTATAAAATTTGGAGTATGAAAAAAATAAAGAAAGAACTGTGGGGTTTGGTTTTCTAACTTGTCAATGTTTTGTCTTATCGGTATCATATCGTACAATGAAAAATCAAATATATGGGTTGGTATTGGCCGCTGGATTGTCCCAAAGAATGGGGACAGCGAAGCAGTTGTTGCCTTTTGGCACAAAAACGATTTTGCAAACCGTAGTGGATGTGCTTCTGACACTCGATTTGCTTGATGTGATTGTGGTTTTGGGGCATGAGGCTGAGCGCGTGCGTAACAGTTTGGAGGGTCGTGGGGTGACCTATTGTGTGAATGAACTGTATCGAGACGGTATGTTTTCCAGTGTGTTGTGTGGGGTAAACGCCATCCCCGAGACGGCAGATGCTTTGTTAATGGCTTTGGGTGATCAACCTCATATTGAGTCGCGGGTTGGTCGTGCAGTTGTTGATGCCTATCAACAGGGGGATGCAGGTATTGTGATTCCTACGTGGGATGGCAAACGAGGGCACCCTGCCTTGGTTGATTTGAAGCGTTATCGGGCTAAAGTTTTGTCTCTGTCTGGAGATGAGGGGCTTAAACCTGTGATGCGTGGTTTTGTAGATGATACGCTGGAACTTTGCGTGGATGATGCAGGTATTTTGAGAGATCTGGATACGCCGGAAGATTATCGCGCCGAGTTGGAGAGGCGGAAAAGCGGCGAGACGTAAAGATTTTAACCTCTCGCCTCTTACTGGTCTTACGTTTTACCGATTTTTATTGATTGGAGCATTTTATGTCGCATCGATTACCAGATGGGGTTGCACGTGCATTGAAAGTGGGGCAAGCTATTCCTGCGCATCCGTTGGCTTTAACGGCTCAGCGGCAGTTGGACGAACGGCGGCAGCGTGCATTGGCACGGTATTATATTGCCTCTGGTGCAGGTGGTTTGGCTGTGGGTGTGCATACAACGCAATTTGAAATTCGCGATCCTGAATGGGATTTGTATCGGCCTGTTTTAGAATTGGCGGCTGAAGAAATGATTGCTCATGCATCGGATAGTTTCATTCGTGTGGCCGGTGTGGTGGGCAATACCAAACAAGCGATTGCCGAAGCAGAATTGGCTGTTGGGTGTGGTTATCATGCCGGATTGTTGAGTTTGCGTGCATTTGCCGACGCTTCTGTTGACGATATGATCGTGCATTGCCGGGCTGTAGCGGATGTGATCCCGGTGATTGGGTTTTATTTGCAGCCTGCGGTGGGGGGGCGTGTTTTGCCGTTTGATTTTTGGCGGCAGTTTGCTGAGATCGAGAATGTTGTGGCCATTAAAATGGCACCGTTTAATCGATATCAAACACTGGATGTGATTCGAGGGGTGGTAGAAGCCGGTCGGGTAGATGATATTGTGTTGTATACGGGCAATGATGACAATATTGTGATGGACTTATTAACCGCGCATCGATTTTTAAACAACGGTCACCCTGTTGAGGCGCGTATTGTGGGTGGGCTTTTGGGGCACTGGGCCGTGTGGGCAATAGGCGCTGTGGATATTTTGCGTGATTGCCAGCGCATTTCCCAAGCGGGTGAAGCCATTCCACAGGCCATGTTGACACGGGCTATTGAGGTGACCGATTGCAATGCGGCCTTTTTTGATGTGGCTCATGCTTTTCAGGGGTGTATTGCAGGTGTTCATGAGGTGCTTCGCCGACAGGGGTTGCTTGAGGGTATTTGGTGTTTGAACCCCAGTGAAGGGTTGTCACCTGGTCAATTTGAGGAAATAGATCGGGTTTATGCGACCTATCCGCACTTGAACGACGATGCGTTTGTGGCCGAACATTTGGACAATTGGTTGAAATAATTGATTTTGTGCGCCTGATCACACCTTAGATTTGAGATCCTTCAGATACTTGTGGAAATGTGCAATGCTGAATGGTTTTCTTTTGAGGTGGGTGACATGTGAACACGCGTGTTGTGCAAATTCTGTTGTTGGAAGATTATACGGCTTATGTTGCAGTGCTTCGGAATGCCTTAAATGAGGTTGCTGCAGGTGCTTTTGTATTGCATTGTGTCACACACTTGTCTCAGGCATTGCAGTGTTTAGACCAAGCCACATACGATATGAGGAGGGCCACGGAACGCAACCGCACATTTTACTTTCTCCCTGTTCTGTTTTCCTATATCTTCTTTCCCGTTATGGACACACTTGAAATACAACCGTTGAGAAGACCTGTCGATGCCGTGATTACTGTGCCGGGATCCAAGAGCATTACCAATCGGGCCCTTTTGATTGCGGCAATGGCTCAGGGTGAAACGTGGCTTGCTGGTGCGTTGTTTAGTGATGACACACGCTATATGGCAGAGGCATTGCGCACGTTGGGCATTGATGTTATAGCCGATGAGGAAAAGGCTTCTTTTGTTGTGCGTGGCACAGGTGGCCACATTCCTGTACAACAAGCCGAGCTGTTTGTTGGCAATTCGGGAACAACGGCGCGTTTTTTGTCTGCATTTTTGGGGTTGGGGCACGGCACGTTTGTGGTTGATGGAAATGATCGGATGCGCGAACGCCCGATTCAAGATTTGGTGGATGGGTTGCGCCCACTTGGTGTGCGGGCACAGTGTGAGGGCAAAGACAATGTGTGCCCACCTGTGATGATTGTGGGGGCGGGAATTAAGGGGGGGCGCACGGTGATGGCGGGTGACAAGAGCAGCCAGTATTTCACTGCCTTGTTGCTTGTGGCTGCTTATGCGCAGGAAGATGTCGAGATTGTTGTTGAGGGTGATTTGGTGTCTAAGCCTTATATTGATTTGACGGCTGGCGTGATGCGCGATTTTGGCGTGGATATTGTAAATGAAGATTATAAGGTGTTGCGCGTCAAATCGGGCCAACGATACCAGGCACGAACGTATGCCATTGAACCTGATGCATCCAATGCGTCTTACTTTTTTGCAGCAGCGGCCGTGACGGGTGGGTGTGTGACGGTGCGCAATTTAAATAAACAATCGATACAGGGCGATATTGGTTTTGTAGATGTGTTGGCCAAAATGGGCTGCGAGGTGGGCTCCGACGCCGATGGTATTACTGTTCAGGGTCCCCAGCAACTGGGTGGGGTGGATGTGGATATGAATTCTATACCTGATGTGGTACAAACCCTTTGCGCGATAGCCCCTTTTTCTACTGAGCCGATAACTGTGCGTAACGTAGCTAATATGCGTATTAAAGAAACCGACCGCATTACTGCAATCGAAACAGAATTGGCTAAGCTGGGTGTGCGTGTTGAAACTTGGTCCGATGGACTTACCGTTTATCCTACCACTCAAATACAGCCCGCAGCTTTAGATACCTATGATGATCACCGAATGGCAATGAGTTTGGCTTTGATCGGGTTGAAAGTACCCGGCATTGTCATCAATGATCCGACGTGTGTGAACAAGACATTTCCGACGTACTTTGACGTGTTAGAAACACTGCGATAAAAGCGTTTTTACTTTTAACCTCCTTTTTCTGCTGTCTGGGCCTATGAACGTTCTTCTTGTAGACGACGAAAAACAGATTCTCAACATTCTTGCTGAGATGCTCGATGCTGTGGGCATTTCTGTACATACGTGCAACAGTGGCGATGAGGCACTCGCTTATTTGGCAGATCACTCCGTTGAGGTGCTGGTGTCAGATTTGAGAATGCCAGCTATGAATGGGTTGGAGTTGCTGCGAAAGGCCCGTTCGTTAGACCCTGATTTGCAAACGGTCATTCTCACGGGTTTTGGCGATATGAAGAGCGCGGTGGAGGCACTGCGCGCGGGTGCGTACGATTATTTGAGCAAGCCGATAGATGCCGAGCGTTTGATTCAAACGCTCAAGATAGGTACAGACCAACGGCGATTGACAATTGAGAATCGGACGTTGATCGAAAATTTGATGGAAGCAGGCCGACTCAAGACCGATTTTTTACACGGAATGTCACACGAAATTAGAACGCCGTTGGGGCATATTACAGGGTTTGCCGAAATATTAGAGCAAACGATTGAGGGATTGAACGAGAAACAGCAGCGCTATTTGAACAATATTCAAGCGGCAACCAAGCGGTTGTTGGGCATGTTTGACGATATGTTACAATATGCCGATATGAGCACGGAGGCAGAGTTACAACTGTCGCCGGTATTGGTTTCAGATTTGATTCGACAAGTTCGCAGCACTTTGGCCGATGCTATTCACCGACAGAATCTCGAGATACGGATCCAGGTACCAGATCCTGACCCTGTTCTTATGGCCGATTTTGGCATTTGCGAAAAGATGTTGGAAGTTGTGGTGCAAAATGCGGTGCAGTTCTCGCCTCCAAATGGCACAATTGAGATTCGAGCTGAATTGCGTTCTGAACCGGATGCGTCAGAAGAACAACGGGCTTTGTTGTTCCCGCCTTCTGAGCACTGGTTACATATTTCTGTAACGGATCAGGGCCCTGGTATTGCGCCTGAAGCACACGAACGTATTTTTAATTTGTTCGAACAAGCCGATGGGTCCCTTGCGCGTGAGCACGAAGGCACAGGTTTGGGTTTGGCTTTGGGCCGAAGTCTGGCAAGGCGACACAAGGGTCTTATTACGCTTCAAAGTGCATTGGGTAAAGGCAGCACGTTTACGCTGGTGATTCCTGTTTCTCTTTCTGATTCTTAAATTTTTCCTTCCGGTTTAATTTTATGGCCGAATTTAAAAATGAGTTTTCGTGGTCGCCGTCTCGGCACCGAATGTTTCAATCGTGTCAGCGCCAATATTATTTCAACTATTACGGCAGTTGGGGCGGGTGGTACGATACGGCGGATGAGCAGACGCGTTTGCTGTATCGGTTGAAGAAGATGAGCAGCTTGCCGCAAATGGTGGGCACGGTGGTGCACGACGCGATCAGTCGTGTGCTGAAGGCGCTTCAAAGTGGGCGCGAGGTGCCACACAAAACGGCGGAGACGTACGCGACGGAGTTGTTTGATCGGCACATTGACGATTCTGTACAAAAGCGGTGGTTGCGGTCGGCGTCAAAACACACGAATTTGTTTGAGCATTATTACGAACGCGATTTGGACGTAGACGGTGGGCGGGCACGGGTGGTGGAGAATATGAGCGCGTTTTTTGCGTCGGAGGCTTTTAAGGTGTTGCAAGACACTCCGACCGAGCAGTGGTTGAGTGTGGAAGCGTTGACGTCGTTTTTGTTTAATGCGACGAAGCTGTGGGTGTCTTTGGACGTGGCGGTGCGGCAAAACGACG
>Ga0115002_10001137_pt1 | contig 37036 bp, 23 predicted proteins | sample ArcticOcean_MG_C_8_FD_89576 | JGI IMG/M metagenome (GOLD analysis project Ga0115002, IMG submission 89576) | Marine microbial communities from western Arctic Ocean - ArcticOcean_MG_CB11_86 | ecosystem: Environmental > Aquatic > Marine > Oceanic | place: Arctic Ocean: Canada Basin | collected... | reverse complement strand
CGACTTCCGCGTTCTGGTTGCCAAGTGAGTGCATCAATGATCGATTGGCCGTCGGACATTATTTTGCCCATATCCAGCACATAGGGGCTTAAATAAAATACCGCATAGTGTTTGCTAAGCGCAAAGTCATGAATCGAGCATGGAGATTTGAGGGGAAACCGCTTGCGATAAATAAGACTGGCATCGGGTCCAAAACGATAGAAATTTAGCGTGGGATGGGTGGGTGAAAAAGCGATGCCGAAGTTGAACATTTCGCCGGTGTTAGGATCAAATTTGGGATGTGCAGAAAAGGGGCTGACCATATTGAGGCGCTTCCCAAAAGTGTAGAGACCCCGTGTTTCAAGGGTGATGGGATCAAGTTCATAGGGCACCCCCTGTTCGCCAAATGCCAAAAGGGTGTTGGCAAACGGATAGACACTGACATTAACCGGCGAAGCCAGCGCGATGCCACGGACGAGTTGGTCGCCATCAAAGGCCGTGCCAAATGCACGGTAGAGCGGGCGACCTGCCTCGGTTTCGTCAACAAATTTCTGGCTGCGGACAAAGCGGTGTGTAACCTGAACCTCGTCTTCTAAAAAACGGAGGGAACAGACCATACCATCACCATCTAACCAATGTCGATATCTCAAGTCGCCATGCACAAAACGCGCCGGACCGTTTAGATAGTAGGTACCTCGGATAAATTCTGGAATTTCACCCGTGATCGTGCCAATTTTGTAACTGTCTTCATGCACATCAAGCATAAAGACACGTTCCAGCATGGAAGCGTGATTTTCCATCATTGATTCTCGTAGGTTGCTACATTTGAAAACACAGTCTCATGATTTGCTGTGTTGTTTTGATTAAGTCACCGATAAGTTTTCGGGTGTGTGTGTCGTGGCGTCACGAAATATTTCCAGACCATCAGGGCAAAAAGACCATTGATAGGGCACGCCAGATTCTCTGTGGGTTTCATAGTGTTGTCGGATGGCTTCGACATCAAATGCAAAATCGCCAAGATCGATGGCATTAATAAATGCGTGATTGGTCAATACTGATTTGTCTTCGAGCACGATAGAACACATATAGGCCAAAAAATAACGTGCCAATTCAGAAAGACTTTCGACCTGATTTTCCAGGACCTGGCGAGCTTCTTCAACAGTGAGGCCAACTTGATAGAACGTTTTTTCTGCGGTCTTGAGGGGTTCTACTTGGGTGAAGTCGTGAAAAATGGGATCGGCTAAAGGTTCTCGATGCTGTTTTTTCCATTGGTAGAAACCACTGATAAAGTGCTGCAGATTTTTGTTGATGGGCCCCAACACGGAGAAGTGCTTGAAAAACGACAGGACAAATCGGCGATCTGCGCACAAATCATTAATGAAGGGAAATACAAAGAAGCTGAAATAGACAGCGAGTTCCCAGGTATATTTGATGGAGAAAGCTTCCTGATCACCCAGTGCATCGTAACTGATTGCATAGGTGGGTAACAAAGACTCGTAGATAGATCGCACCATCAACTCATAGAAGGTGCATTTATTTTCCAATTCTTGTGCATCGTCAATTTTGATGGCATCGACAATTAAGGTATTGTGGAACGCTATAAAATCACTTCCGGGGCTATAAAGCGGGTCAGTAAACCGGCCAGCTTCGCCCGTCATGGCCCAGCGCGCCTTGCTAATTGTTTGTCGGCACCCATAAGAAAAAGACTTATAAGAACTCTTAGCAAGAATTTTGCGATTGGGCAGGTCACGTTCAAAAAGCGGAAATCGCGCACAAATCCATTTGATCAATTTTTCGGCCGTATTAACTTCCTGATGATCCACAAGTTTGTTGTCATAGACCAATCCCAAACTGGTGAGCCCTTGAAGTGGAATAACCCAAAACCAGAATCCTTCCCCCATGAAATGATTGGTGGCCTGCCAACATGGGAGATGGCCAAGATGCATTCTATCCCGTGTTAAACGACGTTCTTTGCGCGATTGGTCGGTCAGTCTGTCAATATCGACCAACCCATCCACCCAAAAGAATGTCGAACCATGATCGATGGGATTTGTTTCTTGTAATGCCATCTGACGTGCCAGCACCCTGATGCGACCCGACGTATCGACAACCCAGGCAGTTGAGAGGCTTTCTTGCCGACCCTGGTATGTAAAAGTAACGCCATGTGGGCCCTCTTCCGACAAATCTACATCGAGGTTTGATGTGGGTGTCATCAACGTGAAGTTGTCGTATGCGCGATTGCGGCGCAACAATTCGTCTTCGATTTTATTTCGGTCGAGCTGGTAACAAGGAATATTGGAAAAGGTTCGAATGTAGGCATGCGAGAAATCCTCGAAATTGCGATTTTCGCGACCTGCGCTCGGCCAATAGAAACGGAGGTTATATTTCATGAAATGCTCACGAAAAAGGTATTCCTCCATATCCAACACTTTGCCAAAATAATATCCGCCGACCTGTACCAGTGATTCGCCGACCTTCTGTAACTTAGGAGGAATTTCTTCTCGGCGATCAATGAGCAAGATCCGCTTGTCTGTTTCCAAAAGCAACTGGTGCGACAATGTGAGGCCGGCCAGACCCGCACCAATGATGATGACGTCATAATCTACAGTGTTTTGCATGGTCTCTGTTTCTAAAAGGTGAACGGTTGATATGCTCTTGTCGGAGTCCATTCATAGGACTCAATTACGAACTCTTTCCTTCTATTACCCAATCTGGCAACGCATCGGTATCGAGCCAATTGGAAATCTGCCGCCAGGTGCGCAGCGAACCTAACAGTGTTTGGTAGTGCTGCATCGAATGCTGCGTCAAAAACCCTTTGTAAAGCCGTTCTTTTCGCACATCCAGTTTTTCGCCAATCTGGCCACCCGTCACGGCGTTCAAAAAGTCCAAAGCGGGAATAGTAGGGTCAACATTTTCAGCTTTGAATGGCATGTCATCGAGTATGTGCTTGATGGGTTTAAACACACGAGACGTCATGCCAAACGACATAAAATCGGCCAAGTCAAAACTCCAATTGACCGGATCGAAACTCAAATTCATGATTTTTTCGGGCTGATCAGACACAAAGGTCATGATCAACCGCACTTCACCTGTGTCCATAACCTTGAAATTGATGGTTTGGAACGCGGCCTCAAACTCACCGGGCCCATAGGCAAAGGGGCCTCGATGTGGGTTTTTGACAAAAGCGTAACCAAAGCCGTATTCTCCCAGCACGCCGGGCTGAGGGTTGTCTATATTGGTAATGAACTCGGGCGTTAAGATCAGGTAGGTCGATTCTTTGAGCGGCATGGTAACAGATGGGGCATCAGCACCCAAGGGTCGCATGGTCACACTGAAATCGAAGACTTGGAGATTGAGCGCGATCCATTCATACGTTTTGCCTATTTCCCTCAGGTCAATGATCTGCTGTGCGGTTTCTTCTTCGAATTTGCCAATTTGCCCGGTATCGGCCAATTTGTAATAAACCTGAGAAAATCCCATGCCCTTGCGCTGAATGCTTTCTTTGGGTTTCATAAAAGTCTGCAGAAATTTGGGCAAATTACTGGGTCCAACAATTTTCTCTGGCAGGCGAAAATCGCTGACGCGCAAAAAGTAATGAAGCACAAATTCTTTAACTTGTTCACAGATCCATTCGGCCGATCGGGCTTTTGCATCTCCTGATGCTTTGGGCTGATCGTAAAACAATTCGTCACGCACACCCATAACGGGCATCATTTTGCCACTTTCCAGTTTGGCTTTGCCAAAAAAACCGAAACTTTTTTCTGGACGATGTAAGGTGTGTACCAAATCAAACCGCTCGGAAAATCCATCGCTGGTATATGCGTCATCCCACCAAGATTTGAACGCGCGCCCATCAGACAAAAATCCATCCACGGTCTTGAGTATTTGCCGATCTTCTTCCGTCATACGATCTATAATTGGTGTTTCGGTCGCCATTGTCTAAACACCCTTCTATTATTTGCTGCGCATTTTTATCTATGCGCATCTATTTGTCTTTTTGGTGAAACCCGGCCAAACGCTTTTTCACTTCGTTGCCAATGTCTCCTGCCTTTTCCATCATTTGAGCCAACTGCATGACTTTTTGCATAGCTTCAGGTGGCGTCAACCGACCTTTTTTAAATGTGTAAACCCCATACAGATAGAGCGTAATAACATGGTTGAGCATCGTTCCATCAAACAGGGGTTCTTTGATTTCCTGTGGTTCCTCTTGTTCTGACATCGTGCCTCCCCAAATCAGTTTAATTGATGCTCACTGCGCGTTTAAAAGTGTATCACATTACGGACGTACTTTTTCTTCATCGGTGGGTTTGGTATTTACATTCGAAACAAATCCTCCGTTGATCTGAATGCTGACATAAGGCGTTGTGCGCGACGTTGAGATTTGTGCAGTAACCAATTGCACGCTTTCCTGTCCGGCTTTTTCCCAGGTGCCATAACCCGAAAAACTAACCGTGTCGAAGTTGCCCTCTTTTAGTGTTGATTGACGCGAGTTGGTGAAACTCACCCAGGTCAGGGTGTTTAATTTGAACTTGCCATCTTGACTGTGGTTGGTGTAAACAAAAGATGCGGCCCGGTTTTCTGGCTCGGATGGAATTTCAAAGCTGTATGAGAAGTGTTCTCCCGTCGAAGCAACGATGTCTTCGACCTCGCCTTTTTTAACAAAATCGGTTGGCGCGTCATTGTGCATGGCCTGTAGCCACATAAAAGGATCCAACGTGGAGTCGGAGAGCACTTTGAAGCCAGAGCCAAGATTAGGTGAAGGGAAGTAGAATTCGCCAGGATAGACCACACGAACCTCGCCATCAAAACGAAAGACTGTTTCTCCTTGGGGTCCTTTTTCAAAACAGGCAGGACCTCGAAAGAAAAACGACGATTTGGGCGTGCGTGGTTCAACGCGGATAAGCGCAAAGAACAGGTTCTGGCTAATCAGGCCGCGCTGCAAGACGTTGGCGAGTACTTTGCCAGTTTTAAGATTGACCATGCCAACCGATAGATCGAACGGGTCATCGATGGAAAACACATTGTTGAGAAAATAAGTTTGCTGTGGAAAACGTAAGAACTCGCTATGCCCATGTGGCCCTGGCAACAACGGCATATTGGCTTCAGAACCAGGCAGTTTTTCACTGAGTGGGTTGTCTTTGAGCGCGTGCCCCAAGAACCCCCCAGGATTAAGCGTTGTGATGGCAATGGGCACGGAGTCACCACAGCGCTGGCCAAATTGTACCATAATGCGCCCCACCAAATGAGAGCGGCCTTTTCCTGTGCCACCCAGTTCAGGTAGATCGAGAGTAAAAAGGTCACCAAAGCTGGTATTATGTGAGTGAATCGTATACTCTTGCAAAGTATTTTCAGGCAGTTCAGGTAACAAATCTAGGTCTTCCAGCAGTTCGGGTGCCTTGGTGCTCAAATGCAAATGAGGATGCAGCGAAGTGCCACGTGCCGGAATGTGCGCATATTGCTGTGTGGGACTGCAAAATGGCAACGGAAACCGAATGGGATCGTCAAGGCCAGGCACCATGCCCAGTGGCACAAAAGTGGTACCATAAAATAAAAAATCCAGTTTGCCGTCGTTGCGTTGCTCAAATTTGGCCCAGGCCGATCCATACATACCAGGAAACTGGATAGGCACATCAGGGAACTTGGGGTTGACACGAACAAGCGAGAAAAGTGCGGTGTTAAAAAAGCGCACGGCCCAATCCAAGTTTGTGACTTCGCCAGTTTCCAGGTTCAGATCACCAGACGAAATTATTTTGGGATCATCTTTGACCTGATTGTGACGCACGGGCAGCTTGAAAAACGTGGGTGCTGTGAGTACACCATCGTCGCCTACAAGGCCCGTTTCACCACCGTGATAGACTTCAAAGTGCGAAATCTTGTCTTTGTTGGGTTCGGAAAACTTAAAACGCAAATAACCGCTCAAATGACTATCGGTCATGGCCAAGCCACCAAAAAGCAGGTCACCAGAAGAGCCGAAGTCGGCGTCTAATTTGTTTTTGCAATTAACCGGGCGAATGGCATCGCCAAAATAACTGGCCTCTTTGCTCAGTGATAAGATTTGCTCACGCCCAGGAGGCAACTTGAGCATCGTGGACCCATCATCGAAGTCGGTTGCGACATCCATTGCCAATTCTTCAGGCATTTCAGGCATTTCACTAAGCGGTTCGGGCATTTGCTCGGCCATACGCGAAAAATCTTCCATGGCCAGCACGGGACCTTCGGCCTGATGATAGTCAGCAACAGCATCGGTAGATGCAACGTGGTTCACGTCGATCAGAGGGAAGCTGGCTTCGTAAACTTCATTGAGACTTCTGAGTACATCGTTGGCGATGAGCGCGTGGCCTGTGGCGCCAGGATAATAGCCATTGAGCGAATAGAAGCCACCCAGGAAGTCGGCAGTTAGCGTTTGATCATTTGCACCGATGCCTGATTCGGTTAACCGGTGAATAAATCCGTGAAGATCATAAACCAGCGCACTGTGTACATCAGCCGTTTCGGATATGACCCGATTGAGCGCCGAAATGCATGTGTGGACATTGTCGGCCATTTCGCCAGAGAGAACCGATCCTTCGGGCAATGTTGAGATATTGCCCGACATAAATTGGCAACCCATTTCCATAAGCCCGTTGACAGTGATCCAATCATCATCTGCCAGATCGAACGTGTTTTTAATAATTGCCGGATCAACCTTGAGGTTGAGGGCTGCCGATTCTATGCTTGAAAAATAAGCCGTATCAATCGGATCGGGTACGGTCATAACCAAAACCTGCGCCCCCTGTTTTCGAAACGCAGTGATCAGTTTTTCATAATTTTCAGCGAAGGCTTCGCCATCGGGCAAGGCATCGGCATTCTGGTTGATAGCAGCTTCCAGTACTTCGTGAAATCCGAGGGCCAACAATACAAAAGAAGGGTTGCGCTGCTGGGCGTATTCAAACTGTGTGAGACGCGCCCCTGTCCCATTGCGAAAGCTTTCAAGCCCCAAAATGAGGTTGGCAGATGTTTGTTTCACATCGTCGCGGTGAATGACCGGCAATTGGGGGCGTAAGTTGAGCGCGTCCGAAAGCGTGAAACCTGGCACAGAGAGATTGCACAGTGCATCGGCCTCTACATTTTCCATAATCGTGGTTTGAAAATGTGCGGGCAAAACAACCGGCAACTGACCAAAACCAGCGGGGCTGCCAAAACCAGGCGGCTGTACCAGAGGCTGTTCAAACTGAGTTTGCATCTGCCGGGCCATTTGGGCTGGAAAGCTGTCTTCTTGAAATGCTTTACTCAGCCCAAAATCCACCAACCCCGCTGCCAGACCTTCGCCCAGCACAACAAACGTGCTGGCGTCTAATTTTCCGCTGTTAACATCCTGTGGCATATCGGCAGACATCACCACGTTGCTGGTGCCGTGTGTCTTGTCATCTGAAGCCGTTTTAAAAACCTTATCGACAACATTGCCCTGCAAATCATTACCCGTCTTGAAAACACCTTTAATCGTATCACCCATTTGATTCTCCGTGACTTTTGTGACGGAGTCTATGGCTGATGCAACTTTTTTCTGAGATGAATCAAGATCTTTAGACGACAGGATGTTTATCACCTGTTTGATACCAAACAGGGGCAATACCATCGAAAAACTGACCACCGACTTTATAAATTTCCGCATGGAACACTCCATTGGCGCATTGAATGCATGTGATGGGTTGAAAAACGAATTTCGAAAAATATCAGTAAGAAGTGGCAATCAAAACGAAGTGGCAATCAAATTGAGAGGCTGGTTTCTAAACAACTGTTCTAATTGACCGTGTTGTCGAATATCCGGGGCATAACGTGATGCCTCTTGGATCGAATTGTGAATCAACGCCTGCCAGCGCCGCACCAGCGCTTTATTGGCAGAGCAAGGTATATGTTTGGCAAAACCATCAAAATAAGGGTCGCCACCCGTGGCCTGTGTCCACACCACCAATGCCGCTGCGATGCCATGAGCAAAAGCCGCGCTTTCCTCTAACTTATTGCCATGACGGGTTACAAATTGGGCCACGATTTCAGGATGGCGAATGTTGACCAGTGCAAGAGGCCACGCGAGCCCAGAGATGACATTTTCTCGGGCCAGATCGTGTGGTGGACGTAACGGCATAAGGGCACCTGCACGCCAAGACACACTTGAACGTGGCACAAAGTAGGCACCACGACCTACACCATGCCAGAAGAAATCGAGCCAATCGGGATTCATAGTGGTTATTTGGCGGTCAAAACGCAGGCGCAATTCGGGCATGAATGTTTGTGCGACAAGGCCGAGGGCTTCAAACGCGATGCCAAAACATCCAGGCTGAGCATTTTGGGCGCACAAATCAGCAAAACGGCGCAGGGTATCGTCCAACTGACCGGTGGGCGAGCTGGGCGTAAGGGTGGCAAAGCACCGTTTGGCCAAAGACAAACCCATCCCAGCATGAAGCGCTACTGCACTGTGGTTGGGCAAGCACTCGGTAGTAAGTAATGCGTGCGGTTCTCCGGTTTGCCAGGCGCGTTCGGTTACATAGTGACCGATACCTTCAGTAGCCCAAACCGATAGGTAAGGATCAAGACCCGCCGCTTTTTCAATTAACACACAAAGTGGTGCATCTGATTGGGGAGGAATGTTCAGCACCGAATCGACATATCGAAAGGTGCCAAAACTTTCGAGTTTGTTGGTAAATTCCCGCCAAGCCAAACCATGGTCAATTCCGGGTAGATGCGTGCCAAACATTTCGGTCAAACCACGCATAAGATCGAACCCGGTTTTGATCATATGCCCTGATTGCAGGCCGTCTTGTGTCATAAGAGCCAGCATCGGATCGATGGTTTCGACAGTGAGGCGATCACCCGTTTTGAAGGTTTCGCGCATGAGCCGGCTTAACTGTGCCTCAGCGCGCATCAATATATCTTCGACTGGTTTGGTGGCCGTGGATGGTACTACGGCATCAGCAAGCTGTTTCATGCCGTAAAGTGACACCGTAATCGGAAATCGCATCAGGGATTTTGCCAGATGGAACATCTATTTGTTTTCCTCTGGTTGGGTGTTTACGCCATTCCACGAAAAATGCCAAACAGCCCAACGGATAACCTGACTGTCGGTAAATGGAACACTGTATTGCGCTTCGAGACGTGTCCGAATATCACTGAGGATTTCTCGATCGGTTTCAGAAATTTCCACCAAACAACCCGTATCTTGCCGAGGGGATGACACGTCTGCCATTGACAGGTCGATTTTTTGAATGCCGCGCCCTTTTGGCAAGCGTTTTTTTGGAGCATCAGACATGAGACAAAATCTCCCGCGCAATATCGACAAAAGCACGAGCACCCGTAGATCGGGGTGCATAGGTAAGCACAGGTTGACCGTTTGCCGAAGCCTCATCGATGGCCACATTGACGGGTACATATTTTGTGGTTTTGCTTCCAAAGTGCGTTTTGATTTCCGACAGAATCTCATTGGCCAGAGCAGTTCTGCGATACATCATAGGAATCACATGAGCAATGTCGAGGTCTGGACGGCGGAATCGCTTCTGAACCGTTTCAATAGCCCACAGCACTTGAGATGTGCCTTCCAAGGCAAAATGCGCCACCTGGATGGGTAGAATAATGCGATGTGCTGCCACCAACGCGTTGGTCGTAAACAATCCCAGACGGGGTGGACAATCAATGAGCACAAATGCATAGTGTCCTTCAAGCGCATCCAGTGCCACGGAAAGTGCCATTTCTTTTCCAGGTGCACCACTCATTTCGGCATCGTCAAGACGCAGATTTGACGGCGCCAAATCCAAATTTTTTATGGTGGTGGCCCTGATAACATCCTTGATTGCGACAGTCCCAAGCAATACTTCGCGCATCGTCTTGGGCAAATCGTAGGGCAGAATGCCCAAATGGATGCTGGCATTACCCTGGGGATCGAGATCAACCAAAAGGGTTTTGTGGCCCTTTTTGGCAAATGCAGCAGCCAAGTTAACAGCGGCGGTGGTTTTTCCAACACCGCCTTTGTTGTTGGCAATGGCGTAGGTGATCATAGAGAAATGGGCCCATGCATTTTTTGACAATCCACTATCAGTGGTTTTTACTTATCGCTCAAAATTTGATCGATGAGCGCAGAAAGGTCGCGGTAACGAAAAATATCTCCCAGGCGTTGGTGTTCTTTGAGGATGGGATAATATTCTTGTAATGCAATTTTGCACGATTGCTGCACCAGGCGGTCCCACTTGTCGGCAAATTCTGCGCCAAACCCATCGGGTGTCGCCGTATACAAATCAGCAATAAAAGGCGCATCCGGTGTGGTATCTTGTCGCATCATCAATCCAGACATCACACCGTTTTGAAATCCATCACGCTCGTCTTCGTCTTCGACATTTAAGTGATTGAGTAAATTGCCCAGGATATGCGGATGGCGAACGTTAACCATAGTAACACCCCACGACAGACCTGCAAAGGCATTGCGTCGTGCCACACGCTCGGTGGCTTCGCGCCGGATCATTTCGACCGGATGCCAGATCGCGCCATAACCGGGCAAAAAATTGATAGGCGAAAAATAGATAGAACGTCCCACGCCGTGCCAAAAATATCCGTAGGCTTCTGGGTCCATTTCTTCTAACAGATGGCTGATGATCTGAACCATTTCATCGGGTCGGGTGTCGCCATAAAATGCGCCACTGCGCGAGATTAACCCCAGAGATTCGATGGCAGCGCCCTCATATCCGGGTTTTGAATTTTCTTTGCACAGCAAAATGATTTGCTTGAGCGCCTGGCGAATATCAGAATGTGAGCTCAGATGATTGATGCCCCGCAAAAAATGCTGCGCAATGGCCATGCCCACTCCCGCGTGGAGCATTGTCAGACTGCCATCCCTCACACCTTCAGTCTCAGTGAGCGCATTTTGCGGCACAATGTTGCGCGTCCAGAACGTATCGCCATAATAGTGCCCCAACCCCTCAACGGCCCACAGCGACGGATACGCATCAAGTGCATAAGCGCGTTCGACAAGTTCCGACAATGGGGGGTAGGGTGGCCCATCGGGTAAATTGAGCGTTTTGGGCACCTGGTAGACCAGATTGAACACAGTTAGTTTGTTGCGCAACTCTTGCCAAGCCAAACGCCCGTCTTTACTTGGCCCAAGGCTTTTGACCATTTCTAAAGACCATGCCATGATTTCCGAAGTTGTTTTGGCGGTGCGACGTGGGTCGAGCATGTTCAACATCATATCGGTCACTTCCCGCTGCATATCGTCACCGACCTGAAACATACTTTGCATCATATCACCCAACTGTGAACCCGTCGCCAGTGTAGCGGCATCAAAGGCTTCGGTTGCCGTTTGGGTAGGCTGTGTCGGATGGGTAACAAGATTGATGATCTGTTTGGCACCAAACAGTGGCACTGCCCAAGCCAGGCTTAGGGTTGATTTGGTGAACTCGCGCATCTATACACCTCCCATGTTGGGGCGGATTGTTGACGGGTGAAAATATCGAAATATCGAAATAATGCGTGTTATTTCTTGCTATTTTTTGAGCGCATAATGATCCAGAGCAAAACGCTTCCAATCATTATAAAAACCACTGCGCCCATTTTTTCAAGCCACACAATGGTAATGCCCGATTGTGTCAGATGATAGACCAAAAGGACGACAGCGACAAGCAAAAGCAGAAGCGAAATAGCCACGGATGATGTGTTGCGCATGTGACGATGTTCGGTTGCTTCTTGAATGTGAAAACGTAATGTTAAGTCGCCATCTGCGGCTTGAGTAAGCAAGGAATCAATTTTCTGGGGCAACTCCGAAAAAGATCCTGCGTATTTATCCAGAGCATCAGACCACTGTTCTGTGGCAAATGCGGTCTGAAATTGATCGTTTCTGAGTCGCTCTTGATACGCGATGAGCGCATCGTTAAACGGATCGGCATCAGGTGCGAGTTGATGCGCTGAAGCACTAACCTGAAATAAACCGCAGAGAAAATTGAGCAGCTCCGTACGCGGTCGATAGCCATGTTCTGTGACCAAACGCCAATGCACAAAAATATGTTCGGGCAAACTGTCTTGAACACCGATGTTGCCCCACCCACCATCGCGAAAAGGTACCACCTGGCGAAACAAATGACGCAGTGTTTTTTCGTCGCAAGCAGATGGCGTGGCTTCCATTTCAAGAAGCAAGCTTCGACAGGCTTGCTCGGGGTCGTGTTGCGCCGCTGAAGTAAGATAAGCCCCGATATTTTCTCTTGTGTTGCTGCTGAGTTTGAAAAAAGGGCCACTTAGAAACACAACCGTTTCATTTGGTAAGCTCACAATGTGATCAAGATCAGCGGCCGTTGTAAAAACGCGCCCGTGAAATACTTGCTGCAACCAACCCGCACAAAGTGAATGGGCCAGTATGAGGCGCTTTTCACCCGTGTCTGATTGCTGGGTTTGGTTTAAGCAACCGCCAAACCCTTCAATGGTTAATACTTTGGCCCCACACAACATAGGGTAAACAGTGGGAACGCGACACCACTCGGATGTTTGCAGATCGTCTTTGAGTACAAGCAAATTTTCTCTTTCGCTCAAAAAATCCATTTGAAGCGTGAGCATGGCTTTAAAGTGTGCCACAACATCGACAAAGGTTTCCTGCGCAAAACCCAATGCCACCCAGACACATTCCAGATTTTTGAGATGGTGCCAAACCTCATTGAGCCTATCTTGAACGTCGGGGTGCTGAATTTTGACAACCACATCTACCCCACTGTACATACGCGCGCAGTGCAGTTGGTAGAGCGTGCATACTTGAAAGGGCTCGGGCTCAAACGCCTCGTACACTTCAAGTAGGGGACGACCTATTTGTGCGTGAAAGAAAATGCCCAGATTTTCAAATAGTGTTGGTCGGGCGACATCGGTGATGCTACCAAATGCCAAACAGTTTGAAATTGGAAACAAATCGGCACGACAGGCCAAGTAGCGACCAAAAAGAGCAAAACCCTGACCCAGTTTGTCGAGGGTATTGCGAAATGCCAGCAAAGCCGAAGTGTCCACACCAGACGATGTTGTGCCCTGACGCAAACAATTGGACGTCAGCACGTCCAATATCTGCGTAATTTCCCGATTACGCAGATCATACGTTGTTGTCTGTGAGGGTTTCAAGACTGTGTTTGGCATTTTGTTCCTAAAACAACCTACATCAGTTTGCGAAGGGTGTTAATCAACAAAAATCCAGTGATACCCATAACTATGAGTTCAGCAGTAAAAAAATTAATACCTATAACAGAGGATTCCCCCGTCATAATCATGAGCACAGGCATCGCCAACAACACGGCCGATAAATGGAGGGTGCGTGACCGAGTGATACGATTTGATTCACCTTCTTTATCCCCTATTTCTATGGGCAGATTTCCCGATGCCAAGCGCTGAATAAAACGACTGGCACGATAGGCACCATCGCGTAAGAGATTGCCACTGGCTTCGGTCATTGCCATCAAACGATTGGGCGACATCATTTGCGCGCGCGCTTGTACTTTGAGAAAGCGACTGCACACGGTTTCAAGATAGTGCCCCACATCAAATCCGGGGGCAAATCGGGTGATCAACCCATCGATGGCAATAGAAGATCGTATGTACTTAATCACATCACGTTCTGGCCAGATATTGGTCTTACGCGACAACAGAAGCATGTCGAGCATAACCAGCGTAAAGTTTTTTTGAAGACGCGATTTGGTGCCCTTGCCATCATACCATTCTTGGGCATATTCGCGCAGACCCTGGTGAAACCCCTCAATATCAGACGTTTCATCCCATTCGGCCACCTGCAAAAATGCTTCAGACATGCTGTCCAGGTCTCCTCGGGTATACGCCAACGTCATCTTAATAAGATGTTGGCGTGAATAGTTGCTGAGCACCCCAGTGATACCAAAATCGACATATCCGACAATGTTGCCTGGCAAAATCATCAAGTTGGCCGGATGCAGATCGGCGTGAAACAGCCCAAAGCGAAAGGCGTCGCCCAGAAAATTGTCAATAATGTGGCGTGCAAAAGCTTCTGGCTCAAACCCCTTGCATTTTAACTCACTAACACGCACGTGATCATCAGATTCAAATGCCCGTAAGAAAGTCAGTACGGTAACACCTTCTAAAAATTCAGTGACCAAAACCCGATGGGTAGTGTATTCCCAATACACTGCGGGTACATGTTCCCAAACATTTTCTCGGGCATTGCTTCGAAGTTGGCCCATGTAACGGGCTTCAAAAAGATAGTCGAGTTCTTCATTTGTCCACGATACAAACTCGCTCATCGGTTCAATCATCCAGTAGAGCGATTTCACACGCAAAGCACGTATCAGGCGAAGGGTTGTTGTCATAAGACTGACATCGCCAATAAACTCGACCTCGACAGCCGGTCGACGTACCTTGACAGCCACTTTGCGACCACTTAGTGTCGCAACATACACCTGCCCTATGGAGGCCGTTGCTATCGGATTGCGATTGAAGGTGTCAAATATCTCTTCGGGTGTTTGGCCAAAATCTTCTTGAAATACTTGCTCAACAAAGCGGTAGTGAAAGGGGGCAATCCGATCAAGTAAATCACCCAGTTCACGGCAATACGCAAAGGGTAGAATATCGGGCTGTAATGCCAACATTTGACCGAATTTAATAAAGGTGCCGCCCATTTCTTCGAGCGCTATACGCAATCGTTTAGGCCCCGATAGTGTTGCATCAGGAAAACGCGTGACCAACCAATTTCGACGCGTGATATACGGCCCTAACAGGTGATAAGATAGGTGTCGCCCGACAACACGGATGAGGTGCCGCATGCGTCGCAGGTTTTTCCAAAATGCCATCAGGCCGTCGTCTCTTTAAAAATTGAACCCCAAAAAATATGTTTGCGACGTTTAACCATATCATCCAAAGCGGTTTGCATACGCATTTGGATATCTTGTGAAATTTCTTTAACTATTGCAGGATCATCGGCGGCTTCGGGGCCATACTGTTTTTCAATATGAACAGGTTCGAGAAACTGAACATGCCATTTTGAGGGTAAAGGAATGGGCAAAAATGGAAACGGTGGTGCAATGGGAAAACAAGGCCAAAGCGAGAAGCGTTTCCACCATCGCCAGTTGAGCTTTGCAAAAATTGGAAAAATCTCGGGTGTACCTGCTGTGACAAAGGGCACAATCGGAGCCTGGTTGCGCAAGGCTATTTTCACATATTCGTCGCGGCCAAATTTGCCCAATTTGTAAGCATCACGATAATATGTGAAGGCACCGTGAATACCTTCGGGATACATACCCAACACTTCGTCGCGTTCAAGCACGTAATCAGCGTTTTCCTGACACGCGATCATGCCACCCAATTTGGTCATGAAATTAAACTGAAACGGAAATTTGATCAGGGTGGGATGTATCAAAAACCGTGTGTATCGATGACGTTCGGTGACGACCAATAGAAATGTTATGACTGCGTCCAACGGCATGAGACCACGGTGTACACCGGTTAAAACGGCGCGCCCTTTTGATGGAATATTTTCAATGCCCGTGTGTTCAATACGCCAATAAGCGTAGCGCAAGAACGGAAAAAGGGTGCGACGATAAGCTTCAACGTATTTTTTGTCGAGGCCGTATGCATCAAAATCTATTGAATTAGGCAACAGAGTGGGCTTGCCATTTTGTTGCTTTGCAAAATCGCATAGGGCTTCTGCCGAGGTGTGCTGAGGTTTAAAACCCCATTCGGTTTTGATCTTTTGGTTGGATACCGTCCAGGCATATCGTACAAAGTCCAGTTGATCGACAGGTCGCCTGCGCACCAGACCCTGAAGGAATTTGGGAGCGGTCAAACGACGCGTTCTGGCCATTTTAAGTGCTTTGCGCAAAGGAATAGCCCCATCGGGAGCAACATTATAGATGCCTCCTGCACTTTTTTGAATGGCCAGACAAATCGCTTCAACCCAATCTTTGGGAGAAAGCAATTGTAACAGCGGGTCGTGACCCGGCAACGTAACAGAAAGACCACCACCTAACAAACGACTGAAGTAGGTATTGCCATTGGGAACCAATACAGGCGCCGGACGCAAAAGTGTGAGTTTTGCCTTTTTAAATGCGCTTTCTGCAATTTCTTCAAGAGCAATCCATTGTTTCGCAATAGCGTTTTTACCACTGTAGGTACGTGGGCGCGTTTCGGGCAGATACCCGATGTTGTGTGGTCTTGGACCATAGATTTCGGCACTGGAAATGACAATTGCGTGACCGATATTGGCCTGCGCAGCCGCATATAGAATGTCTTTGCTCTGTGCCAGATCCAGGGTACCAAGTTTGGGATGCACGGGTGGGAAATAAATCAGTACATCCGCTTGCAAGTTAGCGTGTGATGCCTCATCATTTGACCAGAGAGTTTGATGTAAACGTGTTGTCACCTCTGGCATATTTTCTAAACACTGAACCAGACCCTGTGACATGACATGCTGTTTTTTGCTGTCAGGATGGGTGTCTACAATTAAAACCTGGGTCACGCGAATTCCTCAAATAGATATTGAGACATCTATGTATTATCTTCAATATACGCATAAAATCAATTTAATTGTTTAACGATCACTTCGCGGTCAATTTCTGAAACAGGTACCATCTGCTTTTCTCCATTGGGCCAGATGACCTGCAAAGACAAAACATCTGTGGCATTCCCCATTCCAAATGTAATGGGGAGTTCGACCTGGGACAAGTAACTGCGTGTGGGCATCACTTGACGTCGTTGGATTTTATCGTTTGTCTTCAATTCGACCCAAGCACCGATGGCATTTTGATTGGGAAAATGGCCTTCCAATTTAACACGTAACCAGTGGTTTTTGAGTTTTTGGTCATTGCGCAGCAACAAGGGAGACCCACTTATCTGTGTCAAAACCACATCGAGATCACCATCCGCATCAATATCGGCATAAGAAGCACCACGACCAACGATCTTCTGGGCCAGATCTCCTGTTGATTCAACAGAAATGAACCCAGTCCTTTGATTCGGTCCGGCATTCCAAAAGAGTTGCGCAGCTTGTTTGAATGTTTGGCTGGGATCCATTTTGTTGATTTCATTTTCGATGTGACCATTGGCTTGAAGCATATCAAGTTGGCCATCGAGATCATAGTCAAATAAAAATAGCCCAAATGTGAGCGCACGACGGCTGGTTGCGCCAATGCCTTCGCCGATGGCATCATCAACAAAAAAGGATGGATCGTCTTGACTGACATAGACAGAAGTCATTTCATTAGCAAAGTTGCCAATCATGAAGCCCAAATTTTGATCATTTCGAAAATGTGCAACATCGACACCCATTGCGCCAGTGGCATTGCCATTAGGGCCATAAGCCAAACCATAAAGTTCGCCAACTTCATCAAATGTGCCATCTCCCTGATTGTGGAAGAAATAATTCCTAACGGTATCGTTGGCAATAAATACATCGGACCAACCATCTTGATCTGCATCAATAATTGCCAATGCCAGCGATTTTGCTTCAGGTACACCTGTTGCAATGTTCTCAAGTTTTATGCCACTTTCAGCTGACACATCGACAAACGTGCCATCGCCATTGTTGCGGTAAAGATAAGGAAAAGAGCCTTCGTAGTTTTGTGGAGGACCAAAGGCACGGCCCACACCGGTTAGACGGAAATCTATTTTTTGATCAATCTCTTTGGACCAACGTACATAGTTGGTTACAAACAGATCAAGATCACCATCGTTGTCATAATCAAAAAATCCAGCACTTGAACTCCATTCCTGATCTCGCCCAGCAACTCCGGCTTGATCGGTTATATCTGTAAAACGGCCCTTTTGGTTGTGAAACAGGTGATTCTTCCCCACAGCTGTAAAAAAGATATCCGGCCATCCATTGCCATCATAGTCTGCTATGGCAACACCCATGCCATAGAAACTCACATCCAATCCGACCTGCTGGGTCACGTTTTCAAATTGCCCTACCCCATTGTTTTGATACAGTGCCATCGTGGGTTTGGGGTTGGCTGGGGGGCGATGCGGCCAAGGTGATGAATTAACAAACAAAAGGTCCTGGTCACCATCATTGTCATAATCAAAAAAAGCTGTGCCGCCACCCATCGTTTCTGGCAAAAATTTGTCCCCATAAGCGCCGCTAAAATGAACAAAATCAATGCCTGCTGCCTGAGTGATATTGGTAAAGGTAACCTGAGGGACTGATATTTCCCGGGTAACCATTTCGGGCGCAGTGGCTTCTATGGCCTGTTCGGGTTTTGTTTCTTCAACTTCACGCATGGCATAATATCCAATGGCGGCCACAACAAGAAGACCCGCAATAACGACCAACGACCATTTAAATGCCTTGCCAATAATAGTATCGTCTTCTGAAACCCACTCCTCTTCGGATGCATCCATATCTTCAGTTGGTTCTTCTTTGGTCTCTTGGGTATTCAAAATCAATTCCTCCGTTGTGCATCTGCTACAGTGCCAGCCACGTTCACCAAGGGCTTGAGCTCAAACGACTCTGCTTTGCGCGGTAGGGTCATTTCATAGGTCCCGCCGCGACGCAAATCGTAAATCACCACCGCCTCAGCCGCATGGTTGGCAGCAGGATCTTTGCTGCGTGCCAAAACCAAAGCACGATCACGCGCATTGTCATCGGGTTTGTACTTTTGATACAATGCCAAATGAGTTTTGCCTTTTTCGTGATCACCCAACTGTCGATAAATTAGGCTCAAGTTATAATGCGCTGTCATATTTTCAGGGTCCAATTTCAACGCCCGATCAAAATAACCCAATGCTTCATGTAAAAAAGTCTCTTGCAAAGCCTTATTAACCTCACCACGCTCTTGTTTGGCCCGTTCATAAATCGTCTGACCCAGTTCATTGAGCAGCCCATAATCCTGGCTGAAATCAAATTCGCGCCGACGCGTCTCTTCATCATCGCCATTTACAATGCTCTTAAAGTTGACAATGGCCTCGTCGAGATACCCGTTTTGTTTATTCACCAAACCCGTAAACCAAGACACCGACCAAGGCGGTGCGGGTGGATCAAAACTTGCAGCCCGTTGCAAAGCTTCAATTGCTTTGTCTTCCACTGTGCCTTGTTGAATATAAACCCGCGCCAAATTCAAAGGCCCATCAGGCCGTCCCAAAGCCTCCACCTGTGCAAACGCTGTCTCAGCTTGGCGCAGTTCACCTTTGCTTTTGCCACCCTTGCGCAAAAGCCCAATACCATAATCGTTCCAACGTTGCCATTCCACAATAGATGATGGTGCATTTTGAACCGCCACATCCACACCCTTCACAGGAAATGTCAGTTCATCTTTTGCCAATGTTATAATAGGCAATTCATTGACATAATCAGTCCCAAAAACATGCTTCATATAAATTGTATCAAACTTGCGATATTGCAAACGCACTTCAACTTTAATGGGTGCCTGAGCATCTTTGGGCACATTCAACAAATAGTGTACCGCATCGGCAGCACCTGGTGGAATTTGGTGGTTGTACAATGGCACAAAAATATCCTGTGCATTGCGCCGATCAATACGATTGCCGTGGCGATCCAGCACATATGCATTTACAAAATGCGACCATGGATCCACCGCGTTGTCCTTACCCATCCCACCACTGCGCCCAATCACATCATCACCACAGGTCACCAAAATATCGAGCCAAATTTCATTTGAATCTGATGTACCTTGTGTAAACAAGTGCCCCATTTTCATCGTTCGAATAATCACATCGAGCAAATAAGAGCTGCCAGGCATTAAAGCTGGCACCTCGGGGCGCAAGGGTGCAAACTGCTTACCATCGACTTGCCCACCTTCTCTAAGACTAAAAATATCAAGCCGCATCACACCGTCATTAAACTTGCGATGTGCTTCATTCACCCAATCTGGCAAATCCAAAATATGTGGAATACCCGTATTGGCCGCTGGGAACATGTGATTGTGTACTTTGGTCTCACCCGACCCATCAAAATCTTTGGCTCCAAACTGACTCGAGTTTTCCAAACGCATATGGCACGTATTACAATCGTGCGTGGCTTTGGGTGGATAATAAAAGCTCGAAATGCCATGACCAGACACGCCACTCAAAAGATAGGCGTCATAGTGGTTTTGTCCACGCAGCCATTTATATTTGTTGAGCTCTTTGGGCAAATGCACCTTGTGACAAGCAGCACAAAATTCTGCACTTTTATGCAATGGTTTCAAAAATGTTTTCTTGTGCAACTCAGGTTTGGCCTTCACCAACTGCTGGTTGACCCATTGCAACATGGGCTTGTCGCTAAAAGCAAAGGGATAGTGAATGGGTTCTTCAATGGTATAATCACTGTTGCCACGTGCACTGTTCAAATGTGTAATGGCATGACACACTGTGCATGTAATGCCTGCTTGAGATGTTGAATCATTCACATCATCAAAGTTGGGATCATCAAACTTACCCGAGAAAAACACCACAGGATCGTGACACCCTGCACAAAACCGAGCCGCCTGCACATCACCATCACGCTCCAAAGACACCTTGCGGGTTTCGCGCACAGAAAATAAATACGGCGGATTGTTAAACGAACTAAACCGATGCACGCTATTGGCCCAATCACGGTGGTTGTCTTCGTGGCACTTTTTACAATATTGATCGTTCATCAACACGCGTTCGGGAATAAAATCACCTGTCGCTGTACGCGCCAGAGAAGGAAAAAAGTATTGCTCACCCGACTTGGGGCCCATCACACTCCAAGCCCGAGGATCTTGGGCTTGCCAAACCAGCATAACAACACCAAACACAGCAGCCACAGCTCCCCAGCGCAAACCAATGCGCCATTTGATACGTCGCCCCGCCAAACGGTGTAACACAAATAACCAAGCAGCCACAATCGGCGCAATCACATGTGCCCAATAAGCCATAGAACGAACTGCTGGATCATTGACAACAATAACGCCTTCTAACCGCGTCAACACAATGCCACTCACCAAAAGAATGAGTGCTGCAGCAAACAACCCATAACCCACCTTAACCGCACGCCGGTTGCGCCGGTTGTGGGCATTCTTAATGTGTGCAATACCAAAAACAATGATGGGTAAAACGATCAATGCACCCAACAACAAGTGCACAATGAACATGTTCATATAAAACCAATTCTGATAGGTGCGTTCCGTAACCGCTTCCATCACCGTCACACCTACCAGATAAACCGAATTGATGGCCAGTAAAGCAAACAAGCCAAAAACCAAAAACAGCAGCTTCTTTAGCCTGTCACCAACGGCAGGCACATATTTTCTGCGACCACCGGGTGTTTCCAAATCCATCAACTCCTCCTAAAAACTATTCAGACAGAAAGCATAAAGAAAGCCACAAACACCCTTAAGGTGCTACAACAATGCGATTCTCTTGTAGATACAATGGGCGAATCAGGCGTAGTGCCGGACGTGTACTGTATATTTCTAAATAACGTTGGTGTATACCGTCACTTGGAAAAGCGTGCGGTGCTTCATAAGGGTATTGTGGCATCCCATGATAAGGCAAGGGTTCCACCGTTTGCGAAAATGCTGTATTGGCATCGCCATCTTTAGCCCAGCCATCTACCATCAACAAAAAATCGCGCCGCCAGCCAGTGGCCAACTCAGGCAACAAATCAGCATCAAACGCCAGCTGCAATTCGTCGCCCGAGCCCATAATCACCAACAAATCATCCACACCTACTAAAAGTGTTTGCACCTGGCCAAAGCGCGTATACATCCCCGGTGTGGGATTCCAGTTCCAATCATCAAAGGGGCGAAAGTGACTGTACACAAAATATTCGGGCTGTTTGCGCTGGGGGTGAATCACAACCTCTGAAAAGCCTCGAAAACCCAAATGAGCCGTCTTGGGAAACATCTCGGTCAGCTCTACCAACGGTGCATTTGGATCTTCACCCAAAAAAATCTCATCCCAATATACACACAAATTGGTCACAATGCGCACCTGTCGCAACGCACTCAAAAACTTGTCCGACAAATCAACGGAAATGGTCTTGGGTTTGCCTGCAGGAAGACCCATATCTGCAATCACAGTCTCCCATTCACCTTTTGCATTTTTAACCTGCAAATAGGGCAAAATCAAACCCTCAGGGTTTTGTTGCCCCACATTCAAAAACGTACTGCCATCGGCCCAATCGACCCACCCACTCAAAATCATCACAGCCTGACCATCTTGAGCGACATCGCCAAAATCCAGTTCCACATAATGCAACTCGGCCACACCCGAATAATCCCGAGTAAACCCATCGGGATACGTTTTGTCTTTGGTCGTCAACTTGGCCAAAACATCTTGACCTGTGTGATCCAATGCCTGAACAGGATAAATACGTTCTTCAACGCCAAACAACCGAAACTCGGGGAACGGGGGCCCTTTAAACTTATCATTGGTAAACACATCCACATCATCAGGATGATCAACCGCGATCAACTTAACAGCATCCAAAAAAGCAACTTCTCGCAACTCTTCTGTCACACGGATCTGAAATAACCCATCCTTGGGTACCAGCGATTTGCCAGAAATTTGTACATATTCATCGTTATCCACCGGAAAATATTGACCATCACCCGCACTTGCACCCAATGGCGCCACACCCAACACATCGGTAATGAACTCAAACTCTGAACCATTCCAGGTAAAAATCATTGGGCACGATCCCGAAAGCCGTTGTGCCTCCTTATAAACATGTAACTGGTCGGCAGCCTGCTGTGTCTCATTTTGAATCATGCCATTGGGCCATGTAATGCGCACCGCATCGGCCTGGTCTTTATCTCCAAGTCCAAACAAAAGCGGCATCCCTCGATAAATCTTCTTTTGATACTGCTTGCCTACCTTCACTTCAATTTCGGCACTGGGTGCAAGGATCAAATTCTTAACCCCTTGCAAACCCACGCGCAACCAGTGTTTGGTTTCCGTTCTATTATCTAGGCGTTTAACCGTACCATTCATATCCAAAACAGCCAAGTCCATGTGGCCATCCACATCAAAATCTGCAGCAACCCAATCGTGTGCTGGGACAAATTCTACAGGCTTTTCCACGGTACCAAATTTTCCCAAACCCAAATTGCGATACACACCCTCATGAGCAACCAGTTCGGCAACCGCCCGATTTTCCAAATCGGCAAATACAACCGGTCCTCGTGCATCGTTGGCCATGCTTTGGACAACAAAACCCTCATCTTGATCATTCATAAGCAGCATCACATCGTCATCACCCGCGCCAACCAAATCGGTCCAACCATCGTGATTAAAATCAAAAGCCACCACATGCGACCCCGTCAACTCAGGCAAATCTTGCGCCTCATATTTGCCAGCCAACCCATCGCGATACAACACACCAACACGGTTGGTATATACCACAGCCAAATCCATTCCCTGTGTATCGGCAACCAAGTCAAATTGCACACCTGCAATCGCTTCCCCATTGACAAATGGAAACCTCTCTGTCAAATCAGAAAATCCAGCGGTGCCGTTGTTGCGAAATAATGCCGATGCATTGCCCAACAAAAACAAATCTAGATCATAATCATGATCGTAATCCAACCACACCGCACTGCGAAATGCTTGCTGGGGCAATGTCGAATCAATCTTTTCAAACACCCCATCCACATTGCGATAAAGCGCGACCCCTGAAGTTTGAATCACGCACAAATCGGTCGCGCCATCGTTGTCAAAATCACTCGGTGTAACCGACACCATATTTGTCACACGTTCTAACCCGCAGTCGGTTTCTGTTTTGCCATTTAAAAAAAGCTTTCCGCCCGCTTTTGACCACACCAACAAATCGGGAGCCAGATCAGCATTGGCATCCAAAACAACAAACCCATTCACCTGCGCGGCCAACGTTTGCACTTCAAATTTCCAGGCCGCTTTAGGTCCTGTGTCTTGTGCATGTTTGGGATCAATTGTCTCATAAATTTCCGAATAAAAACTCCACTCCAAATCTTCGACCACCGCATCGCCTGCTTGTTCGGCCTTAATACGGCGAAAGACCACCATTGCCGCTTTGGCATCGTCTATCTGCTTAACCTGGCGATAAGCCGTGGCCAATTGAAAATGAGGGCCCGCCAAATTGCGATCCAATTGTGCAGCTTTTTCAAAGTGTGTAATTGCCAGATCGTTTTTCGTCTCCAACTTATACAACACACCCAAATTGTAATGTGTAATTGCTTCATCGGGCACCAGTCGAATCATGCCTTCTAACTGTTCCATTGCTTTTTTATATTGCGACAAACGTTTATAAGAAATACCCAAATTAAACCACGTATGTGGAATGGATGGATCTCGTTTTTGAGCTTTTTCAAGTTCGACAATACCTTCAGCCTCTTGCCCAGCACGCATCAGCGCCAACCCATAATTGATCTGCTCTCGAACCGAATCAGGAGCCAAATCCAACGCTTTCTTAAACGCGCCCACCGCCTCGTACTGCGTGGCAGAATTTTCATAAAACGCTTTTCCCAAATTGCGATGTCGCCACAGGGCCTCGTCCGTTGTTTCAGAAAATACCATCACAGGCAAACACAACAACACCATCAAAAAACCACACAATCTCATCGAACAACTCCTTTGCCCTCTTGAACAGTACTTATTGCATTCGTCAACTTTGCCAAGTGATCGTTGGATAATTTTTCTACCATGCCATTGGGCCACCGAATTTCAACAGCATCGATCTTTTGCGCTTTGCCAATGCCAAAATGCAATCGAAATGTGCTTTGTCCAGCATAGCCATTGCCCCCATTCACTTCTCGCAAATACGTCTCACCCTCTGCCGTCAACATCACCCGGGCCCCCACGGCATTGCGATTGGACTTTGTACCGACCAACTTCAACGCAACCCAATTTCCCGGGTTGACAGGCATACCATGAAAAAACAGCGTAGGTTGGTTGGCATTGGTCTGATACATATCCAACATCCCATCATTATCAAAATCGCCAACCCCAATACCACGTCCATCCAAATCATTGTCCACCCCGGCATCAGCACCCATTTCCTTAAAAGTACCATCTGCCAAATTGTGGAACAGGCGTTGTTTTTGGTACCCACTCCAAGTCATACTGCCAATATCAGGATAATTGTTCATATCTGAAAAATCAACATTTGGCGTAATGATCATCTCCAGTAACACGGGTATGTAATTTGTCTCACCCGCCGAACGCAATCCATTGACCACAAACAAATCTTCCCAACCATCGTTGTCAAAATCACCAAACTTGGCAGCCCAACCCCAATCGGTATCACACGTACCCGTTTCGCGAGACAAATCGAGAAAGGTGCCATCCCCATTGTTATGCCACAACATGTTGCATTCTTTCATATATTCATCGGTAATATTCGTCACATAAATGTCCATCCAACCATCGCGATTGTAATCGCCCATATCCACATTCATGCCCTTTCGGGTATCAAAACCAATCGCACTTTCGGTCACCTCTTCAAAGGTGCCGGTGCCATCGGCTTTGTTAAAAAACATACGATCCGTGCCATAATCTCCGGCAATATATACATCCTGCCAACCATCATTGTTCAAATCGGCGTGTCCCAAATCCAGCGTCCACCCCGTGTGTGCAATAAAGCCCGCTTTTTCAGTCATCTCTTCAAATCCACGCGTACCATCTTTTTTCTTCACATTGTGCCAAAACGTAACCCCACCCCCGTTGCTTGCATAATCGAGGTTGTTGGGCAACACATGTGGGGTCTTGAGATCGAGCAAGTTTTCAGGCTGAAAATAATTGCCCAACATCAAATCGAGCCATCCGTCATTGTCTGCATCAAAAGCGATCACCGCAATGGTATTGCCAAATTTTGTCAACCCAGTGGCCTTGCTCACATTTTTAAATGAATATACACCCTTTTTATTGGGCCCATTGTTGCGATAAAGAATTGGCGTGCCAAAACGCGCCACCAACAAATCGAGATGCCCATCGTTGTTGTAATCAAGCCAAAGTGCATCGGCACAAATGGACAACGGATCGTTGCCACCTTCTACACCGCGTTTTTTGGCAACATCTGTAAATGTCAAATTGCCATTGTTGTGCATCAAATGGTGCGATGTACCTTCATCAGAATCGACCACAAACAAATCGTCAAAACCATCATTGTTATAATCGCCAATTGCCACAGCCGCCCCGCCATCGGTAAACATCTCTAACACCTGGGCTTTGTGTCTTTGGCCAAACTTGCGCGTCGCATGCACAAACCTAACACCTGCTTTTTCACCTATTTCCTCAAACTTGGGAGCCGACTGGGCCAACGCGCTTCCCACACCCAAGAACAATCCCGCAATGGCTGCTACTATCACTTTTTTCAAGGCTACTCCTCTTCCCACAAAATCGTCAAATCGGTATCCACACGCTTGCCAGGTTCAAAATGTATTGTCAAGAACGCCGTCAAAGCGTCGTCGTCTAAAGACAATCGTTTTTTCAAAGCTTCATTATTGGGAAATTTTTGGATGGCATCTTGCCAAACCTCACGCGCTTTGGCCAAATCGTCCAACCGCCAGTGGGCTTCTCCCAAACCGATATAAGGCCGTACGTGAAAACTGTGCAACTTCTCGGCCTTTTCTGAATGGGCAATGGCCTGTGTCAAATCCTCAATGGCCTTGGGGGTGCGCCCAAAAATGGCGGGCCAATACACATAGCTGTTTCCGCGCGTATAATGCCCCAACCATGTATCTTCCAATGCCAAAGCCGTGCTAAAATGCCCCAACGCTGTATTGGCCAACAAAACCTGTGTTATTGCCCCCTCAACAGGAATCTTGTCTACAAAAGCATACCCATAATTCATCCACGCATTGGGCGCTTTGGGATTTTCGGCAGTAAGGTTTTCGAAAAATGCAATACACCGATTATACATCTCAACTTTATTAATCTTAATCACCACCTGGCGATAGTCATTACCATACTTCAAATTATTTGGCTCAATTTTTAAAACCGCTTCAAATTTGTCCAATGCAGCAGAACCACCAATCACTGCAATCTCTTCGGCCTGTGCCATGTTTGCGGCCATAAGCATCAACGTCACCACACAAAGCAATCTTTTCATACCGTATTCATCTCCCTATTTACTTTCCATTTTGGGTTGCAGTTGTATTTTTGGGTTTAAACGGTTTCAAGGCTTTTTTGCCTTCCTCTATGCGATAAATCTGATTGGATGATATGTTTTCAAATGTCTGTTTTTTGCCTGAAGGCCATACCACCTCAACCTCTTCGACCTGTGCCACATCACCAAGCCCAAAATGAACCCGCATCGTGCTTTGGCTTGCAAACCCATTCCCACCATTGACAAATCCCACATGCTTTTGTCCATTTATTTGAACCCACACCCGAGTACCCACCGGTGAGGGATAGCTGGCCTCCAAAACAAACTGCACCCAATGGTTGCTGGTTGGTTGCACATTTTGAAACAAAAAACCTTTGGCATTGGCATTGGACACATACATATCGAGCCGACCATCATTGTCAAAATCGGCTATCGCCACACCGCGGCCATCCAGCTTAGAATTCACGCCGTGGCGTTTGGCCTCATTTTTAAACAGACCGCCCTGATTGTGAAACAAACAATTTTCTTGATATCCGCTCAACGTTTTATCGCCCATTGGGGGCCAATTGCGCGCATCAGACAAATCCACATTGGGCTGTACTATCAATTCAAAAATATCCACCACATAATTGGCCTTGCCCCCAGACACCCAACCATTTACCACATACAAATCTTGCCAACCATCGTTGTCATAATCAAAAAATTTACCTGCCCAACCCCAGCCCGTATCATATGTTCCCGTCTCACGCGACACATCGAAAAATGTGCCATCACCGTTGTTTTGCCATAAAAAATTGCCTTCACGCATGTACTCATCTGTGATATTGGTCACAAACATATCAAAGAGCCCATCGTTGTTAAAATCGCCCCAATCGGCATTCATGCCTTTTTTGGTATCAATGCCAATTGCCTCCTTTGTCACATCGGCAAATGTGCCATCGCCATTGTTTAAAAAAAGGCGATCTGTACCAAAATCAGCCGCAACATATAAATCTTCATCGCCATCGTGATCCACATCGGCATGGCCCAAATCCAATGTCCATCCCGACAACTGCAAACCCGCCTTTTCGGTCACGTCTTCGAAGATGCCGCCATTGTTGCGATACAGCATCACACCGCCACCATTGTTGGCTGTTTCAAAACTTTCGGGAAAAAAGTTGGGGGTAGATGGGTTGAACAAATCAACAGGCTGAAAATAATTGCCCAAAACCAAATCTTGATCCCCATCCAAGTCGTAATCAAATGAAATGGCCACAATACAATTGAGATACGGAATGCCCAAACCCGCCTTTTTTGTCACATCTTGAAATGTGCCATCTCCCTGGTTTTCGTACAAAATGTTGTGACCAAAACGAAGCACCAACAAATCGGGTCTTCGATCACTGTTATAATCAAACCACAAGGCATTGGCCGATGCATTGGTCGCATCGTTGCCCTTTGACACACCTGCTTTTTCTCCCACATCGACAAAGGTGAAATTGCCTTTGTTACGATACAACCGATTTTTGCCCAGCTCTTCAGAATCGGTCAAAAATAAATCTTCAAATCCATCACCGTCATAATCAGCCACAGCAACCGAAGCACCCAAAGACGTATAACCTTCCATAATGTTGCCATAAACATTTTTGAACGACCGATTGTTATGTTTAAAATCGATCCCTGCTTTGGCGGTAACATCTTGAAACCAGGCTGATTCTTCGGCATAAGAGGTGCCAGCAATGGCCAACCCAACCGTCATCAACCCAATCATCCACAACCTATTGATACCCATATGCTTACCCTTCTGCACCGTCAATTCGATACACTTTTTCAATCAATTCATTTTGGTTTTCTTTGATTTCATAAAGCTTATTGGGGGCCACGTTTTCAAAATGTTGTTCAATGCCCGAACGCGGCCAACGCACAATGATCTCATCTACCACATCAAGCTCGCCAAGCCCAAAGTGCAAACGCAAGGTACTTTGGGCAGCATACCCATCGCCCAATATCACCTCGCGCACCATTTGCATCTGACCCGATTTCAAAATCACACGCGCACCCACTGCATCGCGATTGGTGCCTTTGGCAATCTCATTTGCTGCACCCACCAATTTAAATTGAACCCAATTGCGATTGGGTTCAATTTCATTGCGCAACAGCGCATGACGCGCCGTTGAGGCCGCAACCGCCAAATCCATCACCCCGCGGTTCCAAAAATCAGCCACGGCTGTGCCACGGCTGTTCAACACCAAATCGGTATTAAAACCACGCCCCATCTCTTTGAACGTGCCATCTCCGTTGTTGCGCAAATACCGATTGCGCTCCCAACCGTGCCATGAACGCGCACCAAAATAGTTGGGATCAAACAAATAACCTGTTTTGTAAAGCTTTTGTTCACTCACCACGCTGTTCAAAAATTCCAGTTCAATCTCCGTACCTTTTTCATTGTAAACCCAGCCATTGGCCGCATACAAATCTTGCCACCCGTCATTGTCAAAATCGACCAAATTGGTGCCCCAAAACCAACCTGGCGGATTGGCATTGGCATGCCAGGTCACATCTTCAAACGTGCCATCACCCTTATTGCGCAACAGCGTATTGCCCGAAGCCATATCTTGGAAAACTTGCACAAACTGAAAACCTGATTGCTGGAGAATTTGAAAATACAATGGCATATCCGTCATCCATACGCTCTGCCGCCACGAATTGACCATATACCGCAACACGGTTGGCCACTCGGCAAACCAGCCTTCTTCAGAACGAATATGCGCCACATAAAGATCCAAATGCCCATCATTGTCATAATCCCCAATGGTCGAACTCATCCCCGCACCATAAGCCAATGTACCCGTCTCCACCGTCACATCGTCGAATGTGCCATCGCCATTGTTTTTATACAGTGTTTTGCGACCAAAATCATTCGATACCCACAAGTCGGGATACCCGTCGTCATTATAATCGCCAAATGCCGTACCCAAACACAACCCCACCTCGCCTACACCGGCTTCTTTTGTCACATTGGTAAACGTGCCATCGCCATTGTTTTTATAAAGCTGATTGGGCTCGCCATTACGCGCATAAAACGTGGTGGGAATGCGCTCACGCGGTTCCAAATAGCGCCCCACATACAAATCGAGAAATCCATCGTTGTTATAATCGGCCCAAGAAGCCACCGTCGTACAATTGTCAGGATCAATACCCGATTGGGGCGTCACATCAACATACTGATCGCCACGGTTTTCAAACAGCTGATTGGGTTCAAACGTGCGACTCACAAAAAAATCTTGATCACCATCATTGTCATAATCAGCAAACAGCCCAACACTCACACCACTCAGGTCCGACAACCCAACCAATGCCGTCACATCGTCAAACTGTCCATTTCCCAAATTGCGAAACAACTTTGACGCCACGCCGTCGGGTACAAATAAATCGCAAAACCCATCGCTGTCAAAATCGGCCGCTGTTATGCCCGCTGGACCATATCGCAGCATGCCAAACTTAAGTTCTTGCGTGAGAAACGCAGGATAATACTGATTTTTAAAATCAATGCCCGTAGCAGGTGCCACATCCACAAAAAGTGGACGCGAATTGATCACCCGATCGCCCGCAATCAATTCTACCTGTTGAATAAGATATGAGGCTTCACCATTGCGATCAAAATGCATCCGAAAAAGTGCGCGGTCGATACCCGGTTGGCGCTCACCTTTGGGCGTGCCGATCAACTCAAAACGCACACTGGCCACCACATTGCCCGAACCTTGCCAGTCTTCCAAACGATGAATATAAAGCCCCACTTCTTCTATCGATTCAAACCCATCCAAATAGCTTTGCCATTGTGCAAGCGCAGTCTGTCGGTTGGGTATTTCGCCGCCTGCCTGAAATGTATACGTGCGCACCCCATCGCGATCGTCCGTCAGTTTATGTGCTTCTAACCCCAGTGCCTGACCCTTAAATGACGGTGCATAAAGCGACTCAACCGTGGCCAAATCGCGCATTTGCATAGCCTTGGCCATTTTGCTCAACGTCACAACAGCTTCGCGCCCCGTATGAAAAAATACCCATCCCACCCGATCTATGTAGCTCACCGTGCCCCAATAGATCAAAAACAGGACAACCACCCCACCACCACCCCACCACCACTTACGTGATGATCTTTTGAGGACAGGTCCTGAACCCTTCGCATTTGCATTTTTCTGAGACGATTGCACATCAACTGCCTCAGATTCTTGTGTTGATTTTGTCGTTTCTGACATAGGTCACCTTAATGTTTAATGAATATGATCGGGTTTCTGTATAAATAAACCAAGAGGGGGTTCTACCTAAGGCATTGTAGCTTGTGACACCACACTTTTTATACCTTGGGTCACTGCTTTGGCCACTTGCATGGCCGACACAATAACAGGCGTGATACCCCCACCAGGTTGTGTCCAGTGCCCTGTAAAAAAGAGATTTTCTATAGGCCCAGTAATCCCCACACGGTTCTCACCAAGCTGTTCGGGTGACATTTACCAGCCCAGCATGGCCCCTTGATAATTGCGTGTAAAGCGATAGGATGTCAGCGCCGATGCGCTTAACTTCACCACCATTTTTTGTTTAATGCCCGGAACAAGTTGCTCCAAATTGTCCAAAATATAACGCTCAATAGACGCCTTATGTGACGCCCAATCGGTCACTTTGTAATAATCCATATCCAGCACCTTTTGGATGATCATCACATGCCCGCCCTCGGGTGCCATTTTGGGTTCAAAAAGTGTGGGTATAAAAATCTTAAACTTTAACCCATTTTGCGCCAATAAGTTTGGATCCCATTCATTCCAATAATATCCCTGTATATCATAAAGCGTTTTTGTAGGCACATCTTTTAAACCAATGTGCGTTAAAAAACAGGGATGGGTAGGTCGCAACGAACGTATATGACGCATATAAGCAGGATCGACTTGGTCGACATCCAACATTTTTTCTAAAGTCTGCAATAAGTCGGCATTCGAAATGACCACAGGGGTTCGAACACGTTTGGTAAAACGTTTTTGTTTGGGACCCGTTTCAATTTCAACGCCACATACCCGACCCTTTTCAGATAGAATTCGCACAACACTGGAATTCATCAAAATGTGGCCACCACGCTCTTCAAAGCGCTGAGCCAACTCGTCGGCAAAGGCCTGAGACCCGCCAACCGGGTAATAGTTGCCCAAAAAATACGATAACCGGAGCATCGAATCGAAAACAAAAGATGTGCGATTAGGCGGAGAACCCCAGTGAGGACCATCGGCAACAAGAAGCAGTTTGAGTTTTGGGTCTTCGAAATGCTCGTCGAGCATTTGGCCGACTGTTAGATTGCGGTAGGGATCGAGACGCGGGGTATTACGCCAGCGAAAAAAATAGAGCAAACCCAGCCGATAAGTTTCGTTGACGGCCTTGAAAAAACGATCCAGTGCAGATGCTTCTTTAGGGAATTCGGCTTTGAGTTTGGCAATATAAGCATCAAAATCGGCGGGTACCGAAAATTGAGAACCATCGGGAAACCGAAAATGATCGACCGGATCCATTTTGACCCACTCGGTTGTTACACCCAATTCGCGAAGGAGTTTGCCTGTAATAGAAGAAGGATTGCCTAAGAGAGGATAAAAGTGGCTTGCCGCATCAAAAGTATATCCTTTGCGGCGAAAGGTACTGCAATAACCGCCAACCATATAATGTTGTTCAACCATGAGCACATGCAAACCGCTTTTGGCAAGCAAATTGGCACATGTCAATCCACCAATGCCTGCACCAATGACCACCGCATCATACCGATCTCCAGGTCCTTCGCGAAGCCGAAGCCCTTTGAAAGCGCGTTTCATACCGCCCTGTTTTCTTGGGGATGGTTGCGTCCATAATTTTCGTGTGCAGCAACAAACTCACCACTGGCAATAGCCGCACCCATAGACAGCTCACCAGCTAAGAGTGTGGCAGCAACAATTTCTGCAAATTTGGGTGCATGACCTGCCCCAAAACAGCCCAGCATCTCCAAACATTCCCGACTGCTACCCAATCCCGTGCCCCCCCCAACGGTAGCCACAGTGAGGGAAGGCAAAGTCACACTGGCATACAAATCACCATCATCTGTCAATTCAAAATTTGTAATCCCCACAGACGCATTGACAACATTGGCAACATCTTGACCACAGGCCATAAACAAAGCCGTAAGACCATTGGCATAATGGCCGTTGTAACCCATTGCATTGGCCTGAATATGGCCCAACACGGTATGATGCCACACCTGGCACAATGCTTGTGGTGTTGTGTGCAAATACAAACGCACCTGCCGGGCAGGTAACAAGGCACCTGCCACAACTTTTTTGCCCTTGCCTCCAGCAAACAAAAACCCACTGGCCCGTTTTTCAGAATTGAGACCGCTAAAAATAAAATAATCGGTTGCGTTGCTGTTTTCAACCAACCATTGGCAGGCACAATCTGCCGCCTTCATAATCATATTCATACCTTGGGCATCGGCAGTATAAAAACAAAAATTAACCTGCACTTCTCGCCCGACAGGAAAACATTCAACCCGCAACAACTTGCCGTAACGGGTGGTAGACTCTGCCAAACTTTTCAATTGCTCAAAATCGTTTGGTACATGTTGTGCAAACGCATGCGCTTGAGCAACGGTATCAAAAACAAACACAGGTGCAATACGATTTTCATCTTGATAAATATGTGCAGAAACCCCACCACAACGCGTCAACAGCACCATGCCACGCTCATATGAACGCACCAACGCACCTTCTGTGGTGGCCAAAGGCACATAATAAGTACCCTGAGCATGGTCACCTTCCACCTTTAATGGACCCGCCACGCCCACAGGTATTTGCACCGCCCCAATAGGATTTTCAATATTGCCCCGCATAACCTCGGTGGGAATGCTACAATTGGCAATGTGTGGCAAAGAAACACCTGTTTTTTGTTCAACCCAATTGCGGCGAAACGTCACGTCTTCCAAAGTATAACCCTGCGCCATCATGCGAGGCACCAAATCGCCAATCTTGGATTTTTTTGATTCTGTAGACAAATTTAAACTCCTGAAAGCACATAAAAATAAATCGTTTTGTATTTAAGCTTTTGAAAGCACAAGTGCGCACATATTGCCATCCAGTCCAAATGACAGTACCAAACCATTTTGCATCGGTATTGTGCAATTTTCTTTTTTTGCCATCGGCAAATACAGTCCATCTTCCAATGCTTTAAACCCGCAAATACCTGGCAACACACCGTGATGCATATGTTCTACTAACGCAACCGATTGCAACGCGCCCGACGCACCCAAAGTTTCACCCAGAGCCGACTTAATTGCCGTGATGGGCAACGATGCCGTTTGATTTCCAAACACAGCGGCAATCGCTTCGGCCTCACACCGATCTCCCATTGGACTGCCACAAGCCGATGCACTGATACAATCAATGTCTTCAATATTTAATTTGGAATGAGCCAATGCTGCACGAATAGCCATGCCCATAGCCATGCCCAATTTGTCGGCATCTTGACCGCGATGAGGGTCAAAGGCTGTGCCGTACCCTCTAATTTCCCCAATAATTGAGGCACCTCGCGCTTGTGCTTTCTCGGCATCTTCCAACATCACAAATGCAGCCCCTTCACCGACAATCAACCCCGTTCGACCTGCATCAAATGGCACAGCCGATTCGACACGCTTGCCCAACAACTTGGCACGCTCAAAACCAAACAGTGTTTCAAAACACAACTCTTCAGCACCACCGGCCAACAACATAGAAATACGCCCACTTCGAATCAAATCAGAAGCATAACCAATGGCCTGCAACCCCGAACTGGCACCTGTGGACAAAGTTGAATTAATGCCACGAAGATTGTGCCAAATAGCCGTTTGTCCCGTTGCCGCATTGATCACTGTATTGGCAAAATCAAGCGGTTTGACAAAACGAGGCCCTCGCCTGATAGCCAATTGGTCAAATGTCCCGATGGTGTGTACACTGCTGAATACAGTTCCCAAAACAATGCCCACATCTTGTTCGGCACGCATCTCAGTCGTCCAATTACTGTCTTCAAGGGCCAAATGTGCCGCACTTGCCGCCAACTGAGCAATGCGATCTAAGGGACGCAAGTTTCCATCGCCCAAATAAGCACGCGCATCAAAACTGGGCACTTCGCCGCCCATGTGCTGAGTTTCAAAAAGCCCAATAGAACCTAAACCACATTGCCCCGCACACAAAGCATTGTGCAAAGTATCCGCTTGATCGGCCAAAGAAGAAATGATGCCTTTTCCTGTAATCACGACGCGTTGTGACATATTAACATGCATCCTTAAACTTTTTGACAATCAGTGACGCATTCACCCCACCAAAAGCATAAGCATTGTTCATAGCAGCAAAAACTTTGTGTTCACGGGCTTCATTCGGCACATAATCTAAGTCACACTCAGGATCGGATTCATCTAAGTTGATCGTGGGTGGAATCCGGTCTGTGTATGCAGCCAGGGCGCACACCGCTGTTTCAATAGCTGAAGCTGCCCCCATTGTATGCCCTAACATCGACTTTATCGAACTAATGGGCACTTGCCCAGAGCGATTGCCAAACACCTTTTTAACCGCCCGTGTTTCATGCATATCGTTGGTCGGGGTGCCTGTCCCGTGTGCACTAATATAACTGATTTCTTCTCGTTGTACACCGCTTTCAAAAAGCGCATTTTCCATTGCTTTAACCGACCCCGCCTCTTCTGGATGCCCACCTGTCATATGAAAGGCATCGCACGACAGCCCACAGCCAGCAATTTCGGCATAAATGCGTGCATTGCGCGCCAATGCACGTTCCAAAGGTTCCAATACCAAAACACCCGCACCTTCGGCGGGAATCATACCCTTGCGATTTTTGTCAAACGGCTGACACCGTTCAGGCGCAATGGCTTTGAGCTGGGCAAACCCCGAATAGGTGATCCTCGAAAACGAATCGGCCCCACCTGCCAGCGCCAAATCGGCTTGCCCCAAACGCAACATATCAAATGCGTGAGAAATGGCATAAGTGCCTGCTGCACAAGCTGCTGGGATCATTGTATTGCGCCCCATAAACTGCAATTCGGCAGCCATATAAGCAGCAATATGATGGCATGGGTAAAGGGTAAGCATCTCATCACCTGCCGCCTGGAGGTTGTCGGCGACAAAATAGTCATCAAACTGTTCAATTTGATTGGGTTCACCCGATGTTGTACCCATAGAAATGGCTGCACGGGTCAAATCGAGCGCAGCCATATCCACCTGAGCATCTTCCAAGGCAAGTTTTGCTGCTGCAATGCCTAATTGTGACGTCCGCCCAATTTTTTGTGCTTCAAGCGTTTTGATATAAGACGCAGGTGAAAAAGCCTTAATCTCGCCCCCAACATGTACAGCATACTTGCTGGTATCAAACGATTCGACAGGGCTGATACCACTTTGACCGCTAAGCAGAGCCTTCCAAAAATCTTGGCACCCAGTTCCAATAGAGGTAAAAGCACCAATCCCCGTAATGACAACACGCTTCATATCTAACCTCAGATTCTATATCGTAGCCAAATATTTATGAACCAGATCTACAGAATCCTGAACAGTTTTAATATTGGCAAACTCTTCTTCGGGCACGATCAAATCAAATTCACTTTCCAAATCAACAGAAATTTCAAGCATCGTCAAAGAATCCAAACCCAAATCATCCTTATAGGAAGCATTATCGCCAATTTGACTGGGATCAATATTGGCAGCATTGGAAATAAATCCTTTAATTTGGTTTCTAATTTCTTCTGAATCCATGGGGATTCTCCTTATTAAGAGAAAGTATATTTGTGGATAGTAGGCTAAGCTCGTGCGGTTTTCGGATGAGGAACATAATACAACCCACCCCTTTTATTACAAAATAAATTAAAAGAAGAAACAAACATGTGATGCCGGTTACAATTTTGAATCTTTTTTTGTTAAAATCCAAAATAAATCAATTGGAGGATGTTTACCCTATCGTCTATATGGATGCTCTCTCTGTGAAAATCCGCGAAGATGGGCGTGTGATTAACAAGTCGATTTACTTGGCTTTGGGCATTAATATGGAGGG
>Ga0115002_10001136_pt1 | contig 37045 bp, 36 predicted proteins | sample ArcticOcean_MG_C_8_FD_89576 | JGI IMG/M metagenome (GOLD analysis project Ga0115002, IMG submission 89576) | Marine microbial communities from western Arctic Ocean - ArcticOcean_MG_CB11_86 | ecosystem: Environmental > Aquatic > Marine > Oceanic | place: Arctic Ocean: Canada Basin | collected... | reverse complement strand
CCAGAGACCGTTGAATTCACTAGCCCCGAGGAAGATGTGTTAAGGAGAGACTTTACCATCAATGGAATCTTCTATGATCCGATAGAGGACCTTACAATTGATTACGTTAACGGACAGGATGATATTAAATCAGGTACTGTTCGGGCAATCGGAAATCCTGAATCTCGTTTTAAAGAAGATCATCTAAGACTATTGAGGGCGGTTCGATTCGCTGCACGATTCGATTACAAAATCGAAGAAAACACATGGGCCGCCATATGCAGCAATGCTAAAGAAATAAAAAACATCAGCGAGGAAAGGATCCGTGACGAACTATCCAAGATACTCGTCGACCCTCAACGCGTCCAAGGATTCGACCTTCTCATGGAAAGCGGGCTAATGGAGGCCATACTCCCAGAAATTATAGACCTTAAAGGTTGCGAACAGCCTCCACAATTTCATCCTGAAGGTGACGTCTTTGTTCATACAAGGCTAATGTTAACTCTATTAAAAGAGGACCCGTCCTTATCCTTAGTGCTGAGCGTTTTACTTCACGATATCGGAAAGCCTGCCACCTTCTCCTATGACGAGGAAGCGGACAGGATCCGGTTCAATGGTCATGACAAGATCGGATCCGGCATGGCCACTACAATCTTACGTCGCCTCAAATACCCCAACAAAATCATCGAAGAGGTGACTGAAATGGTCGATAATCACATGACATTTAAAGATGTTCAAAAGATGCGTGAAGCGAAGCTCAAGAGGTTCATGGCAAGGTCAACTTTCGAAGACGAAACTGAACTGCACCGCGTCGACTGCCTAGGTAGTTGGGGAGGACTGGATAACTATGACTTTCTGAACCAAAAAAGAGCCGAGTTCGACAATGAACCAATCATACCTCCCCCACTCCTGACCGGAAATGACCTGATTGAAATTGGTTGGAATCCTGGACCCGAACTAGGAAAGATACTGACTAAAGTTCAGGACCTACAACTCGAAGGTAGCCTGAGCACTAAGGTGGAGGCATTGGACTGGGTGAATTCAAATCACCCCACATCTTGAGATGCAAGAACGAATCATTTGCCAAGTGCTTCAGCGATTTGGTCTCTATAATTCAAGGCCCTCTCTGAAGCGTTTCCTTCACCAAACATAACTCCCCTTGAAACGTTAATCACTAACGGAGCGCTTCTCCCTGATCCTGAAAGAAGACTCAAGTCCCCTCCCTGCGCACCGAGTCCTGGCAATAATAGCGGAGAATCGGGTATTTTTCCTATAATTTCCGGCTCAGCGTTGGTCAGCCCCACCACGAATCCGACCTCACCTTCCAAAGGTTCCGACTTCTGAGCCATTTCACATACTAGCTCAAAGACTTGCCTCCCATCATCTAACTTCTTGGTTTCAATATCCTCGGCACTGGGGTTAGAAGTGACACCGAGTAGATACACAGCTTTCCCGGGATACTTGAGCATTGGTTCAACCGAATCAAAGCCCATGTAAGGACTAATTGTCACCGCATCAACTCCTTCCATAAATTCGAAATATGCTTTCGCGTAATAGGATTGAGTCGCACCTATGTCACCTCTCTTCGCATCAAGAATGACCGGGATATTTTCTGGCACATCCGCTATTAACTTTTCCATGATTGCGTAACCCTTAGAACCGAGGGCCTCGAAATATGCCGCGTTCGGTTTGTAACACGCAGCATAAGGAATGGTCTGATCAACTAAGTCCCTGACAAAAGTCTCAAAGTCACCATCTATTAAGTCTGGCCTCGGATCGATACCGACGCATAGATTTGATCCAATCTCATCTATTCTGGCACTAAGCTTTTCTGAATACCCCATCATCAATTAGGCTGCACCATCAGATCTATCCAATAGCACTTCTTCTCCATTCACGACCAGATCAACACTTCCTTGGAGTTCCTTATCAAGAAATGGCGTGTTAGGAGATTTAGACTTCATAAAGTCCTGACTAAAGGTCGTCGTTGCTTGTGGGTCAAAAAGAACCAATTCAGCTCTACTCCCCTCCTTAACGGACACCTGATCCAGATTAAGTATCCTTCTCGGCTCTGCCGCGTATCTCTTCACCAGAAGATCCCAGCCAAACTTTCCTTCCTTTATGTAATGGTGATAGAGTGATGGAAGAGCAGTCTCAAGACCAGTGATTCCAAAAGGAGCAGTCTCAAAGTCCTGCTGCTTTTTCTCAAATTCAGTATGGGGAGCGTGATCCGTAGCGATGACATCAAAGACGCCTTCGATCAGCCCCTCGAGTAACTTCTCATTATCTTCCTCGGTCCTCAGAGGAGGATTCATTTTGAAATAAGTATCATAATTAACAATATCATTTTCATTGAAAATTAAATGGTGAGGAGCCACCTCACAGGTCACTTTGACACCATCATTCTTGGCTCGCCTAATAATCTCCATGCCGCGAGCCGTAGTAACGTGCTGCAAATGCAGATGAGCTCCAGTGTAGGCCGCTATTTGAATGTCTCTAGCGATGCAGATCTCCTCACTGATCGACGGAATGCCAGGGACACCTAACTTGTATGACCTTTTCCCTTCATTCATGGCTCCGGCCCCAGACAAGTGCATGGTCTCGCAATGAGAAGCCAATGGCAGGTCAAATTCTCGTGCATATTCCATCGCCCGTCGAAGGAGTTGAGGATTCTCTACCGGTGAACCGTCATCTGTGATCATAACGACTCCAGCCTCTTTCATGCCTCCGATCGCAGCCATTTCCTTCCCTTTCCTGTCCTTGGTAATGCAGCCAGTAGTGAAAAATTCGACCCTAGAATCCCTACCAGCAATCTCCAATACACTTCGGACCATTCCTCCATTATCGATTGCCGGGACCGTGTTCGGCATAGCAACGATTCCCGTAACGCCTCCATTGATTGCTGCTTCAGATCCAGTCCTTATGGTTTCTTTGGATGTTTGCCCAGGCTCCCTCACGTGAACATGCACATCAAAAAGACCCGGGAGAAGGACCTTCCCTTTTGCGTCAATGACTCTGGTCCCATCAATTGCATTCAGAGACGAACTAACTGCCTTAATGACACCATTCTCCACAAGAACATCAGTCTCAAATAGGTCCGCACTATCCTCACTGGCCACTGATGCCTGCTTAAGTAATATCAGATCATCCATCCTGTTGAAAAGTTTGAGGTTTGAGCCAGTAGAGCACTGCCATGCGGGTCGCTATACCATTTTCAACTTGTCTATTGATAAGGCATCTATCGTAAGTGGTCACGGAATCGGCTAATTCAACGCCTCTATTAACTGGGCCCGGATGCATGACCCAGACTCCTTCATCTTTGATCTTGTTGAATCTGTCCTCATTGAGCCCGTAAACGGAATGATACTCACCAGAGCTTGGGAAGAACTGCTCACCTTGCCGTTCAAACTGAACCCGAAGCAGATAAACCACGTCCGGTTTCCAGTCCAGGGCCTCCTCATAATTTTTAAACTTCTTCATCTTATCCGGCCTCCCGGGTGGAACTAATGTCCCAGGGCCAAGTACCCTGACCTCAGCCCCGAGCATGGTCATGATCCGGCTAGTTGAACGGGCCACTCTCGAGTGCAGTATGTCTCCGACGATTAGAATTTTTTTACCAGAAAAGTCCAATTTACCAAAGACGTCGTATAAAGTTGAAGCGTCGAGCAGGGCCTGAGTCGGATGAGCATGAAAACCGTCACCTGCATTGATGACCGAAGCATCAGTGTGCTCGGCAACGAGATTAGGAATGCCCGCTTTCTTGTGCCTTATGACAATGTAGTCGGCTCTCATCGCCCCTAACGTATCTACCGTATCAAGGATTGTTTCCCCCTTCACAACAGATGAGCTGGCAACCGCGAGGCTCGTAAAATCTGCAGAGAGCCTATTTGCCGCAACCTCAAATGAAGAACTGGTCCTTGTCGAAGGCTCATAGAAGAGACTGAGAACAGTCTTGCCTTGAAGCGTTGGCACCTTTTTAACCGATCGCTTAAAGAGTTCCTTGAACGGTTGAGCTGCAGCAAGGATGCTTTCAATTTCATCCTTGTTCAGGTCCTCTATCTGTAGAAGGTCTTTGTGGGGTTCACTCATGATCCAGGAATGAGGCTAATTGAATCTTCTCCATCATGCTCTTTGAAACAGACCTTAACGCTGTCCAAGCGGTCAGTCTCTACGACATGACCAACGTAATCAGGTTGTATGGGTAACTCACGGTTCCCTCTATCAATGAGGACAGCCAATTCTACCTTCGAGGGTCTACCGTACTTTGATAAACCTTCGACAGCTGAGCGGATGGTCCGCCCAGTGTAAAGAACATCATCAAAAACAATGATCCGGTTCCCTTCTATCTCGAAAGGGATCTCAGAGGCCTGGATTGTCGGGTTTGTTACCTTATGATCCAGATCGTCACGATAAAAAGAAATGTCCAGTGTCCCTATCTGGACTTTCCTTCCCATCTCCAGCAAAATCTCTTTTACTCTCTCTGCTACAGTGACTCCTCTAGTATGAATTCCTACAAAAGATAAGAGTCCTTCAGGATGCATCTCGGCTATCTGCGCCGCGAGTCTACGAAGCTTATTGGAAATATCATCCTCTCCTAGGAGGCTTTGCCCCCCGGGGCACTCCGTTGCCTGATCGTGCGAGTTACTCAAGTCCTGCGAATTTGAGTATTCTATGCGCATACATGGCAGCATTCAAGGGCGCTTTGCTATGTAATCCCACTGTGCCTACCGGAACGCCCCCCGGGACCTGGCACATTGCCAATAATGCATCGATCCCATTTAGTGGTCCTCCGGGCACAGGAACACCCACACAAGGGAGTTCCGTTTCGACTGCTACGACCCCCGGAAGGGCAGCCGCGAGACCGGCAACTGCTAATATAACAGCCTTTTCTCCAGATTCGTTAAGATCTCTTAAGAATTGAATCAGCTCAGGTAAATTCCGATGCGCTGAAATAACATGCTCCTCATAAGTTACCCCCTGATCCTCCAGATAGGTGTGTGCAGGCTTCATGAATTCTTTGTCGTTAGCACTACCGTAAATGATGATTACTTTCATTATTTTATTTAAGTTATGTTTATTAGTCTAAATTATTCAAAATGCATTCGCCCTATATCTGACCGGCGCTGATCCCCATCAAAACTGACTTTACTGGCTTCATTGTAGGAATTACTCACGGCTGATTCACGGTCATTTCCACGACCCACTACTGCTAGGACCCTTCCACCATTGGTCGCATATTCACCATTCTCGTTCTTTTTTGTCCCCGCATGATAGACCCTCACACCCTCAACAGAATCGAGGCCCCTGATAACATCATCGCTCCTCGATGAGTTCGGGTATCCGGCAGAAGCAAGAACCAAACAAATGCTCCAACTCTCATCAAATGAGATCAGGCCCTCCTGAAGGTTTCCTGTTGCCGCCTCAAAAAGATATGAACTGAAATCACCCCCCACTAACGGCAGGACCGCTTGTGCTTCCGGGTCACCAAAACGGCAATTATATTCAAGTAACTTGGGCCCGTTTTCGGTGAGCATTAGCCCCGCGTACAAGAAACCTCTAAAGTCCATCCCATCACTAATGAGACCATCTACACTGGCCTTAATGACTTCACGATCAATCAGTGAGAGTAAATCTTTATCTATCAGAACCCGAGAAGCAACGGCTCCCATTCCTCCAGTGTTAAGACCCTCGTCGCCATCGGCTAATCTCTTATAGTCACGGGCAGGAGTAAATATCTGGTATTCCCCATCACTGACCGCAGCAATCACGGACACTTCAGGGCCCTCAAGAAACTCTTCAATGAGAACCCTACCATCACCGAATCGACCATCAACATAGACCTCCTTTAAGAAAGACCCGGCTTCCGATTCGTCAGCACATATCGCAACACCTTTCCCCGCAGCTAATCCGTCAAACTTTAGCACTGTAGGATACTTTTTGATGGCAGACATTGCAGACTCATAATCATTAGCCACCTCGTAACTGCCCGTAGGGATGTTGTGCCTAAACATAAATTTCTTTGCAAATTCCTTACTAGCTTCGAGTCGCGCAGATTCCTTAACGGGACCCCAAGTCGGAATCCCTTTCTCTCTTGCCCGATCAGCTAATCCCTTGGCCAGCCATGATTCTTCGCCCCCGACACAAAAATCAATTCCTTCGTGGAGCATGGCCTGGACCAGAGAATCAACATCAGAAATTTCCCCTGGTAACTGCTTTGCCAGCTCAAAAATAGCGTCACTGCCAGGATAACAATAGACTTCAGGAGATGATTCTGATTCCGCTAACGCGGTCACTAGAGCGTGCTCACGCCCTCCCTTTCCTACTACAATAACTTTCATCGTTTTATAATCCTAAATCATAAGGCCTTCCCTCAATCCCATCACAGTATTGAATGAAAGCGCGGTTAACCACGGCAGTTCCGGCCGGTGTCGGATAATTTCCTGTAAAGTACCAGTCTCCGCAGTTCGCTCCTAGCGCAGACCTCAGATTCTCAATGCTCTGATAAATAACTTGAACTTCCCCATTCCACTTGATGTCCTGCGGATAAACGAGGCGCGCTATTTGCTTTGATATTTGCTTTGCTGTGAAAGGTTCATAAATATCACGAACACAATTACGCATTTCCTCGGCAGGCTTCTTCAACTCTGCCAGGCACTCATCATAAACTTTAGCGATGAGGCAGGCTCTGGTAGAATTTTTCAGCAAATCAATGGCTGCTTGGAAAGCAATAAATTTACCCAGCTCAGACATATCAATTCCATAACAATCGGGATAACGGATCTGAGGAGCACTAGAAACAACGACGATCTTCTTAGGATCAGTGCGGGCCAGAATCTTTAGGATGGACTCTCTGAGTGTAGTTCCCCTGACAATTGAATCATCAATGACCACTAAGCTCTCACCAGGCTCGACGACACCATAACTAATATCATAAACGTGAGACACTAATTGCTTGCGACCCTTTTCCTGACTAATGAAAGTCCGCATCTTAATATCCTTGTGCGCAATTTTTTCACCCCTCGGCCAATTATGGAGAATCAGCTCATCAATTTTTTCCTCGTTAAGATCACCATCAGCTAGGGCCTTCTGAATCTCTGCCTTAACTGCTCCCCTCTGATACTCACGTAAACCACCCATCATGCCATGAAAGGCAACGTCAGCCGTGTTAGGAATAAAACTAAAAATAGTATTTCTGAAGTTATAATCAATCGCTTTCAGTATCGACTTAGACAAGAGCCTCCCGAGTTCCTTCCTTTCACGATAAATCTCAGGATCATTTCCTCTAGAAAAATAAATTCTTTCAAAGGAGCAAGGAGTGATCGTTCTCTTCTCTGCGAATCTCTCGACGGTCAGGGTTCCTGTATTTTTAATGGATACGACATGACCTGCCGGGACCTCAGAAACCTCTTCCTTCTCCAGTCCAAATACCGTCATCAGGGGAACTCTTTCGGAAGCGAAACCAATGAAATCGTCATTCTCAAAATAAAAGGCGGGCCTTATACCGTTAGGATCACGCATCACGAACGCATCACCATTACCGACGGCACCAGCGATAGCATATCCTCCATCCCATATCTTTGCTGCCTTCTTCAAGAGCCTGGGCATGTGAAGCCTGTCACTAATTAGCCCGGGAATTTCGGTCCCTGGAACCTTACTGGCCTTGCACTTTCGGTAAATGTTCTGATGTGCCTGATCCAGGAAAAAACCGATCTCTTCGAGTACAGTCTGAGTGTCAGTTCCGAAGACAGGATGCTGACCCCTGTCAACGAGAGTACGGTTCAGCTCCGGAGCATTCGCCATATTAAAGTTACCGAGAACCATCAAACTTCGCGTCTCCCAGTTACTCCTCCTGAGGAACGGATGACATGATCCTTCTTCAAATTCGCCGGACGTTCCGTACCTGAGATGACCTAATAAGATTTCTCCGCCAAAATCAAAATATCGGCTCACATTGTTTGGATCTTCAGGATCAAGTCCTCGCTTCTCGCAAATACCATGGTACCGATCCATCAGATTCTTGAAAACAACAGTGAGCGAATCCTTTGCCGCGGACCTTTCCCTGAACATGTAAGGATCCCCAAGCTCCATGTTGAGCTTAACGCCTCCAATGCCTATCCCGTCGTGCCCGCGGTTGTGCTGCTTTTCCATGAGCAAGAAAAGCTTTTGGAATCCATACAGAGAGCTGCCGTACTTGTCATGATAATAGGCAAGGGGCTTCTTGAGGCGGAGAACCGCAATGCCGCACTCATGTTTTAAGAAGTCTCCCATTTACACTAAATTTACTGATAATTTATCTCCACCTATTGAGCCCAAACGCACTGCCCCAGGAATCACCTTCATCGCAGCACCCTCATCATCAGGACTGACAATACTGACCCAGCCAATTCCCATATTAAATGTTGAAAAAGCCTCATCCGTTTCGACATGGTTCAAAACTTTACCTACAGCGGGCAACTCCCACACTGGAACTTCCAATGAGGCCCCCTTATCACCTAGTATTCTCTCAAGATTTTCAGGCAACCCTCCACCAGTAATATGCGCCATTGCTTTGGCTTTGACTCCAGCATCGCGGAGCCCTTTCACGACATCATGGTAGAGCCTAGTCGGAGCTAACAGGGAAATAACATCCTCATCTGTGAACTCCTGCGGAAAACTTGAAAGGATCTTTCTCACAAGGCTCCAACCATTAGCATGGATTCCGTCAGAAGGATAACCAATTAATATGTCCCCTTCTCCGATTGTGGTAGGATCCACGACGTCTGGCTTTTCCGCGACTCCGATCCCGAATCCGGACAACTCGATCATGTTTTCGCTTACCAGGCCAGGCATTTCCGCAGTTTCTCCACCAGCAAGAATGCAGTCACAGGACTCACACCATTCGACGATCCCGGCAATGACTCTGGAAATTTTCGTCTTGTCCAGCTTTCCTACACCAACATAGTCCAAGAACATCACAGGATCGGCACCAGTCGTAAGGATATCATTAACGGACATCGCAACAAGATCCTTACCGGCAGTTTCCAAGAGATCATGTTCGAGTAAAAGTTCCAACTTCGTTCCGACACCATCACAACCAGTGAAAATGACAGGCTCATTGTATGAACTCAGATCGAAACCCGCAGCAAAGAGACCAAAGGCTCCATAAAGCTTTCTGTTCTTCTCTGTCCTCGCACGTAACGCACCAATGTCTCCGACCAGTTCCGCTGCCGCATGAATATCAACTCCTGCCTCCTTATATGTGATCTGTTCTGCCATTTATTTATCCCGGTTCATGAGCAATTTCGCCCGCTATTGTATTGTAAATTGATTTAAACATCTGGTACCCGGATCCTCTACCATCACCATCACCTACCCAGTCCCGGTCATAATGGTGTGAATCCCAAAGGAACCGCTCGGGATGAGGCATGAGCCCAAGGACCCTGCCTGAGCTGTCCGTTAGTCCAGCGATCCGACTAGTCGAGCCATTAACATCTTCTTCATAAACAAGTACCGCGAGGCCCTCATCCATGTACTTCTCCGCGGCCCCCTCAGGTGCCACGAACCGACCCTCAGCATGCGCTATTGGCAACTCAAAATTCTCAGGTAGCCCACGCAGGAAAGGATTATCATCGACCCGTCGCTCAAGCTTGACCCAACGGCAGATGAAGCGGCCCGAAGTATTATTAATTAAGCTCCCCTCGGGGAGGAGACCTAACTTGGTTAGAATTTGAAATCCGTTGCAAATGCCGAGCAGGTACCCACCACCATCACGGAACCTCGTCAGAGCATCACCAATCCGGCGTTCGAGTTCGAGCTGTGCAAGTCTACCAGCCATCACATAATCACCGTAACTGAATCCTCCGCTAAGAACAATTAATTGCGCTGATTCTAAACTTCCCTCATCGACGCACGCAATGGGTAAGATTTCACTCGAAAAACCCGCCTCCTCTAAGGCGCGAGAGGTTTCAGCATCACAATTAGTTCCAGGGAACTTTAATAATAGGGCGTGAGGACGTTTTTCCATGTCTCTTTGAGATATTCAATTTCATTATCTAATATATTCATACCATCGCTCTTGAAGCGAAGGCACTTATGGCTCGATTCTGTCCTACCGATTACGGCAAAAGAAGATTCAGAGAATATCTCTTGAATCCGGTCAATGGATTCGGACTCACATTCGATGAGAATCCTCGACGATGACTCTGCAAATAACTTTTCCACGTTATTCAAGTCCCCATTAACCGGCAACGAGTCGAGATCTATTTCCATCCCGGCTACCATTGAAAAAGCCATCTCCGCCGCGGACACTCCTAATCCACCCTCAGAAACATCATGAGCGGCGAGAATGAGACCCTCACTCACGGCCAGATGATATGATCGGTAAGAGCTCAGCGCCGCATCAAAGTCCGTGTCAGGAACCTTCGCCTCGGTCCGATTTTTGATCCTCGCATATACACTCCCGCCCATTGCAGAATCAGTCGTTCCAATAACTGCAATCAGCGAATCACTTCTACGGACAGAGGATCCAGTAACGTTCGACTCATCCTCAATGACCCCCATGCCACTGATGAGGCAAGTCGTAGGGATAGAAACTGCACCGTCATCGGTTTCAAAATAATTATAAAAAGAGTCCTTACCTGAAACAAAAGGCGCACCGTACGCTTCGGCCGCTGTCGCCATCCCTTTACACGTTTCAACTAGCATCCCCAACTCTTCTGGATTGTCCGGATTGCCTACGCAGAAATTATCAAGGAGAGCTATTTTATCTGGGTTAGCACCGGAAACGACCAGAGAACGGACACATTCATCGACGGTCCCCTTACCCATCGCCAGGGGGTCCGTCTTGCCCCATTCCGGCAATAAGGCGAGGCCCATCGCCATGAGCTTTTTACTATCGTCTATCCTTACCACAGACGCGTCCTGAGGAGCATCCCCTTCAGCACCTGCGAGAGGCTTAAGTAAGGTATTTCCCTGAACCTCATGGTCATATTCGCGTATGATTGGCTCACGTGAACCTACCGCAAAGTCCCCGAGAACTGATAAAAGATCATCACTGAGCGTATCCTCACTCCAATCATGGTCAATGCCTAATGGCACCTGATAGCCTGAACTTAAATGCCGAACCGGGGCATCATGTAATCGAGAATTATCAAGTTCACAGACAAGGTCCCCATTGTGCCAAACCTTCAATATCCCTGACTCATCTGAATCTCCAATCTCAGTAAGTTCAGTCTCATAAATCTGAGCAATCTCAATGAGCTGAGGCATTGATTCTTCTTTGACGGCGAGGACCATCCTTTCCTGACTCTCGGATAAAAAGATTTCCCAACTCTTCATTCCGGACTCCTTCAGGGGTGCTTTCTCTAGGTAAAGGTTCCCGCCCACCTCACTGAGCATTTCACCTGCAGCACTCGAAAAGCCTCCTGCCCCACAATCTGTCACGAACACTATGAGATTCTTCTTCCTCGCCTCTATAACAAAGTCGGCGGCCTTCTTCTCTTCGATCGGGTTACCTATTTGCACAGCCTGCTGATCCTCTTCGTGACTCCCTGTGTCCAGAGCCATCGAAGAAAAGGTCGCACCCTTGAGACCGTCTCTGCCGGTCCTGCCTCCGACCGCAATCACCTTGAGCCCTGATGACATTTCCTTATCAATGTCAGTGATAGGTATCAGGCCCGCGGTCCCACAAAAGACTAAGGGGTTGTATATGTATGAGGGATCAAATTGTATGGCTCCGCTAATGGTCGGTATACCCATACGGTTTCCGTAATCACGGACACCTCTTACTACTCCCCTCATTATCCCGAGAGGATGAATGACATCGTCTGCTTTGATTGTTTGAGGGTCCGTGTCAGGCGGCCCAAAACAAAAAACATCACAGCTCGCGATGGGCTTGGCCCCTTTGCCTGCACCCAAAATATCACGTATCACACCACCGAGCCCAGTATTTGCTCCGGCATAAGGCTCAATAGCCGAAGGATGATTATGTGTTTCTAACTTAAGGCAGATAGCTTGCTCGTCATCGAGCCGAATGAAACCAGCATTATCAACGAAGCAGCCGAGTACAAAGCCTGGCTTCGTTTCCATTATCCTCTCAGTGACCGCCTTAATATAAGTCTTAAATAGCCCATCTATGACTTCTTCCCCCTCCGAGCCCGAATGCTCGATCCGAGCCCCGAAGATCCTATGTTTACAATGTTCGCTCCAGGTCTGGGCAATGCACTCCAGCTCAACGTCGGTGGGCTCTCGGCGCATTTCTGCTTCGTAATAGACCTGAATCTCTATCATGTCCTCTACGGACAATGACAACTTCATTGAATCACTCAAAGAACCTAACCCTTCCGGATCGAGGTCCCTTATTGGAATCTCTCTATAATTACTAGAGGGCTGATCAGGCAACTTTTTGTCCATTAGAATCAGTCACGCTCCAGACGTGAATTGCTGGGTTACAAACATCACGCACAAAACGCTCAGAGGTTATTGAAGGGTCAGAGAAAATATAAATGCGCTGGACTAGCTTAAGCGAAACGATATCGAACCCTTCCGTGCCTTTGTGACTTGAAAGAATGGCCTCCTTTTCAAGGTCCAAGGCCCCAGGCTTCATTCCGTAATCAATGTAGAAAGAAAAATCCTGAACGGCCGGTTCACTCGTATAGAAAACCTCGTCCGCATAATCATCGACTAAGCTCCTTTGCACAAAATTCTTAGCGGATTCTAACTCCCCCTCATACTCAAGCATGTAAACTCTGGTCCGACGGTATTTGACCGGAGAATTCAAAGGGGCATACACGAGCTTATTCGCATCTCCATCTGATTCAAATTTACCAATTACTTCAGCGCTGATTTTTTCCATTAATTTAATTTAGGCCAATCCGTTAAGTTCTTTCAGAGCATCCCTATGACCATTGCCAGTGTAAAAGTCCACCTCTCTTTTGCCGCAATCCTCAAGCGCTGCAGCGACCTCGTCACTTTCACGACGACTCAGGATGCAATCCTTTATCAGATTCATCTTGTCCACCTGAATGGCTAAGAACGCCTCATCAACGGCTGGGTCTTTCGGAGCATCGCCCGATTCTTGCCTCGCTCTTAAAATTTCAACGAAAGGCACTCCCTCTGCTCTGCCCTGCTCCTTCGCTTCATTAATAGCGCCGAGCCAATCAGAATGGGCAATCTTGTAATAATCGCGCATGGCCTGCTTATTATAGTGAATCACGATTCTGTCACCATCATCTTCAAGTATTGAAGTTGCCCTGAAAGAATCCGTATCAATAGTATCTACGAAGACAAGATCATCACCGTCTCTGGCAAATTCCCATTTCAAGTCCCACAACTGAAGCCCCATCTTCTCAACCATCACCCTGACGGCCCAGCCTCCCAGAATAGCTAACTTACCAAGCTCAGCGAAGGTCTCCGCGTCAAGCCCTGACATATTATGCGCTTCTTGTTTCGTTACGGCTCGATCTTCGGGTTCATACTTGCTGGTAAAGTCTACGATCGGAGTCGTCAGATATTCCCAGGCAGTCAGCGGACCATTGGCCCCAAGCTCAAACTCAAATTTTCTTTTATCAGAATCCGAAAGTTTTAAGTACTTCCTAAAAACAGAACTTCCACTCGTGATACCGAACCTGACAATGCATTCGAGAGGAACAACGTTACGGTCCAGATCATTGAATTTACTGTAATCGTAAAAAGAATGCTTCAGGAACTTATCCTGGTCAGGTTTCTCTATCTTAAATCTTCGAACAATATTCAACGCGCTCTCATTCTCGGGGAGGCCCTCATGCGAAACTTCTCCGGTCTTCGCGTCAACCATGCCGCAATGGTGCGTGACTCCACCGACTGAGGTTAACTTATCTATGGTTCCATCCAATAAGATCTCCTTCATCTTCGGATCTAGCCCCTCTGCTGAATTGACAGCCTCACGCACCTCTTGCCAGGTTTCTGGCTTTGATAGGTTCGTAAAAAGAACATGCCTAAAGACTGCCCTCGCTACATCACTACCATCAATCGCGAAAATTGTTCCTACATCAAAAACTGATCCCCCAGCAGTCGTTTCCGTGACCATATAATCGGGCTCATCAGGGATAGCATATAATTTCTGAACAGAGCCCTCATAGAATGGCTCATTCATGTTTTCTAAGGAGACTTGACGAATTGCTTCTTGGTAATTACCCATCTGAAGTTTAATTTGTATTTTATATTTTGTATGAGCCGAGATTTAGCAACCAGAAATGATATGTCACGCAAAATATTCAAGATATCTTAAATTAATAAAAAATGTGGCAAAACAGCACTAATTACCGTGAATTTTTATAAAATTGCTCGACCCTTGCTATTCAGACTCGATGCCGAAAGAGCTCACCACCTGACGCTGAGCGGCCTACGCATCGCTCAGAGACTAGGAATTACCTCTTTTCTAAGGCCAAATGTCCGACAAGAGCCGGTCACAGTAATGGGTTTGAACTTCCCTAACCGGGTCGGACTCGCTGCCGGACTCGATAAATCAGGTAACTGCATTGCAGGTTTCGGCTCGATGGGCTTTGGCTTTGTCGAAGTGGGAACCATCACTCCACGGGCTCAAGACGGAAACCCTAAACCTAGGCTCTTCCGCGTTCGCGAGCATGAAGCAATCATTAACCGCATGGGTTTTAATAACCCCGGAATAGAAAGCGCTCTTGATAACATACAGAAATCACGAAAAGGATTCGATGGGATCCTCGGAATTAATATAGGAAAAAATAAAAGCACTCCGAACGAAAATGCACTGGATGATTATCTTCACTGTTTCAGAAAATCTTATGACCATGCAGATTACATTGCAGTGAACGTTTCATCTCCTAACACTTCCGGATTACGTGAACTACAAACTCCAAAATTCGCTCGAGAGCTCCTGTCTCCACTAATGGATGAGAAAGAAAAACTAAAAGAAGACACAGGAAAGAACGTTCCGGTCGCCGTGAAGATTGACCCGGACATGGGAGATGATCAAATCAAGGACCTGAGTGACTTGTTCATCGAGCTACAAATCGACGCGATCATTGCAACGAACACTACTATCTCACGAAAGAACATTAGCGATCATCTACTGTCCGATGAGAAGGGAGGACTGAGCGGATCACCGCTCAACGCAAGGAGCAATGAAGTGATAGCTAAACTCCACACAGAACTTAAGGACAAGGTTCCAATCATCGGAGTGGGTGGAATTAATTCAAAAAAAGACGCAGAAGAAAAGCTCTCAGCTGGAGCCTCTCTGATACAAGTCTATACCGGACTAATATACCAAGGACCTGCCTTGATAAAGCAACTGACAAAAATAGACGATTAAGGAGAAAGTCTATTAATACAGCCTATTAATCAACGAAACTGACCTTCTTATCGTCAGGAAAGTTCCCTGGAACAGGGATCGTAACTTTGCCCGTCACTGCCCATTCACATGAACGTGCTACGAGTGTCAGGAACCCGACACACTTCATGGCCGGCATACTCTTGCCGTTACCTCCAACATGACCAAGGACATTAGTGACTGCCACTCCCTCACCTACAGGAATAGTCCAAAGCATAGGCTCATGAACACCGGTCCCGCCCTTCTTACTATCCGAAAAGGCCGTCGCCAGAATCTCCATATCCTTGGCAGGGCCTCGTTGCCCATGATAAAGCTCATCTTTTCCATGGAGCCATTCCTTAGGAATGCCCTTAGTGATCGGGTGCGTTGAGTCGCGCATCTGAACGATGTATTCGTGCTGAGGCCCATGACCGGCGCCTCGGCCCTTGCCTACTTCAATTTTCAAAAGTTTACCGACCTCATTAAGATACAAACGAGCACCATCTTTATTGCCTCTCCAGAGAAGGCCCGTGGCCTCCTCAAAACCGATCCATCCTTTATGTGCATTATTAGCAGCATGTACGTTCACTAACGCTCCTCCATCATTAAGAAATTTCTCAAAAGATTTACGGACTGACTCAGGCTCCCACTTCGCTCCATTATAATTACTCAGCACAACATCACATTTACTGAAGTCAGGATTGAATGAACCCCAGTCCTCTGCCTTGGCTCCGTTCGGCGGAGTCGTGGCAACACTGACCTGGAACTTGCCAGTCCCCTCGAGTTGCTTCTGGAGGAATGGCGTTGTGTCCTTCCAGTTATGATTGTTTCTCCCATCAATAATCAGGACTCGGATCTTGTCACCAGCCCCTGACTTAGAAATTCCAAGCCCTGCGGCACCGAGAAGAGCAATAGTAGCAATAAATAGAGGTAATATTCGTTTAATCATTGAAGTGATAATTTAGACAGCCTTGGCGACAGTTAAAAGCCAAAAGATTAGCCGATATTATTTTGGCAAAACTCAATCCAGTATCCGTCAGGATCTTCACAATAGATCTGAAAGGCCCCATCAGGACGAACTTGTCTAGGAGTGTGTGGGACCCCCTTCTCTGCAAGATACGACTCTGCCTCGTTCATGGATTTTACGCCTAAAGCATAGTGATTTCCACGAGAAGATGAATTCACCTCATCCTCTCTTCCCGCAATTAAATGAAGCTCCTGAGACTCACCTAGGCGGTACCATTCTCCCGGAAAATTAAAGTCAGGCCTCTTTATCTGTTCAAGTCCGAGCAACTCTCCATAAAATTTTCTACTCTCATCTAAATCAGATACGTGGAGGGCTACATGGTTAAGATCTTCTGTATTCATCTTTTAATTTACTTATTAATCACAAAAACATTCAAAAGCTCACTCCCGAACTGTCCTCGGGTTTACTTTTCTTCTGAACGGTCGACTTGAGACTGAAAACTAAAGCGTTCCCCTCGCCCAAAGAAATATTCGGCAAGGAAGTTTCTACAATTTCAATGCTCGGATCGACAATTATCCATTCTTTATTCTTATGTAACTTCCACGAAAAATCGCCAAAAGGATCAGAGGGCCTATAACTAATGACATCACCCAAGAGGCCAAGCACTCTCCAACTTGCCCGATCAATAGAAATTGAGTCAGTGAGCATAGGAGAGATTAAATTCCAACGGTCATTAGGATTGAAATAAAAATTTCCAGCGACCACTACTGACTCACCTGATTTCCGACACTCACTCAGTAGCCAATCTACCATTTCCCTCCTGTTCCTTGAGCTATTATCCGCTACCGGCTCGCAGCTCACGAACCGGATCACCTTATTGTTCCTCAAAATGCCAAATATAGTTATCCCGTAATTGGGCTCCGCTAAGGATTCCAATTGCCCATTAAACTTACTAATAATTGCTGTGGAATTATTCTCATCTGGAACCTCATTTGCTGACCAGTCCTTGCCAAGTTCAGATACAAGCTCACTCAAAAGTTCCTTAGACTCGAGTCCCTGCAAAAGCACTACATCAACATCTAAGGGCCCTACAACCTGGGCCAATCTTTTTGGATCTTTGATTCCCTCCCTCTGCAAAATACCTGATCCACGAAGATTCAAAGTGAGTACCCTGATAATGTCCTTCCTATCATGGACTGAATCATCCTTCTCTAACACTGTCGGGGGCTTTTCTAATGCCGGAACAGTAAAGAGCTTGAAGCTTGAAATAAAGGATAAGGCTCCTACAAGCAAGATAGACATTAATCCAAAGCTCTGGCCACGAGGCATGGTCCAGTAAACACAAATAAAAAAGATCGTTGGAGCTAGAGTGAGTCCGATCCCGAAGCCCCTCGATTTGAAAATCACACCCAAGAGGCAAGTAAATCCTACACTAGCAATTAATATACCGAGGAATCTGAAAATTCGGGGCAATGTCCGGGCACGAAGACCGAGCTTATTGCACAGTGAGCCGCCAATCAAAGAAGCCAACAATACAATGACCCAAGACACGCAAGCAGTGGAACATCCCAAAAGGATCCAAAAAGTAAATTCAACGAATGCATTTGATGACAATATTCCGAGAACGACTCCAACGACAAGTCCAGCAAAGAGGCCCAGCCAACGCCTTGGCCTAGCCTTCATTGAGTAGCGGATCTCTTCATCAAGATCGCCGAAGTATTGATCAGACTCCATCTGATAAATCATTCAACTGGAAATCGCATGAGACTGCAACACTTCCATAGCTGAAAATCATAATTTCTCGTAAGTTCCCTCGTCCCGCTTTTCCAAAACAGTAAACCCAGCAGACTTAGCATCGGAAACTGAAAGTGGCTTTGTTATTTTGGGAGTATTTATTGAAGAGATTAATTTTCGGACCGGCTTCTTACAAATCGGACACGCCGTGAGAGGGGCCCTATCAATGGGACGCCTCAACTCAAAACCATCCGAGCAGACCTTGCAGCCTTTGCTCTGATCTTCCGAGATGTATTCATAAATTGGCATCTTAATTGACGAGTAAGGCCGAACTGAAATCGGCGCTTCTTTAATGAGATGAACTTAACCTGTTAAAGCTCCAGTGAAAACAACAACTTTGACTCGGGGGCTCTTTCAAAAACAGTTACCAGCTCGATTTGGTAACTCCGGGCAACACACCCTCGGATGCCAACTCACGAAAAGTGATTCTGGACATTTTAAAACGACGAAGAAATCCATGACGGCGACCAGTCACCTCACAGCGATTAACGACTCGGCAAGGACTAGCATTGCGAGGAAGCATGGATAAACCTATATAGTCTCCTTTTTCCTTAAGCTCAGCGCGTGCCTTGGCATATTTTGCCACTGCTCTTTGCTTTTTCTTATTGCGTTGTATCCAGCTTTTCTTAGCCATAGGGGGGAGAATACGTATCCATATTGTTGCCAAATGCAAGTAAGAAATAATATAGATACAGTAATGTCCTTACTTTACGCCTTGAAGAAAGGCCTTTAAAGAGCCATCATTCAAGAATGTCTGACTTAGAAGAACTACTTAATCAAGGCCTCCTTTCAGAAGAAAATGGAGTCAGTGCCGAAACTAGAGCTCTCTTGACAAGCGAAAGCTTTTCGGAAGTCCTTAATTATAAAGAAGATACACTTATTGTTACACAGGGGGGAGAACCTGACGCTCTTTACTTCACGATTTCTGGTGTATTTCATGCAATAAGCCACGCGAATGAGCAAGCCCCTCAGAGGCTCCTAGGAAGAATTGAACCCGGAGAATTTATTGGCGAAGTAACATTATTTGACTCCGAAAGTAAAGCCAGCGCTTCAGTCAAGGCCATGAGAAACGCCTCAGCACTGAAAGTGACACCCGAAGCATTCGAAGCATTCTGTAAAACCCATCCGACTCAGGCACTAGAATTTGTATCCTCACTTGCAAAAGGATTAGCCGGCCGACTGAGGGCCGCGAATGAGAAAGTCCTTTAAATTTAGCACTGTCAAAAGCATCATAAAAGGAGATGTTTTTTCCTGAACAAATAGAAATATTACAGAGTAGCGGCAATCTCGGAGCCGGACTGCAGGTTCTATTCGCTCTGATCATTGCTCATGTCCTCTTCGATTATCCGTTGCAGGGTGATTTCCTTGCAAAATATAAGAACCGTCATTACAAGGGGGACGAAACGACCCCGCCCCTGCTCTGGGTTCACTGCCTAACTGCTCATTCATTAATGCACGCCGGAGCCGTTTGGGCCATTACCGGATCATTTATCATTGGACTCATCGAATTGGTCCTCCATTGGATTATCGATTTCCTAAAATGCGAAGGAATCACAAATATTCATTCTGATCAGGTGCTGCATATATTATGCAGAATCGGTTATGTTGTCGCAATGGCCCTTTGCTGCAATTCCGTCGGACCGTAAGCCGCAGACTCCCTCAAGCCTCTTCCTTAAGTTACAATAAAAAGAGCCCACGAAAATATCTTATGAAACTGAGTCTAATTATTCTCTTAGAATTGACAATCGCCTCCATCATTTGTATTTCCTGCTCAAAGGATAATCCCGCCAATTCATCCAAAAATGAAACAGATAAGGATACGGCCAAAGTGGCTCCTCCTGGAGCCATCATTGAAGATAAAGCCCCTGACGAATTTCCTTACAAAGATTTAGGTTACGATAAGGGCCTTTTCACGAAGGACGGCAAAGGTTTTACTGGAACAGCTGTTCAGCATCATACCGACGGCAAATTAAAGAGCCGTTACCAGTTCGTGGACGGGATGCTCGACGGGATCATAGAGGAATGGTGGGGAAATGGACAACGCAGTACCTATAAGCAATACAAAGAAAACATGCGCCACGGAATCACAACATATTGGGACGAAAAGGGCGTCCCAACTAAGCAAGTCCTCTACAAAGATGATGAAGAGGTTGAGGAGAAGATAGGAGATCAGATCCCTAAAGATCTCGGCATATAACGAGGAGAGAGGACCCTTAATTAATCGGTTTGCACTTGCCGCACAAACATTTTCGCCCATCCTATAAATTAATGAAGGTGACCTTTAGCTGCTTGTTGATTCTTTCCTGCGTTGGGACGGAGAACTTGAAGGCCATTGAAACTTCGTTTGCCAAAAGGCCCAGTCACGCAGTCTTCGAAAAGAAAGTCCCAGAATCCCCCAGTGATCTCATCGCAATCGAAGAGCAGGTCCGATCCGTTCTAAAAAAATCAAAGGCTGCGACCGTATGCATCCAAGGGAACGGGTCCGGGAGCGGAGTCATCATTTCTGAGGACGGGCTCGTCATCACAGCTGGTCACGTGAGCGGTGAACCTGGAAAGAAAATTCATGTCGTTTTACAGGACGGCACAAAGCTCAAAGCTAAGGCACTGGGTCGTTCCGCCGCCGCAGATTCTGGGCTAGTAAGAATCACTAAAAAAGGAAAGTATCCTTTCGTCGATATCGCTCCCCCAGCAACTGTTCATAAGGGTGACTGGATCTTTGCTGTTGGCCATCCTGGTGGATTTGACAAGGAACGGGGCCTCGTCCTGAGAGTGGGCAGAGTCATCCACAGGAGCACTGACACCATTCAATCTGACTGTAAATTAATAGGAGGAGATTCAGGAGGCCCTCTATTTGACATGCTCGGCCGCGTCGTTGGCATTCATAGTCGTGTTTCCAAAACAAACGAACAGAACTTCCACGTCACAGTGAGGGCCTTTAAGCGCGACTGGGACCGTATGCTAGCTAGCAAAATAGTAACCATTGATGATTCTTTCGCCAAGATTGAAAGGAAGGGCGGTTTCCTGGGCATCAAAAGAATATCACATCCTAAAGGAGTTCTAATTACCGGAATAATCGGCAACTCCCCCGCTGCCTCTGCAAAATTAAGACCAGGTGATATCATTACCCACATCAATGAAGAAAAAATTGAAAGCCTGAACCTCTTCAGATACTTAATCAATCAGCACGGGCCTGGAGAAAAAGTCATCCTCAAAACAATTAAGCGTTGGGAAGGTGGCGATGATAAGATAGAGGTGACACTTGGGAACCGAGATAAATTCATTCCACCTAAAAAAGTGCCAGTTCCTCCAGAAGGTTAAATGCGAATGAAGCGACTAATTAAAATGAAAGTGGCAGCGCTGCTCCTTCCCTTGTTAGTAGTTTCAGAAGCTTCTGCTCAGGACTTCCTTGATGAATTACCTTCGAGCCGAAGACTCAACGGCAAGTCAACGGTCCTCGCATTTGGTGAAGCAGGAACCTCTGCCAAAGATTCAACACTGACAGTTCTAAATAATGGGAAGGCCATTGCCCTCGCAACGGTACTGGACCCCGAAGGCTACGTAGTCACAAAGGCCAGTGAACTGGAAAGGATGGAAGATTTGTCTGCTCTTTCTTCTACGGGTGATGAAATAAATATAACTCTGATAAGTTCAGATCAGAAAACTGATCTGGCTCTCATGAAAGTTGATCCGGGGACAGGGACCCCAGTCCGATGGGCTGATGACCTCAACAATGTACAGCAAGGAACTTGGGTAGGTTCTATGAATCATGAAGCCGAAACATTGATGATAGGAGTAATCTCAGCAAAGCGAAGGAGCATCGAAGGCAGGTCCGGGGTCCTCGGTGTACTACTAGACCCTAATGACGATCCCAATGAAATGGGCGTTGCTATCATGCAGTTCGGACCGAACAGCCCTGCCCAAAAAGAAGGGATGCGAGAAGGGGACCTGGTCATCCGCGTTGAAGATAAAGAAATTAAATCACGTAAGGACATCTCTGAGGAAATAAAGAAATTCGCACCCACCGAAGAGGTGCGACTAAAGATCCTCAGAGGAGAAGAAGGGATCCCCTTCAAAGTGACATTGAACTACATGTCCAATGTCTTTGATATGCTTGATAGAAACCAGCGCATGAGTGGACTCACTTCAAAGCGAAAGGCGGGATTCTCGGATGTCCTTCAACATGAAATACCACTCAGCCCGATGGCCATGGGGGGACCGTTAATGGACCTCAAAGGTTTAGCCATTGGCGTAAATATCGCACGCTCAGACAGAGTCACTACATTTGCACTTCCTTCATCGTTAGTGAAAGAAATTGCCGACAAACTAAAATCTCAAAACCTAGGCAACCACTAAAGACTGTGCACATAACAGACATTATTGGGAAAAGTAAGCCTACTATCTCATTTGAATTTTTCCCACCGAAGACAGAGCATTCCTCTCAGGCACTTTTCCAATGCATTAAGGAGCTGGAGGAACTGAAGCCTTCCTTTGTCAGCATCACTTATGGGGCCGGAGGCTCAACGAGAGAACTGACACATGAACTGGTAATCCGTATCAAAGATTCGACTTCATTGACTCCTGTCCCTCACCTGACCTGCGTCAGCCATACCGAAGAAGAAATATTTTCAATTTTAGAAAGATATGCCGAACATGAAATCTCCAATGTCCTTGCTCTGCGGGGTGATCCACCTACGGGAGATGCTCCTCATGACAAGTCAGTAGACGCTTTTCAATACGCGTCCGAATTAGTTGGATACATTCAAAAATTCAAGGGGTCCGGGAAGTGCACAGATCAGAGAGGATTCGGGATAGGAGTTGCAGGATTTCCCGAAGGGCACCCGGAAACACCTAACAGGATTCTTGAAATGGATTACCTGAAACAAAAAGTAGATTCGGGAGCCGACTATATCTGCACTCAGCTCTTCTTCGATAACCATGACTTTTACGACTTTCAGGAACGTTGCCGGCTATCAGGCATCAACGTCCCCATCATTGCCGGCATTATGCCAGTCACCTCAGCCAAAGGATTACTCAGGATGGCCGAACTCGCGGCCGGGGCCCGGATCCCTGGCAAACTCCTAAAGGCCATCGATCGTTGCAACGGTGACACCGAATCCATTAAACGTGTAGGGATACAATACGCTACGGAGCAGTGCTCTGACCTGTTAAATAATAGTGCCGATGGGATCCATTTTTATACACTGAACAGGAGCGATGCTACTAAAGGAATCTTTCAATCCTTAGGTCTTCAACGCTAATAACTCATACTAGGTACTCATAAAATGGACTCACCACTAGTCGCCGCCATCGAAGCAGGAGGGACAAAGTTCGTTTGCGCCGCTGGTCATGGTCCCGATGACATCGAAGAGGCAAGATTCCCTACTACCTTCCCAGAAGAAACAATAGCAAGGTCCATCGAATTTTTTAATGAGGTTCAGGCACGCAAAGGAAAAGTGAACGCTATTGGGATTGGAACCTTTGGACCCGCTGACGTTAATCCAGAATCATCCACTTTCGGCTACATAAAAAATACCCCGAAAGCGGACTGGTCAAATACGGATCTAGCTTCCCCGATAAGAGCAGCCCTAGACGGCATTCCTCTGGCCTTCGAAACGGATGTCAATGCAGCTGCCTGGGGCGAAAGAAAATGGGGGGCTGCCAAGAACCTGAATGATTTCATCTACATTACTGTAGGGACAGGGATCGGCGGGGGGGCCGTTTCAAACGGAAAAATTGTGCATGGAATCTCTCATCCGGAGATGGGACACCTAAGAATAAACAAAGACGACTCCGTTGACTCCTTTGAGGGCTGTTGTCCATTTCATGGTGACTGCCTAGAAGGATTAGCCAGCGGAACAGCATTGCAACAGCGCTGGTCTCAGGACCCGTCCGAGCTACCGATCGAACACTTAGCATGGGAAATCGAATCTTCCTACTTGGCTGATGCAATAATCAATATAACACTCACGCTGTCCCCGGAACGCTTCATTCTTGGAGGAGGAGTAATGGACCAGGAGCACCTCTTCCCAATGATACGGGAACGTGTCACTTCGCGTTTAGCCAAATACATCGACGTTCCAGAACCTGAAAAATTCATTGTCCCGCCGGGACTAGGCGCACAGGCCGGCGTCCTCGGGTCATTGGCATTGGCGCAGGACATGCTTAAATAAATTCATACAACTGACTCTGAACTCGTATCTTTTTTTCGCATTGGTTATGCTGGCCGGACAATTCACTCCGGGACCAGACTTTCTTCTTGTCGTTAAGGTCTCACTCAACCATGGGAAGAAGTCAGGGATATTTACCTCACTAGGCATCACGATCGGCTTAATCATTCATTGCGCCATTGCCATTACAGGGCTCGCTTTCCTTTTCAAAAGTTCAGACCCCTTAGGTGAAACAATCAAATATGCAGGATCAATTTATCTGGCATACCTCTCCTTCAGACTCTTTTACTCAACAAAAAAACACTCTTCATCAAACCCATTCGAAAAGAACAAGAACTCCAAAAGTTTAAGTAATGGCCTTGCTTTCTTGCAGGGATTTCTAACAAATTTATTGAATCCTAAAGTTGTCATTTTTATCTCCGCAATACTCAGTGGATTCATTAGTCCAGAATCATCACTGCATATTAAATTAGCCTATGCAACAATCATCATTGTCCAAGGGTTCGTGTTTTGGACCTTATTTTCTGTGGCTTTGCAGGCCCCTCCCATACGCAAGATCTTTCTGGCCAATCAAAAATCATTCAACATCACCTTTGCCGTTCTCCTCCTAGCAGTAGCCGTGAGGACAATTTATAGCGGCTAGCAAATCATTCTATCAGGTCAAGGTTATCGAGAAGGAGCCCAGGACCAGCGCTCCCGCCCTTCTCAGATGTCCCCTTAACTTTATTTACCTTAATCCTCTTCAATAGCCTGAGCCTGCGGCCCTGAGTCACTTTTGAATCTTCCCTTGCTCCGACTAATTCAAGATCGTAGATGAGGGTCTGTCCGCCCTGGACCTGAGCCAAACCCTCATCCCCATAAGCTAGGTGAGGAGGTATGAAGAGCCTCCACTCAGAACCTACCCTCATTTTAACTAGGGCCTCTTTCCATCCATCAATGACATCTGCCATTCGAAACTCCGCGAGCTCATTATCATTAGAGGAATCATCGAGTAAGGTCCCTTCAATTGTCTTCATCTTGTACCTTACGGTAACAATATCATTTATACCCGGGAACGACCCCTTCCCTCCCATCTTAATGGACGACTGCATTCCACTTCGGTGCTTCCTTACTCCTTTCACTAAGGCATTTTGCTTTAAGAAAGAAACCCCTCTCATTGCTCTGGCCTCTGAGGAATCCTCCTGAAGTCCGTCAGTCCAGAAAATGGGCTGATCTTTTAATTGCTCGGTTTCGTTTTTATTTTTTAACGAATAGCAGGAACTCGTAACGAAAGTAAGTAAGCAGCACATGACACGTCGCAGGGGCTGAAAGGGTCTGCATTGAACTTTCACTTGATGCACAAAAGTAAGCGAATCTGACCCTTTCTCAAATCCTACCCATTCTCGAAATCGAAACACTTGTAAGTGGCTGAACCTCAGAATTTTAAAAACTTTTTGCGGAAAAATTGCAAATTCGACACTTTCATTATTGAGAATTCTCAATATGCACGCTAACCTGCAAAATAAATCTAAGATATCTTCACTATTTATTCTTATTGAATATCAACAGCTGAGACACTCAAACACTAAAAAATATGGCCAAAATAGTAATTATTGATGACGAACCGTCAATCCTTCAATTAATGACCAAACTGTGCAGCGGATTAGGCCATGAAGTCTTTCCTCTCATGACCGGATCAGAGGGACTTCAAACAATCAGTAAAGAATCGCCAGATCTACTCATAGTTGATCTGAAAATCGGCGACATGAGCGGAATAGAGATCATTGAGCAATGCACCAAAAATTATCCAGGAATGCCAATCATCATGGTCACTGGATTCGGAAGCGTTGAAACTGCCGTCGAAGCTATGCGCCAAGGTGCTTTTGATTACCTGACCAAACCATTCGAACTGGATGACTTGCAAAGGACACTTAACCGAGCACTCAAGATTTCCTCGTCTAAAGAATCCACACTAACTGATGAAACAAAAGTTGCTAAGATCAAGCCGAAGAACCAACTCATAGGTAATAGCCCTGAAGTTAAGGAAATTCTTCGGATCGTTGAAAAGATCGCCAATAATGATAGCCCCGCTCTACTAGAAGGAGAGTACGGATCAGGAAAACAAATAGTCGCTCGGGCCATACATGATCGTAGCCGACGTTGTGATGAACCTTTCAAAATTCTTCACTGTTCAGCGTTGCCCGAAAACCTCCTCGAAGCTGAACTCTTTGGCGGAGACGGTAGAGAAACGATATTCGCAAGGGCCCACGGAGGAACTGTTGTCTTAGAGGAGATTAATGTCCTTCCTGTCAGACTACAGTCACAACTCAACAGTTTCCTCGATGAGCTAGGTAACCTCAAATTACATGAATCCGATAATCAGGGCCCTGACTTCCGCCTAATTGCCACATCAACCGAACGTTTAGAGGAATGGGTAGATGAGAGAAAGTTCCGTGAAGATCTCTACTATCGAATATCAGTCATCCCTATCATGGTTCCTCCTCTGAGGAAGCGAAAAGATGACATTGAATTACTTGCAAACCATTTCCTTGAGAACTACTCCAACCTTACCGGTTCCAAGAGAAAGGAAATCGACAAGTTTGCCATGACGTTTCTAAAAAACTACAAGTGGCCTCACAATGTTGGAGAATTACAAAATGCGATACAGAGAGCTTGCGCATTATCAGAGGATAAAAGGATCAGGCCCACTGACCTTCCACCAAAAATAACGAATAAGGTGGAAATTAATGATGATGAAAATGAAGCCATCAAACACCAGCTTCCGATAGGGGTAAAATTATCCGACTACATCAAGAAGCAGGAAAAAGTATTCATCCGAGAGACTCTAAAATACAACAATGGGTCACGGGAAAAGACCGCAGGCATGCTTGGAGTCAGTATCGCGACCCTCTATAGGAAGATGGGCCTCAAAGTCGAGCGGGACAAACTTCTTAATTCATAGCTCTAAGGGAACTCAATTCGCCCTGCCCTCCCCTCAAATTTTCTAAGGAAAAATATGAGAAGGAGAAGTATTCACAAAGAATAGAGGCAGCTCGGTTAGATCATTGCGAGATCCCCCAAAAAAAACTCGCGCAGACTTGTCTATCCGAACTGCCTCGATTCACCTCTGTGTGCCCGCCGAAGCGAACTATCTAGAAATATCAGTTTGGCAAATTTAGGGCAAGCGCATTTTTAGTGGTAAGATCGAGCCGCAAATCGTGTCAATCGTTCATAATAAACGTAAAACAACTACAGTAGAAGCACTTAGACGAACAAATTAGCATCCATTCAGAGATGAAGAAATAGGAGAAATAATGGAGGAAAACAAAGAATTTAATGGGTCCCCATCCTACCAAAAAATGATGGTGCCGACGGCGGGACTCGAACCCGCACTTGAACGATTTTAAGTCGTTTGCCTCTACCAATTGGGCTACGTCGGCGCTAATTCATACAAAAGCGGAATAATTTCTTTATTCAACGATTAAGAATCTCTGTCATGAATAGCGTTATGAACACTCTCAGGGTTTAATATTAATGGCAAATCAACTAATGAAAGTGATTTTCTATATTGGCTCAGCGCCTTTCTTACTGCCTGATAAACGCTCACCGAAAGACAATAAGATACTGAGGATGAAAATCTTACTGATTTTTCGCCATGATCCATTAAATCAAATCTGAGCTCTTCGGGCACTGCCCTAGAACCTAAAAGAAGAGAATCGCTGAGCTCCTGAGCAGTTTCTCCCGCACCATGAAAAAAATAATTTCTTAGTCCATCTAAGAACGAAGCACTCATCTCTGAGATCTGCAGGTCCGGCCTCAGTTCGTCTGCAGATAATTGCAGAGCGTCGACTCTGATCAGAAAAACTTCGCCAGTAAACGAATCTACCTGAACCTCCGCTACGGCTGAGCCGAAAGAAAACCCTCGCGAACTTTCCACCGATCTTGATTCGTTCTCATCAACACTTTCAGTCCCCTCACCTACCTTCACAGGGACAGCAGCGATGCCTCTCTTATAATGAGGAGTAGACTCATTGAATTGAACGATCTCTTCTTGTCTTTGCTTGTAAGATGAATCTTTAATGAGTCGATCCCATGCTTCTTTAATGACTTCATGGCGGGAACGAAGCACCTTATCATCTTGATTTTCATCACCCATGAAATGACTGAAATTGATCTCTCTAAGAGAATGAATCGATTCATTCATTCGCGAACTGATCTCTGCGATCAATTCCTCAGAAATAAACACACCAAGAGCAATGCCATCCTTGTCCCCAATGAGGCTCGGGGGCCGGTTCGTCTTGCACAAGGAACATGATACCCGAACCTGAGGACAGGAGTGAGTCTCATCAAAGTGTTTAATTAATGAGTTCCTGAAAGAGTCACTCATACCAACCGATGACCCTGAATCCACATTTACTTTGCAATCTATCGATTTAATCTTCCCGAAAGAGTCATGTCTCAAATGGATCCTAGCCTGGACCTGCCCCGAACGTGCACTGAGCATTTCCTTTGGGGCATTCGAGGGCCTGAACCGGACCAATCTTCCTGTCTTAAATGAACACAGAGCAGCGAGGCCAGCGCAGGTAAAAAGTTGGGAAAATCTTCCATCAATGCACTCAATTTTTCGTTCACAAGTGACCTCAACCTGTTCCTCATTGAGGCCCACCAAAGAAGCAATGCTATTTGTAAGAACTAACGAATCACACGACGCATCAATAGAAACACTGAGCCCACCCGAGTCGACAACGTCCACTTCTACACTACCCAATTCCTGCAGACAAACATGATCCGAGAATACAAAGCTCCTATCAATTTCTTCCAATTCATCAGTCTCACCCTCGGAGGATCCGTCATGACATAATTCCTGAGGATCCGAATGAAAAGAACTCAATTTCATTGCCTCTTCAATCTCCAGAACTGGTGGCTTTGGCTTATAATCGACAAGTACAAGATCCGCAGCGGCCTGAGCAATGGAAGCTCTTTCTGCCACAACAACAGCCACTAAATTACCTATGAATGCGACCTCCTCCTCCGCGAATAAGGGCATGTCTCCAAGACCACAAATTGCATTATTCTTTCCAATAACATCAGCCGAGGTCAGGACCGCATGGACCCCATCCAGTTGAGCCGCCTCTTCGGAATTTATAGAACAAATGCGAGCAGACTCGAACGGCGAAACCACGAATGCCATTTCAAGCGGGGACTTCAATTTTTCCTTAGGCTTCGACATCTTTTAATTATTTTTTCTCACAGTCAGTTCTGATTCCAGGTCAATGAATTGATATCTACTTGAGCCCTGGCCCACTTCCCCAAGATGCTCATTAATAAACTTTGATAGGAGGTTCTGTATTAAGATTTTCTGAAACTCCTCCCCGAGCCCGAGCGATCCTCCGATACCGTCCCCAGAACTGATCACTGAGCTGACCTGCTGCTCCAAATCTCTTGTCCAAGGCCTCCCCTCGATGAGTTTTTCTGCACTCTCAAATCTCATAGGCAGGCCAGAACCTATATCGAACCATATACTGGAATCAGAGACTTTATTTTTTGAATCCAGTTCAACCAGGAATGAGGCCCTGATGATCGAGTCCTTTTCATATGGTCCCTTCATGACCTGGTAATGTGAAGTGATCGTCTCTGAGTTCTTCATCTCAGGAATTATCACTGAACTGATAAGCTCCTGCTCACCCACACTCGATAAAGTTTCTACATATAATAGTTCTTCTAAACTCATCCTCCTTCGCTCATCCAAGCCATCAATGATCACCTCAGCCCCTAAGGACAATAAGACCGTGAGAATCCCCGAACTCGGCCCAGAGGAGCTGAACTCCTCCCACACAGTGTAGCGGTTAACAAAATGTGTGTCTCTGAAACTCTTACAAAAATCATCTATCAAGGGAAATTTAGTCTTCAGCCTCTCAGCAAATGAACGCAAAGAAACGCAAGCGCCTACGGTCCAATGACCATCTTCAAATGTTATTTCGCGCAACTCATCAATGCTTTCGAGAGATATGAAAACAGCCTCACCTGACTCAGATGTTCCGTCCTCTGCAAACAATCCTCCACCAACAAAACAAGAACCTTGACGGAGGACACGGATCCTGATGGCTTCGAGAACGGTTCCGGGCCGATAAAATAGCTCACCTTCAGAGCTTTTGTAAGTTAACTTTTTGAGTCTTCCAACAGAAGTCGGGACCGTCAAAAGGTGCTTTGTCGAAACTTTCATTCCAGATTCGTTCCTCCTAATTGCAGAGGACAAGTGATCAGAGAACAAACTGTACCCTTGCCCATCATCGAGACCTTCAAGACCAATACTGATCGTTCTACTCAGCGAAACGTCCTCATCCTTTGAACTGTCTTTGATCGCCTTAAGCTTCACCCATAAGGAACTCTCATTAGGATCTTCGACACGAGAATCAATCGCTACAAGCTCACGCTCTGCCATTGATATGAGACTCGTCCGAGAAGGCTTTATTAGACGATGCACGGGGCCTGCGCAGGAATTAAAATCGATAAGAAAAAATAGCAGCCCTCCATGGCCTCGATGAACGAGTCCATCACTAAGCTCAATGGACTGATTTTTAAGAAAATCAGCCAGACTCATCTTTAATGGAGTCCCTGCAGCTCTATAGCTGAGCCCATTGATGGTTAATTGAAAATCTTCCTGCATTCAGATCATCTAAATTCGCAAGTCTATCTGCTTCACTCCAAGACTCAAGTCCTCTCACTTAAATTAAGAGCCTTTCGGGCCCTTATCTTCAAAGAGCCTAAGAAAAATTTCCTCTAGGGCAAAAGAATTCTCCCCCTCACGCAATTCATTGAGAGTCCCAAGGGCCACCAATTTTCCTTGGTCAATGATCCCGATCCGATCAGCAAGCTCTTGTGCCACATTGAGTAGGTGAGTAGACATCAGGACTGTGACACCATGATCACTACGTGCCCGGAGTTCCTCCTTCACTGCCCGAGCATGGAGCGGATCCAGACCAACCATAGGCTCATCAATTACAAACACTTTCGGATCATGAACTAAGGCCGCGGCAATCGCCAAACGTTGACGGGTCCCATGGCTCAACTCCTCAATAGGAAAATGCGAAAACGAATTAAGATCAAACTTTTGAAATAACTCGACGGTATTATCATTGAGTTTCGAACGATCCACCTCATAAAGATCCCCAATGAATCTCATGAATTCTATAGATGTTAATTTATCATAGAACACAGCAACGTCAGGAACATACCCCATGATGGACTTAGCCTTAATCGGGTCTGTCTGCATGTCGTGCCCCCCCACACTGATCGAGCCGAGGTCAGGCTCGAGGAGCCCCGTGAGCGCCTTAATGGTAGTTGTCTTCCCTGCCCCGTTCGGCCCCAGGAAAGCAAACAGTTCTCCCTCCTTCACATTAAGGTTTAGACCATCCACGGCCACGTACTCACCATAGAGAACTGTTAGATCTTGAATGTTTATCATTTGGAGGTTTTTAAATACTGTGAATGAGAAAGAGTCTCTGAAAGGATCTGATAACCTAGGGCCGTTGACATTTCTAGAAATTCTCCAGCCTCACTAAAAGTTAACTTTATTTCTCCTGAACCGGGCAACTCAAACTTAAGAAAATATACCGAGGAGCGACGACCGGCAATGTTAGCTTTGCCCCACCTCGCATCGAGGAGAAGGCCCGATTCCTCAGAACTCTTCGGAGACATCCGTAAAACCTCAAAGAGCAACTTCATCTGCGCTATTTCCTCATTCTCTGGATCCTTGTCCGAATCGGCGAGGACCTCGCCGTCCTGAATCAGCAAGTAATGGAATTCGAAATTTTGTGGATTAACATCAATCGATAACGTCATTTCAGGTTCTTTAAATTTCACAGTCAAACCGATCTTCTCAATTGACCTTGAAGGAGCAGGACCAAGATCCAATGACCCCTTCCATTTGAGATCCTGCTTCTGAAATTTTGGTGAATCGGCCTGACTGTTAGCTATGAATCTTATCTTGGCCCTCTCATTTGAATCACCAGACTTTCGGGAAGTCACCATAACGTCACCGACCAGAGTACGGCCACGATAAACGAAAGCATGCGTCACTCCTTCATTTTTAAGAAAAAGATCCAGCACAAGAGAAGCGTCAACTCTCGGAAGTCGTTCATATTCGGGGAAATACACGGTCCTAACGAGCCAGGTGGTCATGATTCCACAAAAAGCAAACACTCCCACAGTGAATAACCGAAAAATCATAATCAATTCTTATATAGCTTTGACATTTTAAATTTCAATAACCACAATCCGCTAAGAAATAATTAATGTCATTTGTTATTATACTGGCACTGGCAGGAATCATCTTCATCTCACTCGAAGTAATATTGCCGGGAATGATCATGGGAATCTTGGGTGTGATATTATGCTTCGCCTCTATTGCTACAGCATTTACTGCTGATGACCTGCCGCCGGCCTTCCTCGGGTTCGGAGGAAGGTTCCTTCTATCAACTATCATTCTTCTGGTCACCGTCACCTGCGTCGGAATCTGGCTCAAATATTTCGACAAAATGCCATGGGCGAAGGGACTAGTGCTCAAATCATCGAGTGACGGAAAAATTGAAAGCCTCAATAATAATGAAATTATAGGCACTACAGGACAAGCCACCTCTGACCTGAAGCCTACCGGAAACGTCAAGATAGAGGGACTCCCCGACACCTGCTACGTGCTCGCCGAGAATGGATTCATCGAAGCCGGGTCAACCATTAAAATAATTCAAGTCGACGGAAGAACAGTCACCGTGCGACAGATAACAGCTTAAAATATAAATCTCTAAAAAAATAAAAATGAATCAACTCATCACTGCGGACTTATTAGAATCAGGAAACATTAAATTGATACTTGCCGGAATCGCGCTCGTAATCATCATTGCTATCGTTGCAATCTTCGGTGGCTTCTTCAAGATATGGCTCAGAGCCAAAGTCTCAGGAGCCCCTGTTAGTTTCGGCACATTGATCGCAATGTGGTTAAGGAAAGTCCCAAACTCACTGATCATTGATGGCCGAATCACAGCATTCAAGGCAGGGCTGGACTATTCAACTGATAATCTCGAAGCCCATTACCTTGCAGGCGGCAACGTCGGAGACGTGGTACTCTCACTAGTCGCCGCAGACAAGGCAGGCATCTCCCTCGATTTTGAAAGGGCCTGTGCCATTGACCTCGCGGTTAAGGGAACAGGAAAAACAGTCCTAGAGGCGGTCCGCACTAGCATTAACCCGGCAGTCATCGATTGCCCCAATCCAAGTTCAGGAAAAGATAAGATCGAGGCCGTGGCCCGGGACGGAATCTCATTGAGAGTGAGGACCCGAGTCACTGTGAGGACTAACCTTGACCGGTTCGTGGGAGGAGCGACTGAGGAAACAGTCATTGCCCGCGTCGGTGAAGGAATCGTGACTTCGATCGGATCAGCCGAATCCCACAAACATGTCCTCGAGAACCCGGACAATATTTCCAAACTCGTCCTCGAGAAGGGCGTTGACGCATCCACCGCTTTCGAAATTCTTTCCATTGATATTGCTGATGTTGATGTGGGAGATAACATCGGCGCCAAACTCCAAACAGAACAAGCCGAAGCCGATAAGCAGGTCGCTCAGGCCAAGGCCGAGGTCCGTCGCGCGGCTGCCGTCGCAAATGAGCAGGAAATGTTGGCCAGGACTCAGGAGCAACGGGCCAAAGTCGTTGAAGCGGAAGCAGAAATACCACAGGCCATCGCCGAATCGTTTCGCAAAGGAAACCTAGGCATCATGGACTATACGAGGTACAAGAACCTCATCTCTGACACCAAAATGCGAGAATCAATCGCCGGAAAAGAAGGTGAAAATGCAGGAGAGGACCCTAGCGTCTAATCATTCCCATTTAATCACACATAAAAAATAGATTCCTTAGAAGAACTGCCATGGAAGACGGACAGGGCCTATTAGTCATTGCGATAATTTTCATTACTTTTATCAATTGGCTCTCACAGACGCTCAAGAAAAAGGCAGCCAAGAAGAGAGGTGAACCCGCTGAACCGGTAACCGCAGCTACCAAAGTTGCTCAGTACATTCACGATCAGGAGGTTGCCGAACCAACTTCCCCGCAAAGGCCAGGCCCGGAGATGGGCGTCCGTGAGTTATTAGCTGCCCTGTCAGGGACCGAGACTCCTCAACAGCCCCAACCAGTACCCGTAATCACTCAACAACAAAATGAACAGGAACAGATTAAAGTTCAAGAAATCGAACCCGTTACAGAAATCTCTGACTGGGGAACAAAACAGAGAACAGAGATTACAGAGCTCGGAAATCAGAACCCTGAGCATACATACACAATAAGATCAGTTAGTAAGCCCAAAAAGACACACACTATCGCTCTAAAATTACGTAGCGAAGGAGGTGCCAAGGAAGCAATCGTCCTTTCCGAAATCCTCGGCAAGCCGAAAGCATTTACGGATTACTAAAATACTTCATGCATAAGAGCACTCATTCTTGTCCTTCAACGGACCGAACGCTCATTACTCTTATCCCGTACCTCGTATTAGCGTTACTAATATCAAATCATTCCTCATACGGAAAAGAATCTGATCCCATCCTCATTAGGATCGAGCCAATGGACGATACCAATGGCGTCTTCGAAGCAAAGAAACCGCTGACCCTCGATGTTCATTTAGAAAACACAGAAGAGAAAGAATTTGAAACTCTTCTGACCTGCTCACTGACAACTGATGAAGACACTTTCGTTTATTCAATGTCAGAAAATTATCATTTGAAGCCAAGGAGCAAACTCACTCACAAGCTCAGCTTCAACGTCAAGGACTCAGGATTCTACAAGGTCATTGTTAAATGCGCCTGGGAAGAAGGAAGCACGAATCAAGTAATGCAAATCGGCTATGATCCCGAATCGATACGACCACCGCTCACTAAGGAGTCCGACTTTGAGAATTTCTGGAAAGAATCGATGACTGCCCTCAAACAAATCGATCCACAATTCGAACTGATCCACAGCCCCGAAAAGAGCACCCCTTCATTGACGGTCTACGAAGTGAAGATGTGCAGCTTCGAGGGAATACGAATCAGAGGGTGGTACGAGGTCCCAAATAAAGAAGGACCATTCCCTGCTGCTCTAAGGTTACCCGGGTATGGTCAGAACATGAAACCAGTCGGTATCTTTAAGGACATTGCCCTACTCTCACTCAACCCTAGGGGCCACGGAAATAGCCAGGAAGATATTAAAGCTGAACCTAAGAACTACTGGATACGCGGACTCGATGATAAGGAACTCTATTATTACCGGGGAGCTTACATGGATTGTGTTCGAGGCATCGACTTTATCTGTTCCCGAAAAGAAATAAATAAAAATAAAATCGCTGTGTTCGGAGGGAGTCAGGGAGGCGGATTGAGCTTTGCCACTGCGGCCCTGGACCAGCGAGTGAGCCTCTGCGCTCCAGTCGTTCCTTTCCTCGCTGACTGGAAAAAATACTTCAAGACCTCGGACTGGCCCGAGATGAACGAATGGATCGAATCTAAGAAAGAGCGGACCTGGGAAAGGACACTGAAGACTCTGAGCTACTTTGATTCCATGAACTTGGCGACCAGAATTCAGTGCCCCGTCTTCATGGGGGTCGGCCTGCAGGATCCGGTCTGCCCTCCAGCCACAAACTTTGCCGCCTTAAATCATACCAAAGGGCCAAAAAAGTATCAAGTTTATGCGAACGCCAATCATTCACTTGGGCCCACTCACCAGGAACGGGTCCGCGATTGGATCAGGGAAAATTTCAAGCCTTGAGAGAAATTTAATTGTTCCTTTGACTCGTCATAAAATGCCCACCGAAAATACCTATAAGTATCACGAGAATGCCTGGGCCCCAAAGCTCAGCCATAAACAATCCCATAGCAATGGTTGCAACGGTTGCAAATACCGCGAAGCACCCGCAACCTAGACCATTAATTCCATCATCAGTAGTTGATTTTCTACTGCTCCGGCCCTGACTCACTGATCTTACTGGCTTCTGTTTGAGTTCTCCGCTGAAATGAATCAGATAGGACGCAGTCACAAATTCTTCGGATTTTAGATAATTTTTTGCCTTCTTGAGAGCCTCTTCTGGTGAAATTTTTTCTCTCTGCACTGGAGCCCCTCCTCTCCACTTCTCATAGGTCCCGATCCCCTCCTCATCATAGAGATACTGGATGAACTCTTTATATCCCAACTTATCAGAACCATTAGTCAGGACCCAGCATTCATTGGCTCCAGACAAAGATTGGATCACCTCCTCAACTGATCCGGAAGACATTTCGACCGAAGAACCCCAGTCCACTTCAATCTTCAGGCCGGATTCCCGGGGTCCCTTGAATGGACGCTCAGTTTCAAACTTATTAGCATCCAGTAGTACCTTCATTTTTTCGCAGGCATCTTCCGGGCTAATGGATGATTTTTCTTTCCAACCTTTGCCTTTCCAATGCTCAAAAGAATGGGCCCTCTTCGCTGACTCATCTTCATTGATAGAGAGTCTCTGCCTGGTGTATCTGATGAATTCCCTCCTCCATGAACGCTGCGACCCCGGTTTAAATACCCAGTAATTGTCTGCACTTTTAAGCTCCTCAATAATTGAATTAATGGATTCTTGAGAGACCTGCTTCACCCTACCATCGATTTCAAGAGTGCATCTCTGACCAGTCACCGTTGACTGCCTCTTGGTTGGAACTTTGACTCCCTCTTCAGTTCTTTTTTCAGGTTCAGGTTTAGGTTCAGCTCCCGGATCGGGTTCCAATTTCACCTCAATTTCAATTGCAGTTTTATGTGATTCAGGAACCGGCACTTCCTCGCCCTCAGTCGATGCATCATCAGAAATAGCCCCT